>Ga0126342_10015093_pt1 | contig 13559 bp, 14 predicted proteins | sample Cyp1metagenome_FD_92528 | JGI IMG/M metagenome (GOLD analysis project Ga0126342, IMG submission 92528) | Coral microbial communities from Lord Howe Island, Old Settlement Bay, Australia - Cyphastrea 1 metagenome | ecosystem: Host-associated > Invertebrates > Cnidaria > Coral ...
CTGTGTGTAAAAGCTTCTGTGTGTAAAAACTTTTGTGTGTAAAAGCGTCTGTGTGTAAAAGCTTCTGTGTGTAAAAGTGTTTGCGATGCAAACTATTGTCTTGCACTTCTGCTATTTTGTCTTTATACTCCTCTTCTCGACTGCCTATAACACATCTTTAATATATTGTTTTGTAATATGGTGTCTCCATACTAACAAGAGAAGACCCTGCTCCTCTACGCTCTCGGGCCATCCGTCGTCTAGTTATTTTGGGTCATGGGTGTAAAATATACGCCCAAGTGCCAAGTTGGCATGTCCAGGAAGCAGTACGTCACTGGGCTCAGGGCTGAGCGACCGATTGAGATCCGTGTGGCCATGTCTGAAGCTGTGCGCAGTGGAGCCATTTTCTTCAAGACATCGTCTGATGGAATTCTGACTAGTGACGTGGTTCCTTCACAGTTCATCATCTCGGTTGACGATACTGAAAAGAAGACCAACCTTTACCGTCGACATGAGGAGACGGCGCATTCTGCTCACGGCAGCGGGGGAGAAGTTGGGGTTCAGGAACTTGTGAAGTCCTACGAGGCAAAATCTTCGAAAAAACTGGATCCACATCTCCGGCCGCCTCAACTGGCGCGCCCGCTGCATCATCGTTTTTCCCAGGAAAAGTGAAGCCTCCGCCACCCAATGTGGCTCAAGCGGCTGGAATGCCAGGCTATGCGCACAGCAGATTGTTGCCGCCTCCCCCAAATGGTGAAGCTCCAAAACCACCATCAGTTGCTGAGGGTCCCAAGACTCCGCCAAAGATTGAAGGTCCAAAGACACCACCAAAGGCTGATGCCCGGAAGACACCGCCAAAAGAAGGAGCTTCTGCACGATCTGCGCCCGAAGTTCCAAAGGCTGTGACAGTAGCAGTTGAACCAGCAAAAGAAGATGAGCCTGCGAAGAAGAAGGCAGCTCTTTCCAGCTCGCCCGCAGCTGTGCCAGTGGCATCATCGGCTGCGGCCTTCTTGGAACCTGTTCCGAAGATTGCGCCCCCAAAGGCCCAACCGAAAGAACAAGGAGCTTCCACTGCAGAGCCTACATCAACAAAGCTGGCTTCAAGCTCAAAGTCATTGGTGCCGAAGATGAAGTCTCGCCCTAAAGGCAATGACCAACCTTCAGAAGAGCAGAAGCCGGTGTCCATCAAGATTGAGACCAAGCAATGCGAACGTTGTTTCGCAGAAACTTTCAAAGGTCAGCTGGAGTGTGACGTTTGTGGTTTGATGCTCCAAGGAGCCGGCAAAGCCGACAGGACGAAGATCGCCGAGAGGCGTCAAGCCGCGCTCCACAAGTTGGGCCTCTATTACGATTATAATAGAGGCGAGTACTTGCAAAGCATTACACAACACCAGTTGGAATCACTTGGACTCCTCGGTGATCAGGCGCGAGGAAGTTCGAGCCCGGAGGCAGATTTGCTCAAGCGTGCAAAAAGCAGGTACGACAGAGCTTTGAGCCTTGGATTCATTTCGGTTGCTGCTCAGGACGCAACTTTTGCTGAGAGTGTTCTCAATGAAGTTGAGAACGAATACGACTGCCAGCGCTACGACTTGCTGCGGGCAGCCCACCTTCCGAAACCAGACAGGACCAAGGCACAGGTCAAGTTGGGAGTGTCGGAGCAGTCTCAGTTGGAGCGCAACGCGATGAGATTGGTCTTCTTGGATATCCCCAGCCGTTTGGACATGCCAAGTTCTTTCAAGTACATTGACCAGCCATGGATTTACATGTACAGAACTGAGGTCTACTCTGAAGAAGAATACATCGAGTATTTGGGAAGGAATCCTCAGCACAATTTCCTGCTTTCATGCACAGGTGTCGACAATGTAGCAGTCCATGATGCTGAAAGACATCTGAAGTGGATCAAGGCCCAAAATGAAGATCTCTACAAGAAGAACGTCGAGGAGAAGCGCAAGCAGTCTGAACGTGCAAAGGAGCAGAACGAGGCCAAGAGAAAGGCCGGGCATATTGGCGCTAACGGACAAGGGCCCACAAAGAAAGGCACCGCTAACCCGGTTGCCCGAACATCTCCCAAAGTTGAAGCAGCGTTATCATCCGCGTCGGCGAGTGTGTGGCTCAAAGCTCTCAGCCCAGAGGTACTCGCCGCGCCAAGATCGACAGTACACTGGAGAACGGCAGAAATGGCATGGGCGCTGGTACCAAAAGCTCATCAGACACGGCCGCATCGAATGAGAGCAGGAGCAGGGATAGAGTCGAGTAGCACCTCGTGCAAAGAGTTGGATCGGTATGGCAGACCAAAATTGTCTCGCCCTGGTAAATGGGCAGCCTTGCCGTATCCGGCTCACCTGAGGGGGGTGTATTTGCATCCCATGTAAAACACACTGTAAAATAGTATGCTGACAATAGCTGTTGCGGCTCAAGAAAAAGAGTGAGCTGCAGGTGCTTAACGGTGTTTCCTTAAACCCCTTTAGGTTTATCAGTCTATTAGGGTTTACCTTGTAACCCCTGTTGAAACCTGAAAATACAGTATCATCAATGAGTCGTCCATGAGTATGCACAAAGGGTTTTCACCTGCAAGCATCCATTGTGCACCACGGCCTGTCCAGGTGCAGTTTCTCTTTGGGCGCAGCGAGTCAGCTCAAACCTGAGTTCAGCGAACAAAACAAGATGTTTTTTGAAACCCAACATCATCAACATCTGAGTCGAACCTTTATGATTTGGTGATACAGTACTTGGTGCTTTTTGCCCAATATGTGCTGAAAAAGGCTCCAATCTTTCCGGGTTAAAACTCTGGAAGATTCTGCCACTTTCCGGATATATATGATATACTCAGAATTCCATAGAATTCCATGATTCCCAGCTGGGATGGGAAGCCCATGTGAATGTTCCGCAGATTTTTTTGAGTTTCAGTTGGAGCTGACACATGAATGTGAACGAGCCGGTGAACCCAGGAGCAAATATATTGTTTTGAAATGTCATACTCATGAAAAAACGTGAATGAAATGCTAACATGTTGGTGGGATATATTGGGATCTGCTATGCTGCCTTGTAGGAACCTCTCGAAAAAGTCTTGTGAAGTACCAGTAGCCTGCTGAAACAATGTGGGGAACTCTTCTGGGACCTCCTGTCAGGTCTGCAACTGTCCCTTAAGATGAAATCTCACCTCTTCAAGCCGCATAGAGGCAATTTTGTTTGTTTACGCGCGCAGAAAAGTATTGCGCTTGCCATGCATAGTGCATTTTGACATGCAAACAGTATCAAAAGTCACGTTCAAGCCTTCAAGCTGTATTACATATATATATATATGACGATAGCGGTTGAGCTCACCTGGGGCCCTTTTTGCTTTGCCAGCGGGCGCTTCGGCCAAAAGGTCCGCTATGGATGAAAAACCCTTGCAAGAACCCTAGAATTCACACTCCTCTTTAAATCTTTATAAATGGCATTAAATCGATTAAATGTCTGAAAAGCATCTGTCCAAGATGCCATCCTGCATGAAATGATCCTCACTTCACACACCGAATCTCAGAGGTACCAGGGATATACACCCTGGCAGTTGCCTTCATGGCATCATCAGTCAAAAGGAAACGCTTGAAATCTTTGGTATGGGCAGAGGTTACATTTCGAATCCCTTGCCCAACCAAGATACTTTGTCAGCTCATGATAGGACATCTCCAAGTCTTTGACCTTGGGTAAGTCACAGATGGTTCTTCCCCACTCCTCAAAGGTGGAGACTCCCTCAGGAATCCTCAGGCAACTCAGTATCCATCAAAGCAGTAGACTTGCGAATCGGCGACGCCATGCTCTTGGGCATCACAGGCATGGAGAGCTGGGCAGCATTGGCTGACGACGGTTCTTTCATGGACTCAACTGGATCACGAAGAAATTCAAAAACACATGCTGCTGAGTCATCAGGGCAACCACGCTTGGCGGCATCCGTCATTGACCCGGACGTCACATAGCCAGAAGATTCCAGGCGCACCGCATTCAGAAGATCTTCCGGCATTCCAGATTGCTTCAACTCACGGAGGAACATCAAGCCCTGATCGCGCTTGACATCAGCGCTGGTGCCTTTGGACAGCGACAGCTTAAGACCACCACGGAGGTTTGTGAAAAACCATTTGCACAAAAACTTTGAGTGTGAAAAATGCTGAGTCGTTTGAACATCGTGGACACACCACTGCGGACAGCGCTGGATTGGTGTTTGCACCTTTGACAAGAGTCAAGCCGACCTAACTCTTACCACACTACCGTTATATCCCACTTAACTCTAGTGATCCCATTGTCTTATTTAAGATGTTTGCGTTATTTACCTTTAGGTGGCGGAGCGGCACTGCGCATCTTGCGCTCTTCTCGCTGTTGCTTTTTCAACCGTAGGATTGATGCTTCGCAGCTCAACTGATATTCACCAACATCCAAGGCTCCTCGAAGCAAATCGGCTGGATCCATTTGATCTTTAGTCTGTCCATCAGCAATCATAAGTTCCGTAGGACACCATCTTACTGAAAGACCAATGCGCCATGTATTGTTTCAGGATGGCCAGGTCACTTGCAACTCGCTTGTCTTCAACTTTGGAGGCACTTGTCATTGCGGTCAGATGATCCAAGAATAATTTGCAATCTGTGATTCCGGTAATTGATCTGGTCTCAGGCTTCACATTGGAAATTATGGGAGCCTTAGGCATGGCTGACACGGTTCTGAGATCGAAGGATCCAAGCCTTGCTTCTGTAACCATTGCCATCCACTCAGCTATGGCGCAAGCAGTTGAAGAGCTCTGGGCTTCTGCTCCCAGTGTTAACGACACTACCCTGGGAAGCTTGTACGATTTCCAACAGAATGGGGTCCGCTTGCTTGGTTCATTCCGTTGTAGGTGACTATCAACAAAGCCTAGGATATACACCGGTGACTCAGTGAGGTTTGAACACAGAGATCTGGACGTGTTTGGCCTGCTAACCAGTTTGCAGCGCCATTGATTGCTCTCAAGGCTGCAACTTCTTTTTCTGAAGCAAAAGCCTCTTTGTGACGAGCTCGTTCTCGGCTCATGTTGATAGGCCTGAGATGCCGTGCATATTCCGATTGCTGGTATGTGATCTCAAAGCTTTGGGGGTTCTGAGCATAGTGAACTCCACAAAATTCTCCACTGCCAACTCCCCACTTCCGATACGGAAAGCTGGCTCGGAGCTGTTTCACGGCTTTTTCATACGCAGGACCACTACCTCCTATTATGGTGTCATCCACATGTGCTCCCATTACTGCTACCAACTCCTGTTGTTCATTACGAAGGAACTAGAGGCAATTGTCAAATTGGCTACGCTGGAAACCTATCTCACAGACTGCCTGGTCCAAAGGTATGATACCAGTTCAAGGGGGCATCGTTAGCACCACAGATTACTGCTGTTGGATCTATGCCTGGAATCCCACCTGCTGGTTGCATGGCATACAATGGTTTAAACTTGGCATCCAATGGACCAGCTTCAAGGAAAGCACCTTTGACATCGCCAAGACACATTGTCCATTTTTTCCCCACATTGACGTGTGGTATTTTTGTTTTTAGTGGTGTATCCGCTCCTCCTTCCCGCTCACTCACTCACTCACTCGCTCACTCACTCACTCCCTCACTCCCTCACTCTCTCACTCACTCTCACTCACTCACTCCCTCCCTCCCTCCCTCACTCACTCACTCACACACACACTCACACTCACACACTCACACACTCACACACTCACTCACTCACTCACTCACTCACTCACTCACTCAAACACATGCTCACTCACACAAACACACTCACTCACTCACTCACCCACCCACCCACCTACCCACCCACCCACCCACCCACTCACTCACTCACTCACTCACTCACTCACACACACACTCACTCACTCACTCACTCACACACACACACTCACACACACACAAGCCCTGTGCGGTCACGAGCACCGCGAGCAAGCAGCGAGGAGCTGCAGGAGTAGAGACACGTAGACTCTACCGTTCCCTGTGGTAGCTATTGCATAGGGGTGGACTCCCTTTGAACGCGTTCTGGTCCAGTTGCAACAGCATGGTTTGGGGCGCCACTACTGATTGTCCCCACATTTTTCACTTACAACAGGGTGGGCTCCTGCTTCTCTATTCCTGGCCCGGACATTTTACAATTTTTGGATTGCACAATTGTGTCGACAGTCACAACCCACCTGCTGGCCAACGTTCGCCCTTGTGGACTGACTTCTTCTCCCTACAACAACTGGACACGATATGATTTCATTTTTCAATTTTTGGCTGCTGCTTGAATTTTTCTGGATTGCTCACGATCGCTCCCCGGTCCCAATTCCGGGCACGTTTGCGATGATACCAAGACTTCAGGCTGGACAACAGACCTTGGATCACTACTTTGCAATCAGCAGCAAACGTGAGGGTGAGGGTTGCTGCACCACCGCCAGTGCAGCTGAAGCGCCTGACTTCAATGCCGATTTGCTTCATCAATTAGCAAATTGCGGGCACCCGCCACCAGAGGACTACGGTCCGTGTCAACACATCCCTGTAGCACACTATACCTCAGTCCAGAAACGGAGTTACAGACGAGCCCGTGCACGGGCCCTTCAAAATGGCTACACCTGGTATCATGGTCGAATGGCCACACCACAGGATTTTCCACAGTCGCTGATTCAGACATGTGCCATGCGGTGCAAGCCCAACAGGGTAGGAATGGGTAGGACAATCACCACCATCTCCAAAAGATCAACATCGATTGCAAATCCTTCAATGGAATCCAGGAGGAATGACGCAGGGACATTTTGTCGAGTTCAAACATTGGCTTCAACGACAAAACATCGATCTGGTGATTTTATCAGAGACTCGATGGAGCTTCACTTCATGCTGGAGTGACGACAAATGGGCTTATGTGAATTCTTCTACTGAAGAACCAAAGACAGGTGGGATCTTGGTAATGATTTCCAAGAAATGGGCTCTTCCAGATCATATTGGTTTTCATGTTGAACTGCCAGGGCGCATCTTGCATGTTCGAGTGCATGGACACAACAGATCCACTGATGTCATAGCACTTTACCAATTTGAAGATCAACGAACCAAGCAGACCACAGACAATCGTCACAGGTATTGGAACCATTTGCAGTCCTGTTTAGAGCGCATGCCAAATAGGAATCAGCTTATCTGCAATGGAGACTTCAAGTGTGCCTTACCCCGTAAAGTACCTTGGTGTGGCTCCAGTGGATTCAGGTGGAAGGGACAGAGACACTTTGGCTTCCAACATCGAGACGCAGAAATGCTCCAGAAGCTCATGGCTGATCATGCGCTGGTGGCTCTGAACACGTGGAATGAATCAGCAGGACCGACATATCAACATGGGGATTTTGCATCAAGAATTGATTGTATCATGATTAGGCACAGCACTTGTGATGGTAGAGCCAAACAGGTTGCCCACTTGCCTGATGCGGAATTCATCACTATTAACTCCACACATCACATTCCAATCATTGGTAGCATTCGAAAAATCCCAGTGCAATATCAGACGGCCAGGGCCCCAAGAGCCTGCACCCTTGCTCAAAGGGCACAGTGCAGACTGGCGCAACTCCAGGATCACGACGACTGGCGTGCTCTGACTGATGTAATCATTGATGCTGTCGAACAGGTGCCAGTCATGGACTCAGAAAAAGCCGTTCGAAACCTGCATGACCAAGTCATTCCAGATTTTCATAGGCTTTTCACAGATAAGATTGCCAGGCTGCCACCAATTGATTACACAGCTTTGCATGAAACCACACGGAACAAATGGCATCATCACAGATGCATTGCAAGACTCCGACAAGAGGACTCCAGATCCTTGCAAGTCCTTTTTCAGGTGTGGTTGCACTGGAGTCAATACAGTCGCAGACAACGCACTCAGCAAAAACAGGCCAGAATAGCCACAGCACAGCGACGTCTGATCTCTGCCAAGCTGTTGGAGAAGCGGCAACCAAACATGATGCTCATGGCATGTTCAAAATTATCAATCAATTTACGCCCAAGAAACCAGTCACCAAAATTCGACTCAGAACTGATGATGGACAGATTGCGGATCAGTATGCTACTCATGCCATGTTGATAGCCTTTGTGCAACGCACATGGCAGGGACCACGGAATTTGCCAAAGTTTTATGAGAGTGCACCGGGCGTTCCGTTCACTGTTGACGACATCAGTAGGGCCGTAGTGAAGCTTAACCCCAATCGATCAGTGGCGCTGCCCTTTTTGCCTGCGGTGATTTGGAAAGGGGCTCCAACCCAGATTGCATGTTTTCTTCACAAGCTACTTTTATCATGGTGGGGTCAATTTCCCCATTTATCCCCCAAGATTGGAAGGATGCTTGGCTCTATTTTATCCCCAAGCCGGGAAAAAAGTGTAACAGTCCTGAACATCTCCGTCCCATTTCACTCATGGAAACTTTTGGCAAACTGGTGCTGGGCCTGATAGCTGAGAAACTCAAGCAGCATTTGGAAGTCATCCTGTGTGAATCACCGCATTTTGGATTCCTTCCAATGAGAGGAGCACTTGACGCAATTGTCAGGGTTTCCCATCATTGCGCTCTGATCCGTGAATTGGTAAGTACCAATCACCGCACTGTCCCAAGGCAAATGTTGATGAGACCAAGATACACTCTGGTAGGTGGTATCCAGATGTTTTTGGACTTAACGCGTGCTTTTGATAGTGCTGACAGAACTATTTTGGTTGAACATCTTCATGAACTCCATACCCCCCACAGCCTTCTTACTATCATCACGCACTGGCATGAGGGTACTAGATATAATCTTGTTTCTCCGCATGATGTGTCACATGTCGATGTTGGAGTCGGACTAAGACAAGGCTGTAAAATTGCCCCTCTGTTGTGGCTAGTGTACATGAGCCGACTGCTCTGCCTGCTTGCCCCGCTCACGGGGGAGGAATGGATCACGGCCTGCATGACGCTGTATGCAGGTGATATCCACGTAGGCTGCCAGTTTACATCGGTCAGTGAACTTGACAATCATCTACGTTGCATGGGCCACCTGCTGGACTGTATCGAAAAGATCAAGTTGACACTTTCATATCAGAAGACCTTTGTCATCATGGCATCTACGGGTAGCAATGCGAGATCTGCCCTTAAGGGACGAGTTCGAAGAACTCCTCAACAAATGCTGGCGGTCATCCAGCGCGGCGAGGGCTCCAAAACAGACCTGCCGATGAGATCTACGGTCACTTATTTGGGTACTGTCATGTCTTGTGGTGCATTTGGGCTGCAGACTTGGCAACAGCGCAAGAAATGCAGTTGGATGGCTTTTCATAGACTGAAATGCTGGCTACGACATCGACGGCTCAATTTAGCACACCGACTTTATTTTTGGAGGACATGTATCAACACCATCATGACATATGGCATTTTTGCAACCAATGTCACAGTCCAAACACTGAAAGAGTAAAGCTACGGTCTATCAGATGTTGCGCATTGTCATTGGGGATCACTCCTACAAGACGGGCCATACACATCAACAAGCATTACAGCTCCATCAGCAACCACAGCCCTTGGAACTGCTTTCTTGCATGGCTTCGGGGCTATGGCAACGGATCCAAAGGCGCCACATTCTCTTGGCTGAACAGGATTTTTTGCATCATGTCCTTTGGACCCACATGCCTGACATGTTGATGTTGATCAATGCCTTGAAGGAAGAGAGCCCAGCTATGCCCATAGAGGGTGATGCCGACTCTACACTGGTGCCCCAGGTACGATACTCATGCCAGCATCACACAATTCCTAATCTGCGTAGACATTGCACCACACAACATGGGGAATCTCAACATCGTACGGTGCCACAGACCATCCTTCAGATGGCTTTGGGAGGTCGACCACGATGCAGTCATTGTCACAAAATTTTCACAACATGGCGACGCTTTGTCATCCATGTTGAACGAAACTGTTGCCAGGCAGACACCAGACCTACGCCTTCAAGCTCCTCAAGGGCAGCTCACTGCAAGGCTGAGGCTGAAGATTTTCATGTGATTCACGAGCCTTTTTGGCCGGTCCTGGTGCAGATCCTTCGGAATCAGGACTATTCTGTTGTGCAACAGCATGCCAACATTGGCCTTTACTTGACCCATACATGCATGGTGTGTGGTCTCTGGAACAATAGATGTCAAGAGCTACATTGCCATTACCAGCTGCACCATCCTGATCTGGTACCGGGTATTTTTGTCAAGTCAGCGCAGATCACCAAGAAGGTTGCCACGGACAGCCCATGTGTCCTCTGCCAGAAGCCCTTCAAGAGAGGGCACACTTGCACTGTGGCCACGCAGCTTGCTGCGCTGATGCTTCATTGCATGGACACACCTGGCAATTCTCTGCGGTGTGACATCTGTAGCACCGACTTTGAAACCATGGCCCTTTTGCATGCTCACTTACATGAAGTTCATGAGGTGCCTGTCCACGACTGGAACGCTGCTAGGGACTCGATCCCTTCCAGCAATGGCTGTAGTCATTGTGGACAAGTCTATGAGACGAGTGCTGGCCTCAGGAGGCACATTACGGACGGACGTTGTCCGTACTTCAATCCTGGAGCCACTTGTGCCCCATTGAATGCAGTGCAGAAGTGGGAGATGCCCATGGTTTCAGTTGCGTTGTCAAAACAGGAGCTTACGGCACACCAGGCTGCCAGAGGCTTCAATTCACGCTGCACTGCCAACTATGTGGTGAGCACTATCAGCGCTCCACAGATCTCAGTGCTCACCTTCAGCAGACGCATGGTTCACTCTGGACAAAGGCAGGTGAAATGGTCAGGTTCATGTTGCAGACGATGATTTCCAAAACGGGATGCCTCTGCAACCCCAATACCAATGATCGTGGACGTACCCACATCTGCAATTTGGTTTACCAGGTGGCCATGATTTATCACATCAGTGAAATGGAACTGCTGATCCCCTGGAGGTACTCCGAAGATGAGGTGAGACTGGCCACCAAAGCCTCAAAGCCTGGGCCCAGCAACCGCAGTATCAATTGCTGCTCAATGTGCTCATGGATCGGGACTTCAGTCACCTCTGGCATGCACCGAGACTTTTGCAGCTGTTCAGAAACTGGTGCATCTGCTGTGGAGGCTGGTATCATACGGCTGAGCTGATCTCCCATCAACTCCGGTGTCATCATTTGGAGTGTCAGTGGGCGGCTCAAATCAGATTTCAGGTGCTGCAGCGCATGAAAGATGAACTGAAACAGGATTATCAGTGCCATTTTTGCCGTTTGATTTTCAACCATCAAGCAGAAGAGGGTATGGATCAAGCTGCATGTGAAACTTTGGTGCAGATTCATCTTGCCTCAAACTGCCCAGTCTTGCAACAGATTACGTTGATCCTGCTCCCGCCTCATGGCAGACCAACCCATGCTGGACCAATCGGACACGGAGCTTCTTCAATCATTTGCCCAGCTGAGCCCTCTTCTGCTGCAGGCCAGTCAATTCCTCCGTACAAACGAAGACGAACTGCAGACCAAAAAGGCCAAGCAGAAGCACCATGCAGGCACCGACGGCAGAGGCCACAGGGCAACAGCAGCCGGCGCTCATGAGTCTGGTGAGATTGATGGCCCAAGTGGTGCTGCAGCACGACAAAGCGCTTCAGCTACAACACCGACAGGAATGCTTCGTTTTGTTCGTCCAATCCAGCCCAGGCAGTGCGCTGACGGTCCTGACACAGCAGACACTGGAAGGCCACCGAGACGGAGCACCCGAAATGGCTCAACCTGCGCACCTACCTCCTCAGGAGCCTGATCCTGGAACTTCAGCAGAGACTGGTGAAGCTCTCCCAGAGCAGTGCGCGTCAAGCAGGAGGGAGTGATCCAGGCAGATGGCAGCTGGCCGTATCAGAAGTGGTGCCATTCCACCAAGAAGCTGATCAACTCCCACGGATCCTGCAGATTGGACTGAGAGACAACGAGGTCTGGCAACTGCTGGAGAAGTGGACGCAGTCCACTCTGTGGACATTGATCGGAGTGTCATAGAAGGTGCACTCCCAGCTGCGCAGGCCTTGGAGACTCTGCTGAACAACAATCCGAACAAAGGCCGCGACAAAGGAAAACTGAAGAAGGAGACCTGATGTCTCGAGATGCTCTCCAACAAGCCCTCCTCAATCTGGCATATGACAACACGGGCAGCATGTGCTACGCAAATTGCTCAGTGACGTGTCTCATTTGGGCCTGTCTCTCCAGGCACAACTTTACCGTAGGGGAATGGGGTGAACCTGCCTCACAACTTTGTGAAGTGCTGCGCCATACAGATGGCCTTTTTCAAATTGATGGCCAGGAATGGTATCACTCTCTGGTGGCCAACTGGGATGCCCAGCATGGTCAGGCAGATTCAGCAGAGTTCACGAGTTTGCTGGTTCATTGGGTGGCACCTGCATCGTGCAGCTGCCTTTGGCAGAGACGTTGGATGCAGTGCGAAAATGTGTACATACACGATCATGGTGACACATATCAGCCACTCATGCTGCAGATTCAGCCAACCCTGAGAAATCCGACTATGGCAGTACCCCCCAACTCCTTGCACGTGCGCCCAGCACCCCAGCTGGTTTATCCCCGCTGTTTGCATGCCTTGGGAAACACCCAAGTGACACCCCTGATGAAGGGCCACTAAAAGAAGCCCAGAAAAAAAAAGGGTGGGCACAAGAAGCCAAAAACAAAAAAATATATTAAAAATATTTTGTTGCTTGGAGTGGGGCTCACTGAATTTAGTTTCACCTTCGTTTCACCACATCCTGCGGCAGCACGAGATACTGAACACTCAGTTTTGACTCCAGCAGTGTTCTGAATACATGCCTAGACGGCGCCTACCATGTGAGATAGAGCCAGGTTTTGACCGCACAATCGAATCTCCAGTTGCAGAGGTGATCCTGCCTCGAGTGAGTTTATGCTGGCATTTTGCCATGACTGCCTCTGGCATTTTGCCAACTGCCTAGCCGGCGATCTTTCGACCCCCCCTTCTTTTGTGCACCCGCGACCCAGCTGGTTTATCCCCGCCATATACATGCCCTCGGGTAACCCCCGGGTGACTAGGCCATAGCTTGTTGATCAGAAAAAAAACGGCCACCAAAAGAAGCCGACAAAAAAAAAACGTAGGCTCAGTTTTTCACCATGCCGCCCAACGTGGTGCACCTGATTTCATCAAAGGTGACCCAGAGGCGTAAACATGCCTGAACATCAGCTGGTATTTTTCTCCAACAGAAGGCAGTCAGTGACTCTCCGGGACAATACCAACGGGCTGAGCATCTTTTCCCGCCTGATGCATCAGCCGACAACTGCTGCCCAGGGATGTCAGTTTCTCACGAGAGAACCAGCCCGTGAAATCACGAGGTTGACGGCGAGCGCCGTTTCGGATTCGAAAAGGAGCATAGCAAAAAAAACACACACACACACACACATTCCGGTGCCTTTTGCGTGGCAGGCGTGGGACAATGTGCACTGCCAAGGGGTCGGATGTACGCCCTGGCGTCCCTCTGGCGTCCCTGGGTCTCCGCCTCTTTTGCGTGGCAGGCGTGGGACAATGTGCACTGCCAAGGGGTTGGATGTACGCCCTGGCGTCCC
>Ga0126342_10015094_pt1 | contig 13557 bp, 13 predicted proteins | sample Cyp1metagenome_FD_92528 | JGI IMG/M metagenome (GOLD analysis project Ga0126342, IMG submission 92528) | Coral microbial communities from Lord Howe Island, Old Settlement Bay, Australia - Cyphastrea 1 metagenome | ecosystem: Host-associated > Invertebrates > Cnidaria > Coral ...
ATTTCGGATGCAGGTACGTTTTCACGACGACATAGATGGGTCTTCGTTGGCCCGTGCCATCTATGCGTCCACGGGCCCCCTGCTTTTCCCTTTGATTCAGGGTTTCTCACACACACACACACCCAAAGATAGCATCACACTCTGCCAAGTTGGAGGGCTAACAGTGTGAGCATGATGGGGCAGGAAGGTTGCCTATTGTTGTTGTTATCGCCGTTGCTTCGCCGCCATTGGCGTCGTCGTCGTCGCCGCACTGCCGCCATGTTGTCATTACGTCATCGCCATGTCGTCGCAATGTCGTCGCCATGTCGTCGCCATGTCGTCGCCATGTCGTCGCAATGTCGTCGCCATGCTGCGGCCATGCCGTTGCCATGCCGTCGCCCTTTAATTGCCTTGCCGTTGGCGTGCCGACACATTGCTGTCGTCATTTGGTTGTCCTGCCGTCGACTCATTGCCAGTGCCTTGTTGCCTTCGTTTTGAGGGGCCAGACTAACAGAGGCCTATAGGCTGTAGCTAATATGTGTGTGTTTTATATGATCTTATGTTACTAAACGGTATTATATTATTAAACGGTATTTGTGTTTGGAGGGTGCCTAGGGTAAGCTACACTTAAGTATTACCCTTTAAACTTTAACGTGCGGGTGTGTGACAAACCTTTAATACAAATAAAACGAACCACACAACGAACCGCTGCGCGAGAAAGCTGCGGTAAGACAGCTGCTGGCTGGGCCGTTTCCCACGCGTTGCATGACGCTACGTTGACACGCTACGTGCGCCGTCGATGGATATGTTGACCGCCGCATTGAGAAACGACAAAATGCTGCGGCAATGGGATCAAGCATTCTGGATGAAATACTACAATATTCTATTGACCTCACTGCGACATGACTATAGTTTATAAATGATGCTTACTAGGAATGGCTCCCTAGCTGGTGAACCAAAATCATTCTGATTTATGCAGTTACTGTGGTGGCAACATGGCCAAGAATAGTTGCTGCAAGCTGCAGGGTTCACCCCGACTATAAAAACAATGCTTACTGGGATGCCTACTCGGTGGCTCATCCCAGTTAGTGAGGTGTAACCCCAACTTTTAGGGTAAGCAGAGTTAGTCCACTAATAACAGTTAACAGGGGTTATAGCAGTTTATAAAACCCACTAGCTGGGATGAGGCACGAAGTGGCATAGATGTCCTTTTCCCACTGCTCGGTTGCTAGAGTGGCAGCTCCCCAGTTGAAGGACCCATGGAACATCATTCGACGAGCAAGAGATATTGATCTCATTCCCCTTTCATTTTAAATTCCCCTCAAAGGCTGGCGGAATGTGGGCAACCAATTCATTAGCTATTTTAAATTGGAAACTTTGAGAATCTCATTTGAGTTTCTAGCTGTCCTCACTCCATGTTTCGGTTTGCATCCGATGCTGATGGCCTCAGATGGAGGAAGTGATGGAGTGCATTAGGAAATTCATAAATTGCATGTGCATGTGCCATCAGAAATGTGCCCTTCCCAGATGACAGCTTACTCCCACTGAAGCAATGGTTTGCTTCCACTTGGGTCAGTTTCATCGGCATGTGCCTACTTAGTTTCACTTGCACCGCTCCAGAAAGTCACCAATACATTTTTACACGTAATGGACCATCATCCGTAGACCACAACATAGCGGAGCTCACAGCTGATGTTTGTTGGGTTTTCCACATCTTCACCAAACAAACATGTTTACAGGTGGATAGATCAATCATGTTAGACCCTCCAAATAGCAATCGCAAAATACAACAGAATTGAAATTACTGGGAAAACACTATTAATGATGATCACTGGTTGGTGGTTTGGAACATTTTTAATTTTTCCATATATTGGGAATAATCATCCCAACCAGTTCAGGGGGTTGAAACCACCAACCAGTTCATTAAAACGCCATTTTGGTGTAGAAACACTGAAAGGATGAAATCTTTCAGGTGCCCCAGTTGATCGATCCAAGACTTCGGGAGTGAAAAACCATGGCTGGTGGAGCAACAGATCCTGAGGCCAGGAAATTCTATGGGTTTTATGGGGAATTTAACCATGAAGTAATGGATCTTGAAGCAACAAACGCGGGGGATGAAGCATCTAAGAAGGATATTATAGTGGGTGTAAAACCAATGATGATATATGATGAGTCTGTTTGGTGGTTTCGAACCGATTTGATGTTCTACCATATTTGGGGTGATCCCCTAATTATATAATGTTTCTCAGAGCGGATGAAAGCACCAATCAGGTTACATGTGGGTCAATGTAGGTGGACGAGAAGCATGAAATGAATTGTACATGACTGTACTAAAGGCATTCAATCGTGAGTTGATGTTAGTTAGTTAGTTGACCTCAACCATGTTACCAAGTATTTATATACGGGATTTTACGGGTAGTTCTGGGCTTAACCCGACCAGTTGTTGACGGCTATTGGGTTATCACAGGGCTTTTACACATCCACTCACCGTGAATCCTGATCTCCAAGATCATTCACGCAACGGGGACCGCAGGGGATCATCTTTTGCCAGTCCAATTTTTCTTTGGTAAACATTATGGTGGAAAATGATGACCCCGACGAAGATGATGACGATGATTATTGTCATGCTGGCGGCAATGATGATGATGATGATGATGATGATTCATGATGTTTTGATTTTTTGTTTTATTATTACTTGGTTGATAGTGATTAGTATCACTATTTTCCCAATTATTGACCTTCAGATGTTTTATCCCAATAACTGGAACCTGCCCGTTGGACAAACTAACTAGTGTTGCAACACTCCAATAGGATGCATCCGTTACAGTAGTGCTTCCTGTGGATGGATTTTCAAGGGGGGTTCCCTTGAGTCCAGCCGTGTTTGGGAGCAAAACTCGATGGCTTTGTAATTTCATGCCCGACTTAAAATCAAACTTTTAGATTGGTAACACCATGACCATATATTCCACATTATAAATTGAATTAAGTAAATACATGTCTGTATGTGTTACCATTCCAGCCAAAGTTGCAATGGCTAGATTTGAACATATATTTACTGTACTCCGTTTTCATTACGTGTACATATATATTTATATATATATATGTTTAGATATTTCATACATAGTCAATCGTCTGTATATGCATATATGTATACGGGATCACCTTGGGTATGCATTGGTTCATGCCACCATTCACCGCTTGGCTTTCTCCCCCTGCCTTCACCAGGCAGAACGTCTCAAAGGTCAAGGGAACGAGAAGTTGAAGGTACGGTGGGGGCTCGACTATGGGGATTCACCCGGTCAACATGGAAAACTCCGGGAAACATATCATGGGGGCTTAAAGGGATTTCATAGGAATCTATATAGGTTTCAATCTGGGATTTCATGGAATACCCTAGGGTAAACAAAGAAACAACACGAAAAACCCATAGGTGAAATGTGGGGAAACCCGCTCGGAAAATGATCTATCTATCTATCCATCCATCCATCCATCCACCCATCCACCCACCTACCTACCTACCTACAATATATGTGTATATAATATATATATATATATATACGCACATATGGTGGGTTTTCCATATCCGTGGGACAGTTTACAGGAGGGTACAGGATTGCCATCGTATCTCGACAAGCCATCGTCAACAACCCTGGCGATTTACTGAAAGCAATGATGATTAGCGGTTAGGATTGCTGCGGTTGTACTTCATCCGAGGACTTGCTAACAATTTAGCATGGAATGGTCGACCAAAAGTCCCACTTTTGGACTCAAGACATTTCATTGCTGTCGTTGATGAAGGAATATTTTTTTACCCTCCAAAGTCAAGATGGTTGCCTCTTAGATCAACTAGTGGATATATATATATACACATATAAGTGGATCTTCCAATGCAGAATTTGTTTACCGGAGGGTTTCGCAATCTTAAATTTGCAAACTATTATAAATCGGATTGCAATCTTGATTATAGGCATCAACCCCAGCATGGATCCCAATTTGGAGGTGCAGTTCCAGTTGTAAGTGGAGAATTGGATTGTAACAATGGTTCTCAATGGTTTGACAAGGATTCCTTCCAGCTTATGGAGCTTAGAATCCCATGTTTCCTCCATTCCGTTTCTTTCCACAGCCCACTCCACCCTTCAAACCAGGCAGGAAGTGCGCGGGAGGCGTTAGAAATCTATGAGAAGGCCCTGGCACGCCTTCCAGTCAAGGCCCACGCAGCTTGCTGCGTTGATGGATTGATGCCACGGCAACATGCCTTTAAGGAAGGACTAAATTTGGTGATACCTCTGTGAGTAGCCCCACCTGCATAGCGAACAAATCGCTGGCGTCTTAACCGAGTTTTTTTCGCTGGAAGGGATGTATCTAAGGGAAAATCTACATTTGAACCCGCGTGTTTCACCAAATCTTCATGGGGCAAAAACCATGGTTTGAGGTGACATTTGAGGTGCTCCCCTAGCCGATAAGTGAGATCCTACAACACTTAAGCGTGTATATCACCCAGTTCTGGCGAAACTGGTGGCATCACCAGTTTCCCTAGACCAATTTGGCAAGTTCCGCGCAATGTTCACTTGGCGGCTCAAGGGGATTCCTGCGTAACCCAAGGCATGTCAGCATGTCCAAAGAAAGACAAAAAAAGGATCCGCCTTCGATTTCACGAGTTAGTCTGAACTCTGAACAGCCAAAAACAGCCCACCCAAAATATGAGAAAAACATAGGTTCTCAACCTGCAGTTGCCACCTTGGAGTTTGTTGTGCATTTGTCAGCAGAGTCATTAGCTCACTCATGGACAATTCTCATACGCTCTTACTGGCACCAAAAACAAGCATTAGACCCTCAAAGTCGCCGTAAACATAGGTCAATTCCCCAAAGATCATGGCTGTTCTACCATATGTGGGTTTCTTAAAATGGCGGATCCCCAAGTCATAACAGGTTTGAAATGGTGACTTGGATGATTTGGAGTACCCACAGGGTATTTTACCGTATCCCAATTCTTCTGCGAAGTCAGCAGTGACCAGATTTGTTTTGTTCCTCGGCGCCGGGGGCGATCGGAGGCGGCTCACCGGGACGGACCGGGCGAAGCGAAGGAGGATCCCATGAAAAATGGTTGTTTTCCATAGCTATGTGAAATTACCAGAGGGAAATTTGTGGGAGACTGGCCCATAAAAGACCAATCCAAACTGATATCGAGGTTTCCTAAAATGGGGGTACCTCCGAATCATCCATTTCTTCTATGTGATTTTCCATTATAAACCATCTATTTTGACGGATCCCCCATTTATGGAACTTCCCCATCTGTTTCTGAGAGCTTGAAATCACCAACTGGTAATGGGGACACCAGCAGCCAGGAGATATGGCGTCAGGCGCTCCATGGGAGCCATGGGAGCGATGGTTTCTGGGGATGTGAAGGCAACAATGCTGGTGCCCCCCAGATATAAGCTGGATTATGTATGTAGTCGCTAAACAACAGTAATAACAATAATGCCATTAATAATTTAGCAATCATAGCAATATTGACACTGATAGCAACAACGGTAACAACAACAATCACAACAATAAGTGTTGCTATTAGTATCCACAATAATATGAAGGGCAACAAGATGGTGATGGAGAGAGAGAGGGAGAGAAACATGTATGTATATATATATATATATACTTATATACATGAAATAGCCACTTACAGGCACTGGTGTATCGCATGATTAGGGCAGTTGGTGGGCCATATTCTTTGTTCGGCGGTGACGGCTAAAATATCAAAGTTGTGTGGCCCCGGTGGTTGTTTGTGTCTATCCTTTTCTATCTTACCTTTTTCTGTGAACATTCTCAATGTGTTTTCATTTGGCCTGATTACCAGATGACCATTTGCCCAGTTGACATAGTTTTCCCCTGGTTTCCCAACCAATCACCAGGTTCAGACGACACGAGTTTGCCAACCCCTATTTGGCATGCAGCTGGCCTTCAGGTGGTGACTCACAGCTCCCACAGATTCTCAGAAAAAGGTGGGGACTCCGGGAGTCTGGGCGAAGAGTGGCTACTAAGTTGATCAAGGTTCTATCACTCTTTGTTATCATTTGTTGTCATTACCTGGGCCCTCCAAGTACCAAGAACTTGTTGGCAAAAGAGGGAGAGAGAGGGAGAGCTATGATTTTGCTTCTTTATTTTTCAACACTTTTGCTGGTAACTTGGAGGCCTAGGTACTGTTACTATCATTATTGCAGGTTATGCTATGTTATCTGACGATCATGTTTCGTATCACCATTCTTATCTGCAAGATATCGGAACATGTTTTGTTCTTACTGTTATGACATACAGTTGCAGTCATGACTACAGCACCGGGTAAGTCGTTGCAGCTACAGTTAGGCCTCTGGGAGGGTTCGTTAATTTTTGACGAAGATCCAATCACCAGCCTTGGAAAAGATAACATCTTAACAATTTGTTGTTGTTGGGAATTGCTGGGGTCTCAACACTGCCAGAAGACAAGTGGTTTGGTGGCTACATACATTCCCACGTGTTTTACAAACGATTCTTGGGAACCAGTTCAGAAAGTCTCCTTGCAAAGCTTGTCCGAAACATATCGAGACATGGCTTCCAATTTTTCACCATCTTTTGGGAGGTTTCAGATCTTGATGTCTTGGAAGTGCCACAGCAAAAAAAAAATACAGAAACTGTGGCAAAAACCTTAGGTTAAGGATTAGGATTTCCTTCCAATCTTTCCCGTCGTCTGGTCAGTCTGGTTGGTGGCTTGGAATGACGGGTATTTAATCAATTCGATAATTGCTGGGATTTAAGCATCTAAGTGATATGGGTATATAGTGGGCATATAGGCAATGATGAATTTGTTTGGGTGGTTTGAAACATCTATCGTTTTCTACCTGGGAGGAGGGTCTTTACTGATTTTCGCATATTTTTCAGGGGGTGGCTCAACCACCAGCCAGGCTACTTTGCTCCGAAGGTGTCGAAAGCAGTCACTGTGACATGGCGCCATTTCGAAGGGAGTCACTGCCACGCTGGAATAGCAAGCACCAAAAAGATTGAAAAGTAAAATCCCACTACTATAGTCACTAAAATAATTAAATTGCTTATACTTGTTGGGGGTTTACTATACTTGGTTGCCAACAAATGGAGGTATGTACTATGTATACATATACATATATATATATAACTTCCTATTTCTGCAGGGCAAGTTTCTCTTTGTCATGTATTCTCTACGCTTAGTGCTGTACATCCCTACGTATTTGAAGACCCTGAAGACAGCACGCTCATCCCAATCACTCAACTTCACCATGAATCTTGCAACATGGTATCGTTTTGATAACCACCACCTTCATTTCTCTTGGCTCAAATCATCTGAAATCATATAATTCTTGGGTTGAATTGAAGTTGAAGTCCCCGATTTTGATTTTGTTTGAGTCTCCGCATCTTGTTTTTGAAAAATAGTAAAACACTTGGTGAAATGACCATAGCTCGTATATGCGTCCCAATTCCCTTGGGTTGAATCGCATTTTTCTTCCAATGATAGTTGAAGGCCCCTTTTCTGGTGTGGCCGAAGAATCCTCAGTTGTTTCATGCTGCTTTTCGAGTAGTAACCTAAGCAGTGCACTCTTTTCTTTTCCATCCTTGTTGGGTTCATCATTTTGATGAGAAAAAACATAGTGTTTGATGGTCAAAACATGTTGGTTGCGGTTAAGACCCACATTTTGGAGGCTTCAAACTCGATTGTTGCGAACTCTTGAAACAGACAGTATTTGATAGTTAGACCCCGAGGTTTCCATTGCCTACCGCCATTGCTTCAATGGATGAAATCGCAATTGTTGATTGCTCACCGCCTATGTTTGAAGAATCGAACCGCAAATTCTTGGTTGCTTAAACCCAATGTGTTACATATAGTCTCATATAACCTCATTCTTTGATTGCTCTAGATCCAATGTGTTGGAGAACACCCCCAGTTTTTGATGATTGAAACGCCAAATTTTTGTGGTTCTGCTTCCAACTTTCTTAGGTTACACAAAAGAGGCCGCTGAAGGTAATGCAGATGCAGGAGGGGAGGTGCGGTGAATATTTGCGAACGCCACCAGAAGATCAAAGCGGTGCCATGTTCATAGCCATCAAACAATGGCAAGTTTTGCTCATTCAGAAATGGTGATGTAATCATGTAAAATAATGATCTGAAATTATTTGACCATCCAAGATTGGATGTGGCCATTAATCAAACAGTGGGGATTTGATGGGATATTCATGTCAACGACTGAGTCAGAAGTTGGATGATATATGTACCATTATGTACCCATATTGGGACATAGTCATCAATCCATGTGCCCACGATGTTTTCATTTCCATCATATATATATATGGGATGGATGACCATACACCACGTGCTATGTTTTGATCCTAGCACACATGGTCAAGTATGGTCAAACTACATCATTATTTTACACCTAGCGACGCAATGAGCTCGCTCCCCTCCCCATCGGGACATGCAAGAGATTCTTTGTATTTGCTGACAAACTGCCTGCTTGAAAACACGTCCTGTAATTACATGTGAAAAATCCAGCTGAAAACAATTACGCATGTTTTTATTTAATAGACAAGTGTTGCTGAACAAATTTCCAGAACTGACCCACATTTGCATTGACCACATTCCCAGAAAATCCAATCCAAAAATCTACCACCAAAACATCACCCCCGACGCTGGCATACTTCATTCAGGGGTTTTGCCAGCCTCGGGCGAAGTTGACTTCCGATAAATTCAAGGGAGGTTTATTGCTCCCATCGGGACATTATTGAATATGAATTTACCAAATCAATTTTGGCAAACTCAACAATTGCTGGCACTAGGCACTTTACCAAAATTATCCATAATTGCCACTTTGAGGCTCTCAAATACTTGAGGGTACTATGAGGTTCCCCGCGTGCATACTTGGGAGAAGTTTATCTTTGAGAGTCTTTGCATAGTGATTGCCCAAATAGGATAACTATTTATATATATATACATATATATATATACCATATCCGTATCCAATCATATAAAACATGGTTTCTCCAAGTTTTTGCGGATTGTCCCAACCCTGGGGGCTTTTCTCGCAGGTGATGGGAAAACGATTTTCCCTGGACGCCACAGATACGCCACCCACGTCCGGACGCACAGCGGAGGCGAAACGTGATCACTGTTAATCTACCCAGGGCCTGAGGGTGGTAACGAATTAGTGTAACATATTTACTAGCCTATACTAGCCTCACTTATTCATGTACATGCTCAATTTGTTTGGATAATTGGTGGCTCACCCCAGGTACATGAGTTAGTTTACCTTGTCATAACTGGACTAGCTCTACTTCCAGTGAACTAACGGGGGTTATAACTTTACCTATTCAGCGGGATGGACCAGTGAACCACCCTGTAAACTGTCCAACAGATATGGCAAACCCATCATTTGTAGATAATTGCCCGGTTTCCCCATGGGTTTTCAACATTTTATGATATTTTATGTTTACCCCAGGGTAAATTTACATCTTATGTTTAAATAATTTCACATATAGTTAAATACATTTTTTCATGACGAGATCCCCATTTTTTGTTGCTGAAGTCCCAGCAAAAATCGATGCAACAATGAGCTCAGGAACACTCCGCTAGGAAGCCCGGGATCCATCAAAGAGACTCGCCGGGCTGCCAAGGGGTGTGACTGTTTTAGGTCATTGGTGGAAGGAAAATGAAGGAAAATCCATGGGTGTTCACGCAGAAAAATGCTCATTTCACCCGCAAAATGGAAAGTTTAATGGAATTTCACCAGCTAATTTTTAGAATTTGAGCAAATTAAAATGGAATTGAACCAATTCAAACGGGAATTTAACAATAAATTGAAAGTCAGCCAGCTGCACTGGTCATTTTATCAACGCGAGGATGGTCGGGTCAACAACGGTGGATTTAAGCAGCAGGAGTTGGCGGTATACCAGCTACAGTTGCCGACAACGGCAACGGCCAAGCAAAAGTAAGCGACTTGCGACTTGATGTTTATTGATCATACATATTTAAACAAGTAATTATATTCTTAATTATAGTTATACATAATTAGAACTATTCATATCTAATTATATCTAGCTATATAGTTTTATATATTATATATAACTATGCATAATTATAAACAGTCCTATATAACTATAATTATATAACTATATATAATTAGTTTTAACTATGTTTAATTTTATATATATATATATAATTATTTATGATTATTTCTAACATTATACATTTTTGAAACAATATATATATATATATATATATCAAGAATTTATCTATAATATAGCACATGTACACACATCATATATATATACACTGTATATACACATATATGTTTGTGTGTGTAAGATGTATGTAAGTGAACTCCAGTGTCATTCTTCGAACCGGAGCCATTTGGCACAGCCGGGCACCCGTGAAGCCTCGCCTTCACAGGAGCCCCTCGGGAGAGACAGGACTTTACATGTTTTCACCATTACAGTTAAGGCATGTTAAGGCCATGGCTATTACTTATAACTGGTTATTTCTATGGGATTATACATTCTATAAATGGGGTTTTCTATTCGTACTTATAACTGGTATTTCGGGCCATAACTGTAGGGCGGGGTTTCCCGCTGATGTTCCCTTCATCCAATTCTTGGATCGATGGATAATGCAATTCTCGGATCCCCTGTTTTCAGACGTGACATTCCCACATGGTTAAGATGCATCCTTATTTCCTATTTGACCTTCCGAAATTGGGTTAGGTGCCAGATGAAATCTGATTGTGAATGGATGAAAGCACTGTCAAGAAATCACCAAGATTCATCCCTATTGCTTTGGTTGTTGTGGATGTTGTGGTAGTTCTTCTTGTTAATGTTACTATGCTTTTCCTGCTTCTTCTTGTTCTTGTTCTTGCTGTTGTTGTTGTTGTCGTTGTTGTTGTTGTTGCTGCTACTGTTGCTAGACATGTTTAGATGCGTAAGTGGATCCCAAGTTATAGCACATGAAATGCGCAGACACACACACACATATATATATATATGTAGTATATATATATATAATTTTATACATATATATGTATGTATTAATACATGTGCAGGGCTGAAGTTAAAGGGAATGTATCCCAGTTCCGCAGCTCCAGTTCCTAATTACAAACTTCATGACCGAAGCTGACCATCCCCGGGCCAGGTGCCATGCAGGGCTGGGTGTCCGACATTCCTTCATCATGCTCCAAGTAGCTGGGACGTTCTGACGCCGGGAAGGTTAGCCCCTGGATGTTCACTGTAGATGTTGGAGCGTTTGGAGCCAGGGATATCAGATTATTATCATCATATGTTGTCAGTATGTTGTTGTTTTTTTCTTTTTAATATGTGTTTGGGTGTTTCATTGCTAAACCCCTTATTTTTAGTTGTGCAATGTCAGACAGAGTCAAACAATGTCCAACATGTGTATATATATATATATTTATTTAGGCAATTCAAATCCCCACAGCCTACCCATCCCCAGCGTCCCCCAGTGCCGTGCCAACGTCAGGTCCTCCAACCCAAGCTGCGGCTGGCAGCGGCCCTGGTTGTCCGACCGCGTGGCGGACGGCTACGGCTCCTCAGAGCGGGCGATCTCGTTCTCTGAAAAGATGCAGGCGGTGCATGGCCTGGCCTTGCAAAGCCGAAAATCTGAAGATGTTTGTTGAACCTTTTTTTACCATCTGGTAAACTAACATAACTATCAAACATCACCATTTTTAATGGGTAAATCCACTATTTCGACTGGGCCATTTTCAAAAGCAAACTGTTAGTTTACCAGAGGGTAGATCTTTTTAGGACTTTCATTTTTGGATCCATGTTTGAGAAAGTTTATGAATACGTTATATCAATTTATATCATATTATCTCTTCAGGAATTGAAATGAATTTTGAGGGGTTAAGACCCACATACAACCAATTCTAAGTGATTAAGCTTGGACAGATTCGTTCAGTCATATCATCAACCTGAGAACACTTTTCAGCATTCTTTTGGGCATTTCATAGACCCTCCAAGGGCCCAAAAGATCGTGTTTTGCCTCAAGCAGGACATCGCCATGTCGTGCCGTTTTCCCGTCAGGTTTTTGTGCAGCATGTGGAACACTTTCCGGACCGGGCCACGGGCTGGAGACGGTCTGGCCGTGGGATGGGGGTGGGACGTTTGGGACGTGGGACCCGCGTGTCTGTCGATTTCTGGGGTACCATGTCATGTTTTTATGGTTATATCATGTCATATCTATCATGTACACGTGGACATAGGCTCATATTCTATTGGACTTGTGAACTACCCTCTGGTAAACTAACATAGCTATTGAACAGCACAATTTTGAATAGGTAAATCAACTATAAATTGTATATTTTCAATAGCTATGTTAAAATACCAGAGGGTAACTTCGCCAAGTCAATAGGTTGTTCTTTCGTGTCATTGGTCGCCTGGAGGAAGAGTTGGAGGAGCAGATCGAGAAACGACGGAAGCAGATGGAGAGCCGACAGCAGGAAGAGATGTTTCAAGTGGCCCAGGACTTTGAAGGCGTGCCTAGGTAACGACAATGAAAAGGATAGAAAAGGATAAGAAAGTGGAGGGGGTGAACGTGGGATGAAGCGGGTTGATATATGTCGATAATTGTCGATATGGTTTCGATATGGCTTAAATCATGTTAAATCAGTGAAATCCATTTAAATCCATGATTTTGCTTGGTAACTCCACTTTTTAGCTCCTTGGCTCCCCAATTTTTAGTGGGACATGGATTCATTATACAACCATGGCTCCAGTCGCTCCCTCCATCCCTCCGTTCACCATCGCTACTCACCAAGTTGGGTTTCCACGTTGCGATGCGCTTGGCAAGTCGGCGTGCTTTATTTTGGGGACCATATTTCATTCTTACCCCCCCAAACCATGGAAGTTGGGGCTTTCCCAATTCCATTATATAGGAAGAAGTGTGTTGAAGAGTAGCACCGTGGGATTCCGTAGGCCAGAGTGGAACGGAGCCTAATCCTACACAAATTCAATAATTTGAACGGTTGACCTTCTCTGGTGATGTAACAGTTTGTACGGTTGCCGTGGCCCCTGAAAGTGCATGATGTACCTTTTTAGGCATGGCCATGTTATGCCATGGCAATGTTCATTCGCTGGGGGGTATTTTTTTTTATTTCGTGGGGAAACAAAAACACCTTTGACAAGCAGCCCATGCCCAAGTTATCCAAGTTGCAATGGCAACGGTTTTTTGAGGTAAAAAGCAGGCGGTCCAAACCATGCCTCTTGATGAGCAAAACGCTCCGGTGTGCCAATGTGATCAGCATCTGAGCCGCGACCGAAAGGATCCAAAAGGACGTAGCTGGTCGTCCGCAACGGAGCTGAGGTCATCTGTCATTTTGTGGATGAAATTTGCATGAGGTCCTTTTCTATGATCTACTTGCACATGTAACTCTCTCTCTCTGTATATATATATATGTATGTAATGTATGTAATGTATGTAATGTATGTAATGTATGTAATGTATGTAATGTATGTATGTATGTATGTATGTATGTATGTATGTATGTATGTATGTATGTATGTAATGTATGTATG
>Ga0126342_10015095_pt1 | contig 13557 bp, 12 predicted proteins | sample Cyp1metagenome_FD_92528 | JGI IMG/M metagenome (GOLD analysis project Ga0126342, IMG submission 92528) | Coral microbial communities from Lord Howe Island, Old Settlement Bay, Australia - Cyphastrea 1 metagenome | ecosystem: Host-associated > Invertebrates > Cnidaria > Coral ...
GCTTCACGAGCATCACGATGTTTGAGTCCTCCCAAAAGGAAAGGCGGCAACCAAGAATCAAGCCAAGGCTGTAACTGCTGCAAGATGGAAGTCATACCAATCCTCCACGCAAGACAAGCAACTGAAATGGGTCGCAAGCCACCCTCCGGCTTGGGAACTAACACGCACCTGATGTGTAACCAATCCTGAGGTACCTGTTGTACTGAAAGACATGCCTGCCAAAGCGCAGCTAAGCAAGTGAAGAATTGATTGGGCAAAAGCAACCACTCACAAGGACGCCTGTACCCGGCCTGGTAAACATACAAAAAACTATGGAAAATCACCATGTTCAATGGGTAAATCCACTATTTCTATGGTCATGTTCAATAGCAAACTGTTAAATTACCAGAGGGTAATTATAGTCATGATATGTCTGTTATAATGGTTATAGTTATACTCACCATAAACCGCAAAAGTCCAAGAATTAATCTAGTTGACAGTTGACACAGTGATAAACCAACTTAGCTATCTATGGGGCCAAAGCTTGTACTCTTACCGCGGTTGAAGGTGGGATTCCCAGTAGAGCAGTCAACATCAGTCAACACTAAACAAATATAATCTATGAGATCCATAAATATCTCAGGATGATTCAACTACAAGTTGGGTCATGATTGAGGCAACTGTTGGTAATTGACATGCAAAGCCTTCATGTTGTAACAGCCCCTAGCAGCTTCAAAGAGCTGCCACTCAGAAAACACTTTGCCACAGTCCACATGTTTCTTGATGTACTGCCTCAGAGATTGATTATCTGTTTGCCGCTTCTTCATTACTCGAGGAAAATATGACCATGTTCATTCAGCCATCTCTTGGCAAAGCTTCTATGGCTTTGTCCGAAAATGGGGTACACCCACAAAAGACTTTAGTAGGGACGATGATGAGCCAGTGGACGGGGGGATACCCTTTATGCTATAGCTGCTTTTTGGAATGGAGTGAATCAGCTCGAAAAACAAATCCGATCAAATTTCTGGTTTGGCTCAGGTGGAATGTTTGGAGTGGAACTCCAGTTATGGCTTTCTGTCAATTGTTTAAATACATAATGCTTGAAACATGGAAATTCAAAAACACTAGTCTACTAAAATCGCCGCTTCTCTTTGTTTAATCAACGCAGTATTATCCATCCCTGGTTGGCATGGGATATAAACCATTCTGGGATGCACACCAGCATGATGGATGATAAACCGCTTATACACCTAATAGATATTCATCTATGGGACACACATCGTCACTATCAATCACCTCTATTGGGGATGGCTTATCATCCATGTGTACATAAATCCGTAACATTCAGAATGGGAGTAACCTTTCCCATAGGTAACTAGGCCTGGCGATAGTTTTTACACCAGGCTGTCCCAAAGGTAACGTGAAATTCACCCCAGGTGAGGGCCCGCTTCTTATATCTACAAAACATTACAGAACCTCTATGATTGGCTTTTACCATGGGGGTTTCCTAAAATAGGGCTACCCCCAAATCATCCATTTTAATCGGAGTTTCCATTGTAAACCATCCAGCTATTGGGGTACTCCCATTTATGGAAACCTCATGAAACCTCCATTTACTATGAGTATTAGTTGGCTCAACATGGCTCAACAGCCTCCTAAGCTTGAACTATGGTCAATGGCCATTTCAGGAACCTAAATTGGAGGTACCTACCATATATAAGGCCTATATAAGGCCAAAAAAAAGGCCTATGTAAGGGAATACCCCCACAAAATATGGCCAGAAATATGGTACAGGTACAGTACAAACATTTTAGGATCCTGAAATTCCCAATTTTTTCCTGGTCCACATTTTTGGGAAACCTCCACACAAGGTGGTGCCCCATAGTTAGCTAAGTTGGTTTATAACTCCCATAACTATGGTTTATGCTAGATATAACTATAGTTAATGGGGTTTATAAACCAACAAACATCACTGGGGGGCACCATCCTGCATGGCCCACATTCTTTTCCCCAACAAAAACGGCTGCCGAACTTCCACCGTAAGCCGCGCGAAGAGAGCGCACTCCGCCGCGAAGCGCGGCTCCTTCTGCTGCAGCCGCCGGCGGAGCACTGTGAACTCCTGCGACAGCCATGGGAATCCATGAAAACCTTGGTGGATCGTTGGGAGATACCCGGCCTGGTAAACATACGTTTTGAGCTATTGAAGCCATGGCCAATGGCCCAGTCAAAATAGTGGATAACTACCCACTACCCTCTGGTAATTTGTTACATAGCTATTGAAAATGGCCATTTATAATGGATTTACCCAGTGAAAATGGTGATTTTCCATAGTTTTTTGTATGTTTTCCAGAGGGTAAAACTGGTGATTGTCCATAGTTATGTAAACGTTTACTAGAGGGTATCCCAACAATCAGGGAGTTCATCAAGCAAAAATGGTGATTTTTCACCATGAACAAAGTGGTTTTACATGGCTTTAGAAATGGGATGATAACCACATGGTTCTGGTGTCCAATCTATTCAATAAAATATTCAATACATACCGATATAACTAACTTGAAACCATGATGAGCCATCAACAAGCAAGATCTATCCGGTTGGTATTTCTGAAATCACAACTTGAGGACATGCTGCATCCCTTTGACAAGGTGAAACCAGATATCAGCCATCAACATCCATCAACCCATCTACAAATTAGCCATTCTTAGGCTTGAACATTGTTACATAGATTGTTTGGAGTAAAGGATATCTGAAACATTTTGTGTGCAATCCAAAGCACATAAAGACATACAAACATGTGTCCGAGTCAAAGTGTCAAAGGAATGCAATTTTGGAAATATGACTATTGTTAGCTATTGCCTACAGGAATAGAAAAAAACATGCATGTGCGCATGTATGGTAAGTAGAGGTTGTAGGAACAAGTTGGGCATCACTTCACTTGTCACCCTGTCACAGTCATCTGCTCAGAATCAACACACCATGGGATCGGTGAACCACTTACATACTTACATGCTACCCCTAAAATATATCCAACAATAATCATATCTAAATTATATCCCATTCATATCCCTATATATATAATTATATATATATATGATAATGAACTAGTCCGCAACCCATGCTTTATCCAATTTCAGCTGCTCCGTCCTGCTCCGTCTCACGCACCAAGTGGTCCAGAGTACGGCCTCAGTTGTCGTCAGCTCGCAATGGTCAACTAAGGGCCATTGTCCAAACATGTGGAAACACATGTTTTGAAACGTATGGGGGTTTCCGGGTTTCCTAAAACCTATGGGGATTAATTGAAACCTATATGATTCCTAAATGGTTCCTATAGGTTTTGGGCACCATTGATCTCCATTGATTTTGAAACCTATGGTGACGACTGGGGATCCCCCCTGGGGGAAACCATGGGAAACCTGGAGCAGGGTGCCAAAACCTGGATCACAGTTAGCAAACAAACAAACAACTGGTTGGTGGTTTCAACCTACCCCTGTGAAAAATGATGGAGTTCGTCAGTTGGGATGATGACTCCCAATATATGGAAAGTCATAAAACATATTCCAAATCACCAACCAGAAACAAACAAACTAACTAATACCCTCTGGTAAACTAACATAGCGATTGAACATGGCCATATAGAATGTATACTTGATTTGCCTATTAAACATGGTGATTTGCCATAGCTATGTTAGTTTACCAGAGGGAATTTGATATTTCAACATTGCGACGCAACTCGGTTGGAACCACTTGGAAGATCCGAAGAATCCAGGACCACCTGCATACTGCGTTCTGGGGTTCTTCCTGAATATGCGCAACGATGTCGGTTTAAACAATATTTGAATCGTACATTGTTACTGGTTAAATAGCCAATCAAACACTATATCCGGACGCTATCTTCACTCTTACTCGTCTTACTCTTGATAACCCCCGCCACCATAAAATAATCCACCAACTGGGTCTTTGAAACTATGCAAGCATTACACAAGTATCCAGGTCTGATTGCTAATTTCCAATTCGTTCCTGGTTAAATAATTCATTAATGATGATTTTCCAATATCAACCACTAACCATTAACCATTGTTTATCCAATTATTTAACCAATATCTGGATGTTAATAGATATCAACCATTATTTTCCAATGATATCTTGGAGTCCCTCCTTTTTTACGTTGGAACGATGCAAGGATGGCGTCCGCTGTAGCAACTCCCCTAGTACACATGATGGTTCAAATCATGTTCAATATCTAATTCTGGGTCAACAAATCAACATGCCTTTAAATATGTTTAAAATTCCCAGAGTACTTGGATTGGACGTGACAGGTTTTTTTTTCACTATTTAAATCTAGATCTAACCATCCATTTATTTGGGCTTTCCCGGTTTCCCCATGTTTCCTGGTTACCCTCTGGTAATTTTAACATAGCTATTGAAAATGGCCCAGTCGAAATAGTGGATTTTCCCATTAAAAATGGTGATTTTCCATAGCTATGTAAACGTTTACCAGAGGGTAAAAAAACATCATTTCTGGGTAAATTATCATATTTCACTAACCTGAATAGCTCGGCCATTTGGGGATGATTTCCCATATATAAACCATGATTCCCAGGGTTCGGGAGAACAGTGAGGTCGTGATGAAATTTACCCAGATCATTTGCCAAGTGGCAGCGATCCTGAAGGTCCATCATGTCTCGTAGCTTGTCCTCCTGCTGTGAGACCTTCCTGGTTTGGCGAACATCTGTGACCGATTTTAGATCATATTTTATCAAGATTAAATAAATGTGACTGATACGTTATTTTATGCCACACTTATCAAATTTGATCAATTTGGAAATACTGGAATATAGATGTAGATATACATACCATCCTTTTAAAACGTTAAATCAAACTTAGTCTGAAGTATTACTAACCCCATTTTGTGACATCAAGATTTAGATGATTTAGCTGCCCTGATCCGATGGATTCCAGTGACTTAGGATGGCACTTTGGCGTCAAGTCTTTGAGAAGCACCCAGAAAAAAATGAATTTTACTATGGCTATAGAAATATATAATATATATTATATATATATTATATTATATTCTATAGTAACTATAGTAATTCACTTTGTCACGTTCTTCTTGTCCTTCGTTTGGAGTGTTGCTGCTTCTAGGTCCAGAGGCTTTCCTAGATAGAAAACATTGAATCACATGACAGGTGTTATTCCCCAGGCCCAGAACCATGGTATTTTGTCATAGCCATTTGCATTCACCAACAGGTATGAGTACTGGGTTGGTATTTGCCATCATGTCGCCAGAATAGTTGTGAAAAAAGGAGGGTTGACCTTCTGTTTTAATCAGCCAACCAGCAGGAAACGGACATCAAACATTTTGTTAGAACTACAATGTAGTGCCTCCTAGTTATGACTTGATTCATAGAGTTTAACCCCTTACAAAACTATTGTTAACTATTTATATCGAGTTAAAAACGCAACTTAGCTACCTATGGGGCACCACATGGCATCATCTTCTTTTTGATCCCGAGAATCCCCAACCAACCTGGAGGTCAATTTGTAGTATTTCATGTGTAAAAACCATGATTTTATGATGGTTAATGGGAATATAACATATTATGGTTTAATGGGAATATCATGGGATATATATATATACTGGTTGGTGGTTGACCTACCTGGTTGACCTACCCTACCCCTTTTTTAAGAATGATGGAGTGAGTTCGTCAGTTGGGATGATGAAATTCCCAATATGATGGGAAAGTCATAAAATTCGTGTTCCAAACCACCAATCAGATAACCAAGAGGAATGATTGATCTATGGTACCTACCCCGACTGCAGCCGCGTGTCATGGTCAGCTCCGTCTGTCGTCGTGACAGGTCAAACTCACGCTGTCGGCAAACCTGACACAACTTGGGACGTGGGTGTGTCTGAAAACGGGGGTATACCCCCAATATAACCGGAGTATAGAAATCAAAAATACTGGTGGATATATATAATGGGGATAAATGGGATATATAACAACTTATTGGAATGTAACCGGGACATAATTGGATATATAATGGGTGACAAACAAACTTTATGAACATGTCACTGGGGTATAAGGGGACAAGAGAAGGATTTATTTTAGTGGCTGCAATCTTATGACCATGTGAAGAGGATGTTACAGTGGAATGTAATGAAGTATAACGGAATATAGCATCAACAATATGGGATATGGATGTGGCTAGAACTGGGAATATACCAAAAAAACGTTGCAATTTTCATGGAAAATTGCAAAATCAACCATCAAAGTTGGGCCCCCCACCCTTTTTTACACAAAGCCAGGTGGATTCCTTGGAAAATCATGGATGGTATGAGCGCACTAAGCACTAAGCCTTGCGAAACAAAAAATGGATTCCAATGGATCATATGCAGTCCCATTGTGTATCATAGTCAACTATATACAGATGGGAACCAAAAAAAAACAAGACACATTGATATAAACGAGCCGAGCCTTCAACATGTGGAGATAGACAATGAGGATAAAAGAGAGCTTTACCAACAACCACAGAGTTACCCACCGACAAAAATATTTAACGTTTCCGTGGGCAATAACCCCAGGGTGGTTATATCAAGTTGTATCAAGTTGTATAATTGATGTTATCGATCGATCGATCTATCTATCTATCTGTCTGTCTGTCTGTCTGTCTGTCGGTCGGTCTGTCTGTCTGTCTGTCTGTCTGTCCATTTATCAGCATTAAATCATATTACCTAATTGTTTCCGGCAAATAATGATGTACATAAGACTATTTTGGAGTGGTCTGCCTTGCTATGAGTCATTTATTGTAAGGTCATTGTCCAGTCACCAGAATTTACCCAGATATGGCATTAGTCAATTTTAGTTGATGAAATATACCACTGGATCCCACAATATCTCCATCATTTACTCATGTTGGTTGGTTTTACATCACAATTTCGCCCCATGTCCACCTTGCACCCCAACTATTTGGGTGTGTCTGCACATGCACTGCCCACAAAATCCATTGGTTTAGCATTTTTCCCTCTTGAAATAGATAGATCAACAAAAAACTATTAGGGTACTATGAGGGTACTATGAGGGTACTATTAGGGTACCCCTATTCTTACTATTAGGGTACCCCTATTCTTCGAAAAAAACGGGATAGATCAAAACTTATAATCGTTTTTTCCGCGTGAACGTTGGGGTACGGGTTTAAAAATTGACCCATAGCTGCCATAGCTATAGATCATATAGAATCATATGGTTGCTTTTGTATATATATATATACACCATAACATCATTATATTCCCATTAGAATAATTTCGATCGCCACTATTGTTGTTTTTTTTGCTAGTTAAAATATCCAATCTATGACAAATCACAAGATTTTTTGCACAGTACTAGTTGAAATACAAATTGATGGCTAATTTCCCACATAAAAATTCCCAATCTGGGGGATTTAACTGTAACTTCGACGCTGCTGAACGAAGTCGCGCAACCTGAAGCTGTTGAACGCTTCGCTCGAAGTCACTACTGGCCTCAGGATCTTCGTGATGCCAGGGTGCCCCAGTTCGGAATCGCTAAGTTGGTGCGTTCATAACTCCAATTTCACTATGGTTTATGGATGTTTATGGTAGATATATCGAAATACTTACTAATGGTTTTTTTTACCCAACTTATAACTGGGGGATCACCACCTTGTGATCGCTGCGAAAACAGGCTTTGAATATGTTTGAATGGCTATGGTTTGTGTATTAATGGTATAGTTAATGGTATTAATACATATACACATTTAATGGTATGTTATTTATTATATATGTATATTAACTGAATACATATATAATGGTTATTTAATGGTATAGGTAACCACTGCAACTAGTCGAAAATCCAGGGGATGCACTTGGGATTTGATTCCGACATTTGTCTCTTGAAAATTGCTCTGCCGTCCACTTTTGCCATTGTCATGTTTGATCAGAAAAAACACATTTAACCATTTCAGCCCCCCATGTTTGTCATGTTTGTGTCTCTCTTGAAATTAGATAACATCACCAATTCTTCATGCTTTAAGTCTGGTTCACATCCCTAAACCCTCCAGTTTCATGGCCAATTTTAGATACAAGATGTTACAAGATGGTGCCCCATGGTTAGCTAAGTTGCTCTAAACTAGTATAACCAAGGCTTATGGTAGATCCATCTAGAGTCAATGAGCTGTGTAAACCAACATATATACATATATATAGCTGTGAGGATTGTTTTCTGCTCAAACGTAGAGGAAAGACCGGCTGGCACAGCTGATCTTCGGGGTTCGGTCTACCGCAGCTGACTTCACCATAGTCCCATGGAAAATTTCCATGATCTTCCCAATAAGTTCCCATTAGATTCCCATGTTCAATTACACTTATTTTTCACGCTTAACCCCTTATTAATTGTGTTGGTCAAACCACCATAAAATATATCAAGTCGGTTTACCCACTTAGTTCACTTGTATGCCGGTGAATTATATCCTTACCTTCCTTGATTGTTGGTGATTATAATCCCCATTGTCCAGTCAGTACACACCTTACCGTGTTTGCTTAGTCCCATCCCATGGAAACTGGTTGGTTGATCATAGATATCCCTTTAACGAAAAACCGCCAGATGGTATAAGCCATACTTCGCAACCAATCAGCCATCTATTCCCAAGTTGTTTTTCCTATGATTGATGGCTAAACATTTTATGATGCTGAAATCCAAAGCTTGAGCTTGCTAAATTGCCAACCCATCAACCAACCATCATTTCTGGATTAAGTTAATTACATCCCCCAAATCTTGCCAGCAATGGTATACCCTAATGTTTATTATCTGTAACCCCTAATTACCAATCGTTTATTGGAATACAATTTGCCATTTGGTGGATTAACAGAGCTATGGAGAATAGCTCGGGTAGTTCGATGATGTAATTACCCATTCAACATGGTGATTTTCCATGGCTATGGATCGTTGGGCCTGTTGTGCCATCTCCCATGTCCAAGTCTGAAGTGAGAGCAGCAATAGACCACTATGCTGCGTCAATTGCCGTGTCTGCCAACTCATCTGCGGTGCCTGAAGCATGGCCTTCTCGATGCCAATGTAGGAGTCAACAATAGCCGGCAGCGAAGCGAGGGTGTTTCGTTCCCCGATTGTTTTTGTTGTTTTACTGGAGTCTATCCCCCAAGTTGAGCAGTGAAAACTTAGTATCCATCGATTGTATAATATAGATGATATTCATTCATTGTATATGCATATAATCCTGTGAAAACTTATATCTTAGTATCATTTAATATCTAGATGATGCATAAAGTCCATTCAATAAATGGTTAAATCCCCATTGGATAAATTCATTAAGTCCATATAAATAATGCCTAATTTCCCGAGATAAAATGATGGTTAAATCCCAAATCACCAGTTTTGGCCCTTAACAATTGTGAATGGCTTTATGATTTATGATATATAACCTTAGTTATAGATAGTTATATGATGTTATATGTCCATTTAAAACTGTTAATGGCCATAAGTAGTCACTAGTGTATCCAGTGACGCCCAGTGGCGACCATGGACTGAATCTTCCGCCGTGCGATGCGCAGCGCGTTGGCGCTGCGGCGCTTCCACAGCACGGCCTTTGAGAGGCGTTCCTTCAGGAAACCTCGCGGGTCGCCGGCTTGGGGAAGATGTTGTGATAAAAAAAATACAGTGAAACTAAGGTATATGGTGATTAATTTACTAGTAAAAGTGATTCAATAATTGATTATGATGAATTTATGGTAAATGGTGATTCATATTTAGTGGAGAAAGGTGGGTGGATATAGAAAATGTGACTGCTATGATACACCAGTTGACGGGTATCATATTAATGATATAATTATTCGTGACATTGTGCGACTAATGGGGAAGACTATAAGCAATTCACATATAATTAACTGTGATCGTTTTTAAATGTAGTATTTACGCAGGTTTGTTTGAACTCTGGATATCTCAAGACATTGGGTTACAACAGTGTAGTCCAAGAACAACATTGAAAAACCTCGACTATCTGCCTGAATTGCAAACATCGATATACCAACCTGATTATCTCATCAATTTGGTCACTTACCACTAATGGTTCGCGAACAAAAGGTCTATTGCTGTGTTTATGGCCATTCCAGAATAATATATACTGTAATTAGAATAGCACTAAACAGAAATAAGGTCATTGGGGGATAATTCCCTTGTATACTCACCATCATTTCAAGTGACATCGGGGTCAGCTTGTTATAATCATTTATATCATGTTTTTTTTCCCCAATTGCCATTGAAAAATCAGGAACATAATACACTGATGATAAGCCAGTGGATTGTGGGGTACCCTGCCAGTGAGATATCCCCAACAATGATCATCAATCAAATATCATCAAATCACATTGTCCCGTCCTGACATCCAACAAATCAACATAGGTCCCATCATAGGACCAGGTTCCATGTGGTCAAGGTTCCAGGGTGATTGGAAATTCTATGGTACCCATTTTTCTTGAGGTTTGCCTGGGAGCCCTCGTCTCGCGAAAATTTGGGTGTGCTTTTAACAAAAGAACAGCAATAAATCGTGATTCGACCCAAATTGCCAATCCTCTCTCTTCATAACATTTCATAACCATCCTTCCAAAAAGGATCATCTCAGCTTCCAAATGGAGGTGTTTTAAAGGCTACAAATGGGAGACTGGCACCTCTTTGAGGGATAGCAAAGTCTCCCCACACTGGTATGGTTGAGCAGCCAAAGACGGTTGAGGATTGTATCTCAGTCTACCCTCTGGTAATTTAACATAGCTATTGAAAATGACCATAGAAATAGTGGATTTTCCCATGAAAAATGGTGATTCTCCATAGCTATGTTAGTTTACCAGAGGGTACTCATAGATCTGACCCTCAGAGGCATCCCTCCAAAGATAGGTCTATCAACCCATGCCGCCATGGCCGTGTCAACCCACTTCTGTGGCTTCACCTGCCAGCCATGGCCCTGCAACTGGGCAGCATGTTTGATGTTTAGATCCCATCTTAGGCTGTTTAATGATGTTTAGTAAGTCATTTACCCTTTGGTTATGACTAACATTTCGCCATGGTATAGATGGCCCTAATCGAAATAGATGGGTTTACCGAACTTAAAAATGGTGATTTTCCATGGCTATGTTAAATAACCAGATGGTAATGTTTTTTTAAGTGTTAAAGCGTTGGTTCACCAACCACAACCAGTGGCACAAGCTCCGACGCACCTTCCCGTTCAAGGAAATCCTTCTGCATGGTATCGAAAGCATCCTCGACAGGTGCTCGAAACCACCAAGCAAATGAACCAGTGCTCCAAACAACTACCGGGTAAGCGTTTACATAACTATGGAAAATCACCATTTTTGATGGGAAAACTCACTATAAATGGTCATTTTCAATAGCAAACTGTAACAAATTACCAGAGGGTAAGAGAAATTCAAAAATCCTTCTGGTTCACCAAGTTTGCTTAAATGCCCAAGATTTCTACAGGGGCACATGCCCTGGTATCGCCGGCTTTATGACTTCGATCGAACCGATGCGGGGATGCCATGGGAAGTTGGTCAAGAGCCGCCTCCAATCACAGACTAGACCTTATCTATGAATGTCTATCATAGCAGCGCCAAATCCACATGGAGAGCAGCACAGGAAAATGGTAAAGTGGATATCCGGTTGAGATAAATTGGGAAGACAAAAAACAACTCCAATAATTACCTTTTGGTAAACGTTTACATAACTATCAAAAATCACCATTTTTTTAATGGGAAAATCAACGAACTAAATACATAACTATGGGAAATCACGATTTTTCATGGGAAAATCAACGAACTAAATGGCCATGTTCAATAGCAAACTGTAACAAATTACCAGGCCGGGTATTCCCATGGCTAGTGCATGGCAACTGGAAATCCCCCGATGCCAACATGGTCTGAAAATTGGGTACCCCTGATCCACAATGGCTTTCAGATAAACATATGAATGTGGATCCGGGGTAAATCATCTAATCATCTAATCATCTACTGTAAACATCTAATCTAATCATCTAATCATCTAATCATCTAATCATCTAATCATCTAATTATCTCATCATCTAATCATCTAATCACCTAATCATCTAATCACCTAATCATCTAATCATCTAATCATCTAATCATCTAATCATCTAATCATCTAATCTAACTAATCATCTAATCATCTAATCTAATCATCTAATCATCTAAGCATCTAATCTAATCTAATCTAATCATCTAATCTAATCATCTAATCATCTAATCTAATCATCTAATCATCTAATCATCTAATCATTTATTCATCTAATCATTTAATCATCTAATCTAATCATCTAATCTAATCATCTAATCATCTAATCATCTAATCTAATCATCTAATCATCTAATCTAATCATCTAATCATCTAATCAAATCATCTAATCATCTAATCATCTAAGCATCTGATCTAATCATCTAATCATCTAATCATCTCATCATTTAATCATCTAATCTAATCATCTAATCATCTAATCATCGAATCAGCATATTCAGTAAACCATGTCCAATATGTCTTTGAAAGCACAGTACAATTCATCCCCAAATGGTAGGTTTGATTGGCAGGTCTAAAACCATGCGCAAAATTGCGTATTTGTTGTTTTTGAGTAACCTCCAAAGTTCGGCTGGTCGACTATTTCCCATACATAAACCATCATGGCTTCCTGGCCTTTCCCCTGGACGTATACCACCCATTGATGCCTCCTCTTCACCGAGGAGACCATCGTACATAGAGTTCACTTGGTAACACAATGTGTACACGAACAAGATATATATATATATATATATGTATTCATGTGTATAAATACATATATGTATACGTATTCACATATATATATATGTATTCATATATGCAAAGTGTCGAAAGAACACATATTTGTGTACATGTGTATATATATATAATTGTATATACATACTATGTGAATATTTCTATCCAAATGCACAAAGCACATCAGTGGACATACTGTTTTACTTGTGATACGCTAAACAAAAACATTTACTTTCTTGGAGTGATCCCTGAAACACTATTCTGACATACTTTCTGAGATACCATCTGGAAGTATATATGGCACAAACATATTCTCACATTCTATCTGACATACACTTTGACATTCTATCTGACATTCTATCTCACATTCTTTCTGGCATTCTATCTGGCCCCTATTCTGACATTTCTTCTTGCATTCTCTCTGACATTCTCTTGGACGAGGAGGAGAAAGCAACTCTGATAACATCTAGAAACCCTCACCTGGCAGGTGGGGAAATACACATAATATCATATAATATCTATGTTTCTATATACATATATATATATATATACACACACACATATGCTGGTTGGTGGCTTCAACCCCTCTGAAAAATATGAGTTCGTCAGTTGGGATTATTATCCCCAATATATGGATCCCCCGTGGTACCGCTCAAAAGGGTCTAGTCCTGGAAAAAAATGCCTTAAATCGTTTGGTCCACAACCTTTTGGAATTGATTTCCAAAGGGTACAACCCAACAGATTTAAGCCAACAACC
>Ga0126342_10015096_pt1 | contig 13557 bp, 8 predicted proteins | sample Cyp1metagenome_FD_92528 | JGI IMG/M metagenome (GOLD analysis project Ga0126342, IMG submission 92528) | Coral microbial communities from Lord Howe Island, Old Settlement Bay, Australia - Cyphastrea 1 metagenome | ecosystem: Host-associated > Invertebrates > Cnidaria > Coral ...
ACCATTGCAACCATTCCAGCAAACACAACTCCAACCACCTTTCGGTCAATCAGTGGATTCGCTCTGCCATCCGTGATTCACAACAACCAACGTCTCCTATAGGTTTTCTATTTTTGAAACTTCCGCCACCGCCTTGTGCGGTACTACTGGTAAAAATTGTGATTTTCTTTAGCAAACTGTTAAATTACCAGAGGGTAGGATCCTGGAATTCCCATTGACCCAGTTATAACGTGGTTTATAAACCCCATGAATACTAGTTCGTTATATCTACCATAAACCATAGAATTCAGTCACAACTAAACCATTGTTAAACCATTAGTTGGTGGATTTATATATGGGATATGGTTTAATTGTGACTATGTCGTGACTTAGTACTGTAGTATATTATATCCAATAGATTAAATATCACATAGATGGTTAATCTATAAATATCTCAGATATTAAGCCATACAATGTGGGGCCCCCCAGTTAGAAGATGTTTTATAAACCCCATGAATACTATAGGTACCATAAACCATAGTTATTGGAGTTATAAACCAACTGAACGCTATCGTTTGGGGGCCCCACTTTGTACTATCAGGCTCCAGTTTTCCCCGAATCTGGCGCGATCCACTGGGAGGTGCCTTCCGCTGCGGCAGATGTCGTGGAGTACCTACAGCGCCGCGCAAAAAGTCACGTTGGAAGCGCGGCGGGGAACTCCACACGTCCTGAGGCCGGGGGAGCTCACGTCCTACTGCTGCCCCTTCCAAAACCATAGGAAAATGGTGGTTGAAGCGACAAACACCATGGAATTTCATGGGATTTATATGGAATTACATGGATATAGAGCTGATTTGTTTTGATGAAGTTGGTGTACAGCTATCTATGGTTGATGGTGATTTAATGGTTATGACTAACTAGGGTTATAAGTTGGAAAAACTAGAGGAACGACAATCTACAGAGCTTATGCAAGGTGGCCCCAAACGATAGCTGTTTGTTGGTGAATACAACCAACAATTCGCTGAAGTTTACTGTAGATATGTGGGACCACTCAATGACAATTATAAACCAACATCAGAGGGGACCGCATTGTCAGGGATATAGGCAGTTACCGTATAGGACTTAAACATCCAAAGTTGCTCTGCTTTCAAACATTGGTTTCAATCATTAAAAACGGGGGTTATACTGTAGTTGATACATGATGGTTGGTGGATGGTTTTTATACTGTGGGAAACTCAATGATAAACCATCCTATGAATCATTTGGGGTCACTTCATCCTCTAAATGGCGGTATTCCATGGTCGCAATGTCATAAACCTCCATTTTTTTGTGGGAGTTGTTTATGGCATTGGGTTTATCACCGAAAGGTCAACTCGGCTCCGGTGCGATTGAAACTCGGGTATGCTAAGACGAAAGATGAGGATTGACCATAGGACTTTGGCAAATTATTTCCACCTTATTTTCAGAGAAATGATAACATATCACTAAATCCTACCCACCATTATGTATAATCATTAATTATAGATGTTTTGCCGCTTTAGTTTCTTTGTGACAGACCTATTTCCAGATGGGAGACACCAAATTCTCCTCCCCTGAAACGGTCTGAAACGATGAATTGTTGTTATGTCAAATATGACCCCAGAAAAGGGGATAGGTTACTAAGTTGATTTACTGTCCTATAACAGTGGCAGGAGTTGTTTGATTTCCTACCTAACCTGGGAGATGCAAGAGGTGAGACACCAGCTATAAGCTGGCGTGACCAGTAACTAGGGTATTCCAAGGCGAAAGTGATCCAGAGTCAAATATGATCGTTTGCTCAGAAGAATTCAAAGGTACAAAGTGGGGCCCCCAAAGGATAGCTAAATTGGATTAAATTGGTTTATAACTCCGATAACTATGGTTTATGGAACTCATAACATCTTTTAACTAGTTATACAATGGTGTTTATAAACCAACTGAACGCTATCCTTTGGGGTACCGACATTGTACCTCAAGCCCCTCTTGATTCATGATTGGTGATACCAACTCTAGTGAGGGCCGACTGAGGATATGGCCTGGCTAAAGCTTGCGAAACAAGCGCCGGGAAGAGAACCAACCATGATGATCAAGATGGGGGTTCACAGTTGGGCAGTGTTGAAAACCACCCCGTTGGTTGATGATTTTATGGGTTATACCCTCTGGTAAATAAACATAAACCCTGAAAATAACCAATTTTTAATGGAAACTAATCTTCCAAGTCCTATTTGCCAGGGTCTATGTTAATTTGCCAGAGGGTACCATTTGAAATATTATCACAATCCATGAGCTGGAGTTCTCCATTCAGCCAGCCAGGATCAAAAGGGACGACCGCCAGCGGGTTTTTTTCACACTCCCAGAGTGGTCACCAAAACAAATAGTCAATGGGAGATCTCCAGGATCCTAAAATGGAGGTACGTCCGTACCATATTTTTGGCTATATTTTGTGGGTATATCCCCTTACATAGGCCTGAAAAATAGGCCTTATATATGGTAGGTCCCTCCAATAAATCGGTTCCTAAAATGGCCATTGAAATAGGGTAAGCGGGTAAATCATCGACACACGTGTGGGAAGGAGTCTTGACGTTTGGCAGTTTTTTTGTGTAGACCAACCTCCTGCCTGGTTCCATATTTTTGGAAACGACATAAGGAGTACTTACCTTAAAAAGACTGTAGTACTTGAAATTTCTGGGAACATCTGAAATCGTAAATCCCCTGACAAAAGATTTACGTCTCAAGTCCCCACAGTTATGGTCCTTTACCTACCACTTATAAGTATTAAGTCATCCCATTTATAAGATGTATAATCCCATAGAAATAACCAGTTATAACTAATACATGGCCATTTCACTGTAGAATATCCCATGATTATCCCATTATTATCCCATTATTATCCCATTATTATCCCATTAACTATATATAGTTCTATAATATATCTACCATAAACCATTATAAGTTCACCCGGGCAGGTGCCAGAAAGCTTGGACGCTGTCTTGGGGCAGATGAGATACTTGGCGTTGAAGCGTTTACCAGCGCTTTTTCAGAGGCTGTTTTTGTTGGGCTTTCGCTGCCAAAATGTGCTGCTTCTGGTTGCCTTATCAGTGACTTACCCTTTGGTAAACTAACATAGCTATTGAAAATACCACATTGATAGTGGATTTTCCCATTAAAAATGGTGATGTTCAATAGCTACGTTAAATTACCAGAGGGTAATTATTGTTTATGGTAGATATATATACATAACTATAGTTGATGGGATAATAGTGGGATACTATACAATGAAATGGCCATGGCTACTAGCTATATATAACTTCGTATTTCTTTCGGAGTATACATTTCATAAATGGAATTATAAGTACTGATAAGTGGTAAAGGGCCATAAGTGTGGATGTAACCATATATAAGCAAGAAAAATTAAAGTACTACATTTAATTGGCTACAACGTGGATTTCATCCGGCGGTATGAAGAGGCATCTTCCAGGTGGTTGGTGTTTGCATGGATCTGCATTTTTGGGGGACTAATCGACAAATCAGAAAAAAAAAACGGAACTACCCATGATGGCCCACCAAGTGGGTAAAATGGCTAGTCGACCAATACACGTGCAGGCCTCATGGTAAGTATTATGGATGTTATCATGTTGGCATCGGTAATGGCAGGTGTAGGCAGCCACCATTGCGCAACAAGAATTCAGCTTACCGGACGTGACCTGACTACTCAGCTAACACATATTTTCTCAGGGTATCTCCGATTCCCCGTGAAAACATGTTGGGTGGTGGTGTCACCTGATGACTTTGCCAAGGCTTTTCTTGGCTGGTGAGTCTCTTTCCTTTCAAGAAAGATCCGTCCTTTGTAGAGACGCTCGACCGGTTGCTGCTTGCCTATGCTGCCGGTCGGACATCGCTGTGACGTCCGTGGCATCGTAAAGCAGCGTTTGGCGGCAGTTGTAATCTGTCGTTGCCCAAAAAGCGGGGTGAACGGTACATGGGGAACTGGATGGGCTTGAGTCGCCCCAATGACAACGCCTTGGGTTTTCATGGCAGGTTTTTTTGATTTGATCCATGTGCCCACCCTGTTTTGATGAAACGGATTTGAAGCATTGTGTCGTTGTTTCCTTGTTTTGTGAGAATGAAACAGAAAGCGGGTCTGCATGCTGCGTAGCAGAGCTATATTTGAACTGCGTGAAGATTTCGGCCTCTGTCAAGTTACCAACGCTTGGGTTTCTTGGCAGGTCATTTCGTGTCTTGATACCATGACATCATAGGTAGTAGAAGGCCTGCTGATCCATGGTGGTCAAGGCAGGTGGCTTGTTGACCCAAAATTAGGTTGGCAAAGTCAGCTGCCAATGAGCGAGAAATGATGGCAAAACCCAATCCGAACCCTGATTCCCCAAGATATTGTAACTCGTTGAAGGAACAAATTGGGGGGGTGCGTTTCACGTCTCAAAATTTTGGGTCAATGCCACCACTGTCCATGAGGCTCTCATTGCGAAGGTAGAATGCAACACTCTGTTGACACTCCTGTGTTTCCCAAGTTCTGCAAATGCTGCAAAGGAAAGGTCTGTTGTTTTGGTGTTATTTTCCAAAGTATATGTTACGCATACTCAATGAGCATACAATCTCATGAGTATTTCCATTTCAATGGGGGTACCCTCACATTAACATCAGTAGATCATTTACTCTTCAAACCCATGGTGACTTGGGGACCTCCCAGTTTCAGAACCCCATATATATATAATCAATATATATATATATATATGTATATATGTATATATATATATGGGTAAATTATAAGGACCTCACTGCGACCTCACTGGAAATCATGGTTAATAAGGGAATTCATCCACAAATGGCCTTAATTCAGGTTAGTGAAATATTATAATTTAACCAGATATATAACATTATATAATAACAGTATCATATCATATGCAGGCTGTAAAAAACACACATATATATATACATACATAGATACACATATTTTCTCATGCCTCAGTGAAAGTGGTTTGTCACAGAAATTCAAAGCGTGAACCTGGATGCCCAATGACAGCCAGAGACATTCTGGAATGTCAAATGATTTGTCTAATACAACAAGACCATATACATGGACCCGCACCTTGTTTGTTGACTTGCCGAACACCCCAAGGTTTTGCAACACATTCTGGGTTGTTTAAAGAATTATCCGTATAATGTTGTTGTGCTTATATCTTTAAGATACGGTGCATCCCAGTTTCATCCGAGGGTGATGCTGAGACGCAAAGAGGAAGCAAGGATACTCACTTACATGTTTTTGTTTGCTGGGTATCCAGCACAATCCCTACCAAAACGCAACACTGGTTGGTGGTTTGAAACATGTTTTATTGTTCCATTCAGTTGGGAATTTCATCATCCCAACTGACGAACTCCATCATTTTTCAGAGGGGTAGGTCAACCACCAACCAGCCCACTATTAATATTAATATTATCCAACTATATTATGTATTCTATATCCCATTATCCATTATTATTCATTATTATCCATTATTATCCATTATTATCCATTATTATCCATTATTATCCATTATTAGATGCCATTCATATTCCATTTATATCCCAAACCAAGAATCCATAAACCATTAGTTATAGAAGCCATGATCTTATCCCATTAAGATTAACCACTGGCTATATATACCATTATTCCACTTACCATCATTAACCATCATTAACCATATATTTATTAAACCATCATTATTCACCATCATAACTATTTACCATTATTATATAACCATCATTATTTTAATTATTAAACCATCATTATATAACATTATAGTTATTTACCATCATTGTATAACCATCAATAACTATATATACCATCATATCATTATATAACCATCATTATTTTGAGTATCCAAACTTCGCCACATGATTTGATGCTGCTCCGCAACAGTCTTCGGTTCCACATGATCCATGCAAGGTGGGATCCCACAAATCCCACTGAGTCACACGGTTGGTTTAGAAAAAAACCCAGTGTATTGGACGCGTCATAAAGCCCCAGTGAGTTGCTTGGTTTAATAAGTGGTTTTCATGACGGTTGGTTTATAAACCCAAATCAGTGATGTGAATGATGCTTGATAAAGCCCATTAGAATACGTTTTTTTAGTTATAAGATGTTATAAGTAGCATAAACCATAATTGTTGGAGTCATTTGCACCAACTGAACGCTATATTTCGTTAGTGAGTTGGGGGCCCCACTGAATACATTCATTTTTGTATGTACCAGGGGGTTGAACATGCATAAGTAGCAGCATGAATCACCAGCAAAGTATTACTGGGATTTACTAGGATTTTTTGGATTTGATTCGGAATGTTTGGACATTCCTATCTTAACATTTATAACTGGTTCCCAACGATATAACCTTAGTTACAGGAGTTATAATATGTTATAATCCCATTCCAAACTTTTAAGGGCCGTAACTGTATATCCATATATCCCATCGACAGCTTTCTTCCCTTCGTTCCTTCTGCAACGGGAGTCCTGTCGTCTTCGCTGCCTCTGCGGCTCTGCGGCATGGGCCGGAGAAGCAGCACTTGGCGATGCTGGCGACGGTAAGCTGTGAGGGTGACGCAGTGGTGTTGATTTTCAGCCTGTTGAAGTCTGTGTCGCATTAAATGTCATTAAATCATTAAGCTGATTTCTTTTCTCCTTTTCTGCAGCTATGAGCTGGCGATGTTTTCCCGGTTCATGTTGCGGGCCACGTTTTCTTTCATGCGCCGGCCTAGAACATCACACCGTTCGTAACCTCTGGTTGAGGATCGGGAGGATCCCCTTATCAGCTGCTGAAATGAATTTAAATGGCCAAGTAAACAGCCAGGGACATTCAGAGTTTGACATTGGAGTAGATTTCTTAATGTGTTTTTTTTTGCCAGGATGTTAATTGAGAAAGCCTGTTCAAAGCTGTGCTTTTGAGTCATTTTTTGTCACATAAGATATTCGATAAGTTTTAACTGACAACAAGTCAACATCACAAAGTTTGAACAGGAACCTCTTGTTCCAAGAATCGGTTGAAAGATTTTGCAGGAAACCCGTCTGTTTGCGGCTAAAAACTATAAAAACCATGAAAAACCATTGTTTCCTGCAGGTTTTCAATTTTGACAACCGAACGTTGTTGAAACCGTTACGCCGTAACGTTTTTTCGGCAGCCTCACAGCGTTCGTGCCAACTTGAGACTTCTTGTGGTGCTACAGGATTTGAGATCTCACTGTTCTCCCGAAGCCTGGCATCATGGTTTTTATAGAGGAATCATCCCCTTTTATGGCCGAACTCTTCAGGTTAGTGAATTATGATAATTTACCCATATATATATATAACATTGTATAACATTACATGATACCCAGATTATATATATAACATTATATATGGAATTATTATAATTTACCCAGATTCATGATACTGTACATCTTCGGTGCACAGTAGGCGAATCAGGACAGTGATGTTAGCTGATGTTGGGCGAAGTTACCCCAAGAAATCTATGACCTCACTATTGATATTCATTATATAAAGTTTGGGGCATATATAACTATATCAGTACCCCAACAAATAGTAAATAGTTATCACTAGTGGGTTATACATTGATAACTATCGCTTCTCATATCATTTATTTTCAAATGATAATCAAAAGTAACCCATACAGTTAAGGCCCTTTAACCAGTTGTAAGTCAGTTCTAAGCCATTTATGGAATGTATAAGTGTATAACCCTATTTATTACCGTTTATAGATGGTAGAAGGCTTTAAGTGTAATGAAAAGCTGATTGTCCAATTTATGCATTATTCTAAGTTGCCCAGATGATGGATGTTTGTCACATTATGTCACATGACAAGGAAGTGGTAACACTCTCGACATGGCAGCCATTCTGGAGACAAGCAAAGATTCCCATATCTATATAGTTTTATTCACATTTAATGGGAAGTAATAGTAATCAATAGTGATTAGTTCCCATTAAAATTGATACTGGTTGATAGTGATTACTTCTCCATGAGATGTACTCAGACTCTCATTAATCACATACACATTGAAGTTTTGCTCCAAGCTGCCAGCGCGTTTCACATTTTTTCCACGGAAAAACATGAGGGTCTTAGGTCTAGGTATGCTGTGTATCCACAAGCTTTTGTGTTGACGAAGCTAACATCTGACTGGCCAGCAAGAAGTCTCATTCCAAACAAGGTGGTGCCCTGATAGGTTGGCTAAGTTGGTGAACAGTTCACTAGGTCAACTGGTGGGGGTTTACCGGATATATATTCAAAATGGCTGGGTTAACATCAACCAACGAACATTTCAAGGTACTCGGGTGCCGCATTGCAAACATCTGCACAGTTGATTGACATCGCATCTTCACGCACCGCGACGGCCCTGATGGCCGTGTGAGAGAAAGTTGTGACTGAATTGTGGCTGGAGAGCGGAGACCCCCAACATACCCTCTGCTTATGACTAACATAGCCATGGAGGCCATGGCCCATAGAAATAGATGGTTTACCTATTAAAAATGGTGAATCTTTCCATGGCTATGTTAAATAACCACATGGTATGTGTTCTTGGGATTTGTAGTAGCCAGTTATAGCCCTCAACTCCTTAACAGTTATAACTGGCTCAGAAAACCTCATTTTAGTGAGTTAGAATCTTAGTTGCAGGAGTTGTAATCCAATTTAGAACTGTTTTAGGGCCACATTTGTTTAAAGTACCCTCTGGTTATTCAACATAGCTATGGAAGCCATGGCCCATTTATGGATGATGTTTACATTTTTACCTATTAAAACTGATGATGTTCCATGGCTAGGTTTTTCATAAGCAGAGGGTAACGATCAAACAAAAGGTAGGACCCCAAAAGAAGCCTAGCCATGGTACATTTCATATCTAACCCAAGGCTAGTAAATAACTAACTTATTTGACCAAACATGGAGGCTACCAACCCAGAGGGTCATGAATCGTGTCGGAAAGCCCCTTTATTTTTTCCATAGGAGTCTCCATACAACTCGTGGGGCCCCCTTTGACGATAGATTGCGTTCAGTTGGTGCACATAACTCCAGTTTCACTATGGTTTATGGTACCTATAACGAACTAGTATTTATGGGGTTCATAAACCATCTAACAGCACTGGGGGGCCCCACATTGTAGTCATGTTAGTTTATTGGTGGGTATTGGATTCTAAAGCATTCCCACATATGCCCAAGCAATATGCCCAAACTTGGTGATGCCAAGTTGAGTCAAGATACGACGGGATGCCAAGCCAGAAACTGGCACCAGAAGGTTATGCGACCTTAGCAGAAATCAAACAGCTTTGGGATGCATTACCCTCTGGTAAACTAACATAACTATAGAAAATCACCATTTTTAATGGGAAAATCCACTATTAATGGTCATTTTCAATAGCTATGTTAAATTACCAGAGGGTAACAAGTGAGCAGTGGCTGCTAAAGCCTGGTTGGTTGATGATTCTGGGTAAATTATAACGAGCGAACCCTGTTCTCCCTCACTGGGAATCATGGTTTATTTATGGGAAATCATCCCAATATGGCCGAACTATTCAGGTTAGTGAAATATTACAATTTACCCAGATGGTTAGTTCTGGGATTATACTACCCAACATATTGGAAATTATCATAATCCAAGAACGGGGAATCCCGTTCTTAACCAACCAGGATTAAATGGAAAGACAGAGGGATTTATTTCACACTGCTCAAGTGCTCAATTTGCAAAGAATGAAGCGCTATATAATCAGCCATCTCTGGGATGATCTTCCAAGTATACCCATTACATAAAGAAAATCATGATCATATGGGAGTTTCCATAAATGTTGCTACCCCACTAGGCCACTAGCTGGATGGTTTATAGGGGAAAAACCCTACTCAAATGGATGATTTGGGTGTACTTCCATTTCAGGAAACCTCCATATACCCTACCAATTCATATTTGTGTTTTTTCCCTGGGGTTTGATAACCTGATATGGTTAGTGATGATCCTATACCAAATCATGGATTATATCTCACTATTAACAATTATTAATCAATATCCCCATAATTAACTGGCGTTATTAATCATTATACCCTTTATCTCATTATTAATCCTTATCCCCATAATCATTGAGTATAACAATGATTAACTATTATTACCATTAACTATAAGTTGGTTTATAAACCCCATGAATACTAGTTCGTTATATCTACCGTAGACCATAGAATTCAGCCACTGAAATAAGGCAACTGGACGCTATCTTTTTTGGACCCCATCCTGTATGGTTGGACCCGTACCTGGCCTTCTCCCCATATTTTGGGCTCAGCTGATTCTGCCATCGCCTTTTTTTCCCTGGGTGAGGCCGGAAAGATGTGGGTCTGCTCTTGCTGCCTTGGTAACCCCACATGAAATGAGGGGAGCACATAGGGATTTCACCAGGAAACATAGGGAAAACTTGGAAACATGATGGAAAATGAAAATCTAATGTGATTTATAGTTGATTTATTGATATCTAAGTTGGCTTGGAACCAGCTTAACTGTTTGGTATTTGTCGGATTTGTCCATCAAGAATGGGGCCTTTTAATCAATGGAGGTATGGGAGTACAGAAATCCCTCAAAGAAATGGGGATACTATATAACCAACTTTTATAGTTGTTGATTGTTGATCACTAGGTTTACCATGTTTTTTTTATTATGTTTATAATAGATATATACATATAATATCATATGATACTGGGGTTGGATTGACTGCCAGGCTGCAAAGTTACAAATGTTGGGGATTGCCAGTTCTGAGTTGGTTGAGTTGATTGAGTTGATTCATAGTACGAACTAGCTATATGCAGCATTTACCCTCTGGTAAATTAACAAAGACCCTGGCAGATAGGGGTTGGAAGACTAGTTTCCATTAAAAATTGGCTATTTTCAGGGTCTATGTTTATTTACCAGAGGGTATATGCAACTGTTGGCCTTGATATAAAGAAATTTACCTTGGGCCAAGGGTAGAGGATCATCCCACTGTACGCGGTTAAGTCCACCCTGGTCGTAAGTCCATGTAAGTCCCGCAAGCAGGTGGGATAAACCAACTATACATGATACTGGTTGGTGGTTTGGAACATGATTTGTTGTTTTTAATATATTGGGAATTTCATCATCCCAACTGACGAACTCCATGATTTTTCAGAGGGGTAGGTAGAAACCACCAACCAGGATATAAATGTGCCATGTTCAATAGCTATGTAACAAACTACCAGTGGGTTCTCCCATTCATATCCCATTCATATCCCATATATATAAAGTCCCGTTAAATCTTGATAAATCCTATTGAACCACTATAAAATCAATGGCTGAACTAAGCCCAGCAACACTCACCAGCAACACGAGTCTTTTTGGGTGATCCTCCAAATATCCATAACTCGCATAGCCAACTCTGAGGCTAATAGCCACAGCCAACCACGGAGGTCTATGAATGTAGAAACGTTGTGTTGGTGAAGTGACTGAACTGATCTTAAGGTTTATGCATGTGTATGCTATGAAAATTTGCTGTTTATGCATGTTTATGCTATGACAATTTGCTGCATTATGAAGGTCTGTGATGAATTAGTCCCGTGCACATATGTACCTGTATTGATGAGACAGCAGGGCAACATGGGCTCCTCAACGAATTCATGAAACGATGGTGTGCATACTCACCATAAAATCCAATAGAATCCCTTCCAAATCCCTATTAATCACCATAAAATCAATAGAATCCCTTCCAATCTTCATCCTGTCATCGTGCAAAGACTTCCCGCGACGAGAACATGGTGCACCGAACGAGCCGACGGGTATGGAGCCCTGATCCGGTGGTCGAAAGGGAAGGCATGTGGTGTGAGGCTTTTCCGTTTCCCTACCATTTGGTTATTTAACATAGCCATGGAAAATGGCCCATAGAAATAGATGGTTTACATGGGTTTACCTATTGCAAATGGTGATGTTCCATGGCTATGTTAAATAACCAGATGGTAATGGGATCCAAAACGGTTAAAATGGATTAAAATGGTCTTGATGAAGAAAACGGGTGATTTCATCGGATTTATACACCTGTTTGGTGGGATGATTTCATGGGATAATATGGGATCCAAAATGCCACCCAAAATGTCAACCATCCCCAATTTGAGAAGGAAAAAGACATCAAAAGTAGAGGTAACCACAATCATTCTTCCGACAAATTGGGGATAGCTATCCCCAACTGGTGTTATACAGTTATGGCCATTTATTAGTTATAACTGGTTATAAATGGGATTATATGATTATACATTTTGTAAATGGGGTGATAATTACTTATAATATAAGTGGTATAACTCGGGCCAAAACTGTAATAACGGAGCGCAAGCATTGGAATGCGTTTTTGCGACCTCTGAGGGTACAGTAGTACTCGTCATATCAGTTATAGTTATAGCAGGTTATAGCGACCTTCACAAAGACGAGCAAAGTCCCACTAAAATATTGGTAAATCACATTGAAACACTGTCTTTTTTGGGGGGCTGACTTTGCCCAGATGCTCCATGTATAGAATATTTTATACTATTTACCTACATTTACCTTCAAAATCACCCATGAAGCATTTGGGATAGTGCCTGGTTAATAAAACCCCTAGGCAGGTTATTCGAATATAAAAGGATTTGAACTGTGGTGATCCTAACCAGTGGCGATCGGTGGGATCCTTCAAGCTATAGTTCTATCATAAGTTGGTTTATTAGTTGTTTCATACCCCCCAATCTATTAAGATATATGATGTTTCATGATATTTCTCTCTCTCTCTATATATATATATATACACATTATATATAATTCTATCAAGATATATGATATTTCTATAGTAGATATGACATATAATATACATTTATAAGATAGATATATATATATATATATTATAGAGCCAGGTTATCTTTTAGTCATGTTACATCAACTTAGTTCTCACAATCCCATGAAAACAACCTGGAAAACCCAGGCGCTCCCTGTTTTGGCGGCGTTTTGTTTCGCACTGACCTCACAGGTGCGTTATTTCGCCTTGTTGATGGGATGTCATAGCCAGATGGTAAAAAAAACATTTAAAAAAAACATCTGTTTATGACTAACAGTTCGCCATGGAAAGATCCACCATTTTTTCAGAACGGTAAACCATCTATTTCTATGGGCCAGGGCTAGTTGATAAATGATTGTTGGCTGATGATTATAGTTGATGCAGCTATAATGATTGTTGGATCATCTATAATAGTTGATATAGTCATATTGTGTATTTTTTTTGTGAAATCATGCCGATGTTGGCTGGTGGCCATTCATTTTACCGGAGCCATTGGGGCCCTAGTGCACAAAAGATTAGGAGCGCAGCTGCCTTTTAGTGGTAGCGGAGCATAGGTTCCGATCCAGGGTGGTTGCCATAGGGATTCGGCGAGCTTGGCTGCGGTGGTGGCGTAGTGTGGTACTACGACTAGGGCCTCGGTGGCGGCAATGACTTCGTACTATGAGGCGTTCGAGGTCAGGGTGGAGACGGATGAGCCCAATGATGAGGAGCAACTGTCGGAAGGGAGGTGGAATAGGTCC
>Ga0126342_10015097_pt1 | contig 13556 bp, 17 predicted proteins | sample Cyp1metagenome_FD_92528 | JGI IMG/M metagenome (GOLD analysis project Ga0126342, IMG submission 92528) | Coral microbial communities from Lord Howe Island, Old Settlement Bay, Australia - Cyphastrea 1 metagenome | ecosystem: Host-associated > Invertebrates > Cnidaria > Coral ...
AATACTATAATATATATTATAATACTATAATATATATTATAATACTATAATATATATTATAATACTATAATATATATAATAATACTATAATATACATTATAATACTATAATATATATTATAATACTATAATATATATTATAATACTATAATATATATTATAATATTATAATATATATTATAATACTATAATATATTATTATATATATATATCTACATAAATATAAATGGAACAACTACTGATAGGTTGAAATCTACTTGGAAAGTAGAGTGAAGCAGGTGGAGTCTTTTCCCCAACTCCCGCAGGTTGAATATGGGTGCTTACACCCTGGTGATCTTGAGACAAGTCTACACCAAGCCATTTCCATGGTTCTCCAGCACTGATCATCAACATTTATTGGCTAAATTGCCATGAAACGGTTTCATCCCCAGTCTTTTCAGCTAATATACCATGAATTCTGGGTAAATTATAACGACCTCACTGCGACTTCACTGGAATCATGATTAGCAAGGGGAATTATCCCAAAATGGCCTTAATTCAGGGTAGTGAAATATTATAATTTACCCAGATGAATTGCATCACCATCAGCTAATATACCATTGATTGCTTACCATTAATTGCATCACCAAGATACCCAATTGATACCCGGCACATGGATCCATCGCCAGGGTGCAGGATCGGCCTCCAACGATGTCAAGAAGGCGGCACAACGGAAGTACGTGCAGGGTAAGTTCCAGGTGCGCGGAGCGGCGATGGGTTGGGTGAATGACTGGGGATTTTGCGGATTTTGGGGTTGGATCTTTATCCAAAGCTTTTTTTGGATTTCTTGGAGCATGTTGTCTTCAACAAATGTCGGTTCAAGGAAGAACAGGTCCAACTTTTGGTACATTCAGATCATAGATGTCCTTTTCCCGCTGGTTGGTCAATAGCAGCTTCACCTCATTCAGCAACCAATATCTTAGATGATAATACAACTAATATACCAAACCGGCCTCCTTTATTTTCCGAAAAAAACATATTGATTCAGATGAATTCAGATGGGTGGGCACGAAGAGAGCCACAGCGAGCCACTGGATGATGTTTGTTCCTGGCTTCAAAGTGGACTTTTTGTTTGGCAGAATAGTGCATTTTATTTCATGATCTAGTAGGCCAGACTTGACAATTTTGAAGAGTTGGGCGAATCAACAGTACAGATTCTTGTTTTGGAGGTGGACATCTTATTTTTCTCGTTAAAAACACGTGCTAAGATCAGCCGCGTTGGTTTGGGCCGTCCAGAACTGGGGCACCGTCCATGTTTAACGTTGGCATATGATCCCAGCGTATATATAGATGTGTGTTTAATGATTTAAACACTATTTTTCCATATTTTACCATATATATATATGATAACAGTATTTACATATGTACAGTACACGCACATATACATATATATATATACATATGTAAGCTATATATATATATGATACAGTACTTGTACATATCACCATATGAGGTTTGGTCGACCACCCCGCGGCAGCGCCAGTCCAGCGGTTCTTCCAGAAGTATGCAGGTGGAACCCATCCCGGAGCATGCCGCGGCTTGGACGTGTCATTTGTCATGTCCCCAAAAATCCACCATGCTTCATGGTCCCAGTTATAGGTGTTAATATAAATCCCGGGGTAAACTCCATGGTGACTGGTTGAATATTTTGAGAAAGGGTTTTGATGAAATGGGATTGGGAGTCGTTCTAAAACCCATGCAAGACTTTTAGTATCCGAGTGACATCTGCAGATATGGACGTGTGTTTTTGCTGCAGTGGCGAAAGGCCGCGGGCGGTGAAAGGTTTGCGAAAGGTCTGAACACCACTATGTAACTAAGACTATATGTTATTTGGCTAAATTTTCTTGTGGAAATGGGACCATCTGGCAATGACTACAGAAATTGCTGGAAATCATCTTTGATTAAATAGTAGGAATCATCGAACTAAATGGACCATGGCTTCAGCAGATTCAACCAGAGGGTAAGCAGTATCAATCCCCATTTCTTTCTTTGTATTTCGGAAATTCTTCGAGATGGTTGCAAGATAATTATATAAGCCAATCCGCCCCAAATGGGTGCGCTTCAAGATAATCCAACCAACAAACATGGATGATTCGGCACTAAAAGCGAGTAAACTATTGTTGAGCAACCTTTATTTATGTTTTGACCTATAGCAAAGGCAGCAATGATGGTTGGTCAATGCCTCATGTTTAGGATTATTTTCATTTATCCATCACTGGATGGGATGGGTGACGAGAAATCTGAGGGCGTGAAGCAACCGGAGAGCCACTTCTTTGATGGGGAGGAAGACTTTACCTACTCAACAATTGTCAGTGGGAGACTCAGGGTGCTCCTGGATGGGATGAGCCTCCGTAGTGGGGAATAGATGGCCCATGGTGCCCATGTGCTTCGATGGTTTATGAAGAACTGGAAAACGGTGATTTTCCATTTCGCAAACGGATACACTGTTACTTTACCAGGCAAATACATGGACAGACCCCAGATACTTGGATGGGCCATCGCCCACAAAATCCTTTCCTGTTCCCCACAGCACCTCTGGCAAGGGGAGGCTTGTGAGGCAATGAAGGGGTCCGGTAATCATCTCCCCGGGAACCCACTTGGCCGTTTGTTTGTTTGAATCAGCACCCAAAAACCTCAGGACCTTACCACCAGATTTACCGTGGTTTGGGTGGTTTGGGCCCAGCCTTTTTCCACATGATTGGATGATTTCCGAAAAAACCTGGGGATCTCGACTGAATCGCCAGATGCGATGATGTATTCTTTGGCACAGTCTGGCGGTCAAGGAACACCTCCCTTGGTTTCCGAGGAGAACTACTTGGAACTGGCAGGGCAGTTGGAGTTTTGTTTTTTCTTTAATAGCCACGTTGCTTGGGAGACACTCCAGTAATAGGATATGGAAATCAGGGTTTTCCAAGGAAGATGATCTATATTGGTGGCTTTTCCATATCTTCATGTACTGGGTACCCTCTGGTAATTCAACATAGCTATTGAACATGGCCATTTATAGTGGATTTACCCATTGAAAATGGTGATTTTCCATAGTTATGTTAGCTTACCAGAGGGTATCATTGATGGATGTGGGAGTTTTGTTAATGGGGCATTCCCCCAATCTATGGCGGGGGCCCGCCCCGATGAATCATCTAGAGTTATCCATACCGTGGACCTCGGTTTCTTGGATGTTGACCATATGGCGCCATGACTGAACATTGGGTAATTACATGTAAAATAAACACAAAAAATTGATGATTAATCATCATTGTCCCGAAAAAATGAAGGATTTTCACACAATTGCCAGTTTTTTGTGGTATTTTCAGATTTTTTGGACCCCAAATGTGACCCCGCGATCTTTCTTCGTGCGTTGGACTGACTTCCGAGGAGACCGCGGAAGTTCTGATGTCGCAGTTTGGTAATTGGGACTTTAACGTCTCTCGTTGGACACGAGTTGGAGCACTGGATCCAGTTGCGGCGCAGAACGCTGGTGGGGATTTTGGGGGAAATCATGGTGATTTAACCAACAAAAATGGACACTTCATTAGGCAGCCAAAAAAAAGGATAGAATGGGAAAAAAATCTGGAATATTCATGGGACCTTTATGGAATAGGCCCTGTCTGGAAAATCACCATTCAAATAATAGGTAAATCATCAAATAGGTAAATCATTCTAATCACTAAATTTTATTGTTATTATTATTATTATCATTATTATTATTATTATTATTATAATTATATATATACATTATATATATACACATTATATATATACATTATATATATACACATTATATATATATACATTATATATATATATAATTGTATATAATTATATATATATACATTATATATAATTATATATAATTATATATATATATATATATCTGTGAGGTTTTTGACATTTTGTGCGTAAATCCTCCAAATGTTCATCCATTTTTAATCCTTTTTTTTTGGCTGCCCAAGTCCGTATTGGCATGGCACTGGCATGGCACTGGCATGGCACTGGGGGGCCTCATAGACCTCCTAGTGGGAAATTCATGTGATTCATTTGGAGCTTTCCTAAGTCATGCGGGTACCCCAGTCACCCATGATCATGACTTAGTATTGGTTCACCTATGGTGACGACTGGGGATGCAAATCATGACTTAAGAAACATGAATCCACATTGAATCCCATTAAAAATCCCATGAACTGCTAGGTTTTAGGTTTAACCAACTTGGTTAAACCCCATTGAACACCCTAATTTTCAGATCCAAAGAGCTGGCTTGAACTCACCCATCCGTCAGAGATGATGTGTACAAGGCCATACATACCTGGGATTATATAGAGATTGAGATATACATGATGCTACATAAATATACAATATTCACATGATATATATATATAACCACATGATGCTACACGATGCTATACATATCTATATCTATATCTATATCTATATCTATATCTATATCTATATCTATATCTATATCTATATCTATCTATCTATCTATCTATATATATATAGGGAAGAGGCTTGAGGTTCCCCGGAACGCAATTCAAGTTCATTGTTTGCAATTTTGGAAAATGTCATTTTTCACTGTGTTTTTACAGTGTTTTGTGTTCTTTCCACAACTTGATAACATATGGAATCAGTTCAACATGCGGACAACATACCTGGGATATGTTGTTCGCCATTTGAAGTTTTTTTTTTTTTTAAACGTTTTTCAAGTTCTTCATTTTATGTTGTCTTCGTAGAAACCGGTGGATTTGCGTGTTGATTTGTATTTTTTGTTTTTTTGAGTAACATAAAAATGTCATAATCCACCAGATAACCATGGGCAAAATGCACATGAGGCTTTTTACTCTTCACATCCACAATGCCGTTTGAACGCATTTTCAACATTTTCAACGTAACAGCGTCTTTAACGTAACAACGTGTTCAACATCTTCAACGTATCAAAACCATCAACGTAACAACATCTTCAACGTAACAACATCTTCAACGTAACAACATCTTCAACGTAACATCTTCTGGTTACGCAATGCCATGAACGTTAACATCGCCCCATCCCCCCACCCCCCTTCTGTATGCCACAACGAAGATCAACATAACAACATCTTCTGGTGACGCAATATTCAAGGAACGTTAACATCCCCCCACCCCACCCCTTCTGTATGCTTATGTCTATCAGAGAGAGAGAGAGAGATTCAAAGTTCCTCCATGCTCCGGGGAACCTCAAGCCTCTCCCCTATATATATATATATCTATGTATACATACGTGATTATAACACACATATATATATATATATATCATGTATATAATTAGGTATTACTATATTATGATTTAAATCCATATTAAATATTATTGTCCTACATGATCCCCAGCGTCAGGTCGTGGGCTTATCGGAGGTTTTAGGCTCTCAGACCTTGCGGGTGATGGCCACCAAGGTGGGCCTTGGGGTCTCCGCGGGGTCCATAGAAACATTGGGATTTATTGGGAACTAAGGTAATTCCGAAAAATTACATCCATTCCTTAGGGCCTTAGGGGTAACACTCAGAAAAGATGTGGAAAACACTCTGGTTTCCTTAGGACAATGATCTACAAATGGCGGGTTTTCCACATTGATGTGAACGTTTACAGGAGGGTAACCACCCAAAAAGATTGAATTCAATAAGCTCCTGCTAAACTAGAGTTTGTCGGTTTTTTCTTACAGTATATAAATCTTTTTTTGGATTACTATGCAGTGGTATAATGGGGATAGACATGGAACAATAACGGAGATACAACTCATATATATTTAGCCTCAATATCGCGATGATATTGGAATGATAGAACAAGAATGACAAATATTGACTATGGCCATTCTCATGGAACATTACTATGGAAATGACACTAATGGTCATTACTATGGTGGTTTTTTGGATGATATTTCCATGGGGGAAACCATCCGTTGAGAAAAAACCAAATGATTTCAATGGAACTCGACGATCGGATATAACTCCTGGTCATCAATCATGGCCAGCTGTAACATTTTTGAAAAATTCCCCTTCACTAAATAGAGAGGTTTCGTTTTTTCGCATTTTCTGGGAACATCATCTATAAATGGTTTGTATTTTCCAGTGCCATGGTTTGGTTACTGGAGATGATCTGTTCATGGTCAATAGTTGGATGATTCTGCCATATGGGATGGCCATCATCTACCATTGAATCGTAGGGATTCACGTGGCAAACTGGTAGAGGATCTGGTAGAGGATCATTTCCATAGGCCCTATATAGGGACTGTCCAGTCGAATATTTCATGACATTGTCGACAAACAAAATCGATAGCGATGGAATCATGCCGAAAATAGAATTACCTCTGGTAATGGCTAACGTAGCTATTGAAAATGGCCATTTATAGTGGATTTTCCCATTAAAAATGATGATTTTCCATAGTTATGTTAGTTTACCAGAGGGTATGGTATGTGGTATCATCAGAGCTATGGAATTATGGTTAGCAGGGAGCTATAGGGAGCTACGAACGGAGTTTTCAAGCCACATGATGCCATTTTTTTTGGGATGTGCCACATGGAATCTACAGTATGGATTAAAATAATGGTAGTTCATGGTAAATGTTGTTGCCCAATTTCGGCAATGTTACTGAACTGTTGGACATATTTTGGGTACAGTTGATTGTCATTGAGTGTATTGATGAATTGATCCAACATATGGTAATAATAACAAGAAAGATAATATGTGGATTTCCTGGATTTAGTGGTGAACATGACATTAATCATTGTTGCGATAGTGTAATTACTATGAAGATGGTTGTTTTAATAATGGTGATAACGTTCAAGGGTAATTCGATGGTAAAGACCATTGGTCATTTAGCATCCATGGGTATTTTGTCATGCTGCATGCTGTAATGGGGATGTATCAACCCAAGGAACAGAAAATGCAGGGTATCCAAGATATGTCATCAGCACTTGATCAACAACTATGGTCATTACTCACTGACTGATGGGGAAAGACACCACTCAGGGACTTACGAAAAAACCATGATTACTATATAACCAGTGACTCACTGGAACACTCCTCCAAGTAGTGATCACTGGCTTTGAAGGGAAAGTTCGGAGAGCAAAGCTGCAATTCTTACCGTCACATGTAAATACCTAACGATCACGATTACCGGACGTCTGTGTCTGACGGTCCCATTCTGAGCCAGGCTTTAACGCCTTATGCGGAGCGCTTGGACATTGCACTCACCGCAGGCGGGGGATGATCGTCCTCAGAGAGGGATTTTACGGATCTTGGGAGGTGTACCATGACCCAATTGAGGGAATTTTAGAGAATTTAGGGCAATTTTAATCAATTTTAGAGATTTTTAGGGAATTTTAAGGGAATTTTTAGGATTTTTAGGGAATTTAAAGGGCATTTTTAGGGAAGTTTAAGGCTTTTTTGGGTTTTTAAAGGGAATTTTGGGGAATTTTAGGGAATTTTGGGGAATTTTAGAGACATTGACCAAATATGCCTAAATCCAAAAGCCTCGAAGATTCATCACCATCACCATCACCATCACCATCATCATCATCATCATCATCATCAGCATCAGCATCAGCATCATCATCATCATCATCATGAGCATCATCAGCATCATCAGCATCATCATCATCATCATCATCATCATCATAATCAGCATCATCAGCATCATCAGCATCATCAGCATCATCAGCATCATCATCATCATCATCATCATAATCAGCATCATCAGCATCATCAGCAGCATCAGCATCATCAGCATCATCAGCATCATCAGCATCATCACCACCACCCCATCACCATCACCCCATCACCCCATCACCCCATCACCCCATCACCATCATAATCATAATCATCATCATCATCATCATCATCATCATCAGCATCAGCATCAGCATCAGCATCACATCACCATCACCATCACCATCACCATCACCATCACCATCACCATCACCATCACCATCACCATCACCATCATCCACATCCAACCCTATGTGATTCCTGCGAGTGTCAGGATTATCGATGCCCCTTGGCATTGTGATGAGTGGGTCGGAAGATGAAGGGGAAACGCCACTGAGACAACTCTCCTTAGGTCACGTGAGTCAGGAGTTAACATCCGCAGGATCAAAAAAACTTTCGTTCGCATCCATAGAAAGTGGTTTCTCAGCCCCCTTATTATCGAGATCTACTGCTTTATATAAATAAATAAATACATACATACATACATAAATATATATATATAAATATGTATGTATGTGTGTGTATACACAAAGATTTATTGTAATATGTTCTCCCGGAGAAATGAGATTAAACAATCTCCGTGGCCCCCGCCTTTTTCTTGGCTGTCTTTTTCACATTTTTGAAAGTTTTTGGCTTCACAAACCATGTAGCATTTCCATGTGGGAACGGGTCGAAACATGGGTGACTTTCCCATGGATGATCATCAATCCCTGAATCATTTCTTCGTGATTTAGATGCCCATCGTAAGGATTCCTATCATGGGATGGATGACCATATACCATCTTTTGACCATGGCACAGGTGGGAACGGGGTGATGTTCCGCCTGAAATGGTCAACAAATGGCTAGGGATCAGAACCCTGGTTCCCTTCTGTTGACCTCAAAAACAGCAGTTCTTTATGGATCTTTATTTCTTCATGTGTTTTAAGGGTTTTTAACCGCCCAAATAGCAGCATAGCAGCCCCGTTTTCATCCACCAAAGGACCGACTGCGCCTTGGAGAGCGTATTGCGACTTGGCGATCGATTTTTTTCGGATGGTGCGGGGGTTCATATTTTCAGAATTGTCCCTATGACATATATATATATGTGTGTGGGTGCGCATATGATGTATGTGTGTATATATATATACACTAACTACAGGGGCAGGTGCCATAGTTTTGTTTTTGGGAGGGTCCTTATGATTATCACCGTGAAGCTGAGCGGCTTTTTTGAGGCAAGGGATCGAAAGTCGCTACAATCGAAGCAATCCCTATCACAACAGCGTGCATGCGGCAGATGTTTCCTGGCATGTCCTTTCGTTGTGGGGCAGGCAGTTGAATGCGAGGTGTGTCGAGTTGAATGTGGTTCATCATGTTTCATCATGGTTTATCCCGAAATCGGGATTCCGAAATCCCAAGGCTGCCATTCTATCATGAGAGGATGAACCTTGTTTATCCATTAAGGTACCCTCTCAAGGTAAAGCGGAACCGTTAGATAAAAACCGATTAAACATTTTCCAGCCTATCCTGGGGGGGAAGAAAAACACATTTTGCTTCCCGAAAAGTTTTTTCTTTTGATTTAGGTGCCCGAAACAAGGCAGCACAGGCAAGACAAACCAAAACAAACCTCTAGTGAGCCCGACGCTCTTGTATTCATGGTAGCTAGCCGTATTGGGGTTTGAATCCCTGTGGCGCTGGCGATTTTCTTGCTTCTTGCGTGCTTGCTTCTTGCTCTCATATATCACCAATCAATGTTTGATATATTGATACCCGTTAAAGTTGGGGAATAAGAACCAGTGGCTAGAATTCCAGGGTACCCTAGGGCTCTTATTTCAATTAGCTGACAGAAAGGGTTGAATCCAGCAATCCAGCCCCTAAAGCTCTTATTGGAGCAGGTTCTTAAACAGTGGTTTCACTGTAGATATTTGGCCAGATTTTTGAGACGGACCCCGCTGGCAATCAAGGATCCTTCCCGCTCCTGCCATATTCTGAGTGAGATGGAGGTGAACCAGTTTTATTTTAGGTATAGGTATGATATCTCAAGATTCAACCCCACTGGTGGATCTTTGCTTATTGTTGCTATTGGACCATGGTTTTTTGAGGGTACTCAACGACTTGACAAGATGTAGATCCAGGAAACAAAAGGTAGATATGGGTTGGTCTGATTTTTATTTTCAAACATCATATTTTCCATCGATCCTCGCGATTCTTCTCCCCAGGGGGCTCAAGAAAATTCACTGAGCCCCGCCCAAACGACAAGGCACCGAACTTTCTGCATCATAGGTATGTTCCTAAATTCCTAAAGACAGTGTAGTTTCATGCATGGAAAACACAAAAAAACACTGTATGAAAAACATATTTTAAACTGCTATTGAACTGCTGCACGAAGGGCTACTGTAGCTATGAACATGAATTTGCCATGGCTACTGTGGCTTCCTGTGGCCGTTGCCTGTGGGGGCCCAGAGTGTCTATCCATTGAATCCACGTCCTTGGTTCAAACCAGGCTTCAGTTGGAGCCACATCCCAAACCATGGGAAGTGTATGACTACATGACAGCAAATTACCACAAGACAGGTGTTTATTTGACGATTAAAATTCACTACGCAATGTTCAAAATCTTGGGAGCTGGAGAAGATGTCATGGGCAAACTGGAATACCCGTGCTACTACGGGCCCCCTTTTCCTATGTGTTGGAATGAGGAGGCTCCCATCATCGTATTCACTGATGGCTTTAACGCCTCTTGGAAGGCCGCTCATCCTCGGAGTAAAACCATGCTGGTGGCAGGCTCTGTTCGGGACCCGCTAGAGATGGTGGCATCTGCCTATTGTTATCATCATGAAGGCAAGGAAATGATCAACACCTTGATGCCCGTGTTGGAATTACCTTTCCTGGGACCTGAGGAAGGGACAGCACTGACAGCAGAATATATGCTTCCGATCATCGAATCCATGGCCAGTATTTTTGCTGAGCCTGACAACAACACACTTCGTTTGAAGTTTGAAGAACTGACGGAGACCTCAGAGGGCTTTGATCGCGGAGTGGCCCTTTGGCTTGATCATTACTTTCCAAATCATCTGATTTCCATGGAGCAACGCTCTGCCATTCTTGAAGCTGTCAAGGAATTTGACGAAAATCGCAACCCTTCTACTGACTACAATGTGTTTAACTCTTTGGGTACGAACCACAGCAGTGATCCAACCTGTAAAGAGAAAGCCAGTGAAGCTGTGTTGAAGATAGAGACATCGCTCTTGAAGAGATATCAGGAATTGCAAATGAGGCTGGGATATCCTGTAGGTCCCTAGGTAACCTCGATGCTGTGCGATGTAAAAAGGTGGTCCGTTGTAACGCAAAAGGAGCCTGGAAGGCAGGGCGTGTCGACGCCACGATGATCAAATAGATAGATAAATAGATAGATAAATAAATAAATACACACGGGCCACGGGAGAAGACAATGGGGATATCATGCGATATATGACATCTTTGGGTGTGTGCATGAGATTCATGAGATGGTGCAAAATTTCTGGTCGGAATCCGGAAAGTGAGGAAAACACCAGGGGATGAACCTTGGCTACCCAAGATTCAGGTACCAAACCCACTATAGAGCCATTTGTTGATACGACCATATACTCGTTGTTTCACATCCTCGTTGACTTTTTTGTGACCCCTTGTAGTAAACTAACGTCGATATGTGGAATCCACCATTTGTAGATGATATTTCCATTTCCATGCCCAGCTGTCGTTCGGGAGTAGCGGCCTGCCATGGAGCTGATGACACCGGTGAGCTGAGTGAACTGTCGGTAGCTCAGGTGGTGAATAGCATCGCCTATTTTTTCACGCACTTCAACAAATCTGCAGAGAAACTTGGCGGCGAGGCAATCAGGGGTCGAACCTTTGAACAGGCAAACATGGTGATTGAGCCAGTCAAAATGGTGATGTCATCAGTGAAAACTGTGATTGAATCTGTAAAAAATATGATTTCACCGGGAATAATGGTGATTTCACCAGCAGATGTGAAGGTTTTGAGAATAAAACATCTGGGTCCGTTTGCACCTGAATTTTGACCCATAGCCTGCACACCCTGGTGATTTAACGTAGCGAACTGGAAAATCTCCATTGAATCACCAGGTAATTCATCTTTAGATGAACCATGTTCAATAGCTATATTATGCTATATTAAATAACCAGATGGTATGTCCCATGTTTCAGGTCCAAGCTAAAGATATCATGATTTTTTTGGTGACATCCAAAATTAGCCTGGCACTCTTCATGGTGGGAGATGGTTGGTTCCCCTGGAAACCTTCGTTTATGAAGGAGTTCAGAGCTATGACACCAAAATCAGTGGGGTCAAAAAAAAATGGTACCTTTTAAATCAACTGCAAAAAATGATAATTTTTGCCTATAGAAATGATCATTTGTTTGGGGTATCCAACTGTATCCACTAAATCTCGGCCGCTGCTACAGCTCCGAGATTTACGGACCGCGAAATCTTTGCAGCCCTCCTAGCAGCTGCTGCGCATGATGTAGGTGGGCTTTCTGGGACGGCACCCTTCTGGGTTCGCCTGGAGAAAGCTGGGAAAATCAACGATGAATGATGGTGATGATCCCATCATCCATAGAATCCATAGCTGCTTGGTGGTATATACCCATGATATAACCTATTAGGTGGTTTATACCCATACCTATTAGGTGGTATATAACCATTATAATACCATAATGGTGGGTTATTAATGATATACCCATAGCCTATGATCATAACCCACCATTATGCATGGTGATTTTCCAGCCATGTTTGATTCGCGAAGGGTAGCCGATTTGGGGCAGATGACTTGTTTTGGGAAAATCCAAGGGACTTGGGACTCAACCAGCATTGAAAAATCCACCATGCATCACCATGCTATAAAGAGAGTTGAAGATTTTTGTGGTTTTGCTTTATTGGGGATACTCCTGCGTGTAGTATACTTGGGATGATTCACCTGGGTTTCTTTTTTTGTCGGTGATTTTATGGATTTTCCCACTATCCACGTTCGAAATGCGGACTCTATGCGGGGAGAATATGTATATATATATGTATACGTATATGTATATTGATATTTCCGTGACATTTTTTTTTTGATCCCCTCAAGCAAATCCAAGTTCATAGTTATTGAGAATTGGGGGATGGTTCATCATGGTGGATCCCACATTGCAATAATTTTGCGCTCATGATTTGTTGTCCTCTCATGATGGGAAAGCAGTGAGCCATGTAGCAACCGATCTAGGTAAAGATTGGCAGAGGGCTATTGATTTCGTTCGGATTTGGCGGAAATCCCAACTCCGATCTTGTTTGCTGCCTCTCTCGCATTGTCTTTCTGGTCAAATCCATTTTTTTTGTCAATCCCGAGTCTTTGATGGTTTAAGTCCGGCATTTCAGCGGTGAAACCCAAAATTTTTGCTGGCGAAATCCCAATCTTGACCGGTTTCCAAGAATAAAATCCGGTTGACAGTTGACTCCCAATTCTTTGTCGGCTGGGGCCGGGAGCTTGGAGCAATGGCCATATGAACAATGGGGAGCCAAACAGCTACGATCATGAATCTACATGCTATACATATCGTATAAAGCAGATGTATATTAGACTAACCCATGATTTTTTATATATACATATACAGTACACATGTATAGGCATACATATATATATATATATGCTACCCCCCCCCCGATACCCACCTTGAGCGGCCTGCATGCGTGCAGAGCGAGCATTGACATGAATATGTTGAAGACATTTGCCAGCAGATGATGGATCAGGAAGGACATGAGAATCAGATTATTGAA
>Ga0126342_10015098_pt1 | contig 13555 bp, 13 predicted proteins | sample Cyp1metagenome_FD_92528 | JGI IMG/M metagenome (GOLD analysis project Ga0126342, IMG submission 92528) | Coral microbial communities from Lord Howe Island, Old Settlement Bay, Australia - Cyphastrea 1 metagenome | ecosystem: Host-associated > Invertebrates > Cnidaria > Coral ...
CATTTACTTCCCTCCATATGAGTAAATCCGAGTAATCACCTCTTTGCCTGGTGGAGCGGATCACGCACCCAAAGATAACGATCCAAACATCAGAGCATTAGGTTGCATGCCATCCATATCCTAATTACGAATGTAGCACAGTACTTAAGCTGACTTTCACCAATGTGATTGCGCTTACTTTGCCATCTGGTCTTTTGTTTGCTGTAGCTAGAGTTTTTGGCCATCGCTATCAGGTGCGCAACTGTTAGCTGGCTAGCTCCCAGATGGTGTACAGCGAGAGGGGGCCCACTAAACTCCCTTCCCGCCATCTGGTTGTAAAGCTCAGCATTCAATGACCATTTTGGCTCAAGGTTTCAGGTAAAAGGGTGCCCCCGCAGCTTGTCTTACTGGCCCCCTGTTTTACCTTTATTGCCTAAATCATTGTAAACCCTAAACGACACTCTAAAAAACCCTAAATGAAATCCAAAAGAAACCCTAAACGAAACTCTAAAGAAACCCGAAACCTAAAGAAACCCTAAATGAAACCTGAAATGAAACCCTAAATGAAACCCTAAAGAAACCTTAAAGAAACCCTAAATGAAACCCCAAACAAAGCCCTAGAAAAACCCTAAACGAAACCCTACATGAAACCCTAAAGAAACCCTGAATGAAACCCTAAATGAAACCCCAAAGAACTCTCAAGAAACCAACATGAACGTTTGAAGTGCCAAAATATAGCAAATACCATGCAAATGAGAGGTTGAAGTACCACAACGTGGCAAATACCATGCAAAAATTCAAGGCAAACATTGCCAATATGTAGCAAATACCATGCAAAATGACAGATTCTAGTTCCAAACTGTTGCAAATACAAGGCAGATGGTACCAGGACAGAAAACCAAAAAACTCCAAAACCTGAGCCAAAAAAAATCCAAAAGCTATTCTGCACCCCTAGACTGTATTAGAGTAAAGTCTGTATGTTGGGGGGATGGGGGGGAGGGTAGGGCAGCCGAAGCAAAAATCTGTCGAAGAGATGATGTCAGGCATAGCTATAGCAATAGCTACAACTGGATCTCAACCTATACCTACAGCTATGGGTACAAGTAGATCTCAGCCTAAGCTATAGCTAGAGCTAGAACAAGATTTCAACCTAAAGCTTGACCAAGATCACGCCATTGCAGGAACTAGGGCTAGGGTAAATCTAAAGCTTGAATAAGAGCAAGGTACTGCTGTAGCTAGGACTAGAACTCGAATTCAAACTAGAACAAAATCAAACTAAAACTCTAGTTGGAACTAGAATTCAATCTCAAACCAGAACAAGTTAAAACTAGGGAGAAGAAGCTGAAGAAGAAGTTAAAGTTATAACGCAAGCTAAACCAGGAGATATTGTAGAACTGGGACTCAACCGAAAGTGTACCAAGCCTCAACCGAAAGGCTATACCCAGCCGGAGCAATGCAAGCAAAGCAAAAGTCCGCGCAGAAACAATCTATAGATGAAGCTAAAGCTATCACAAGATGTATCACAGCTGGCAGGCCGGCGGATTTTTATCTAAGATTTCATCCATACCATCGATTTTCAACACCCCCCTTTCGTCCTTTTTGCCAACTTTTCCAAAACATTTGAGAGGTCATTTACAAGCGATTGGAAGCTCGGCACAAGATCCGGGCCTGGATCCGCAAGGTTCTTCGAAGGCATCAAAGCCGCAAAGTGGTGAAGTCGCTTCAAAAGTCCTTCTTTTTTAAAGATCCAAAATAGCCGAATCACGTAGCACGGTGTCTTTTCTGCAAACCAAGCCACCTGAACTCAGAGGAAATGGACTGTTGCTCCTTCCCAAACGTGAACAAGAGACACTGTGAAATGGGCTGCTTGTTTTTGGAATCTTGAACACTTGGCAGGAAGAAAATTGCTGTCAGCAGCTCAGCTTTTGCCGTGAACAGCTTTCCAGCTTTCCATTTTTTTTTGCAAGCCGTCCATTCGATTTGCAGGACAAAATGGTGCATTTGCGCATGTGCATTATCAGCACCATCAAGATACAGGCGGCACAAGGGACTACAGATGACTACAGTGAAAACGCTGCAGCATATATACGGACATATGCAGAACGTGAATTTCCTTTGGTTTAGTTGGGAGTGACTTGCTGATAGGCCAACGTGAGGCGTTGGTTGGTCAAGAAGGAGATGGGCTCCGCCATAGCCTTCCATCAGGTGCTGCAGGTTTTACTACACTTACTACACATGGTTCCAAGGAAGACAAGGGAAATCAAAGGGAAATCAACATGAAGTCAGCACGACATCAACTTGAAACATATTGAAACATATTTTTTTCATCACGTGGCAAGTCAACAGCCAAGAGATGAAATGGCAAGGTGCAGTTTCGCATGGCTGCCCTTCAAGAAAGGCTCTACCCCGCTGAGGACATCCAAACGATTGGTGAATAAGGTCTGACCGCATCAAATGTGTTCCAAAGGAAGAAGCGAACCGAGGTAAGACCTCAGAAATTAAGAAAAACTAAGAAAAAACAAGGAAAATGAAAGACTGGTGGGAAAGAATCTAGTGGATCAAGAGTTAATCAATTAAGGTTGTTTGTCATTTGAAATCGTTGTGAATCGTTGTGAAGTCCGAAGGAAAGAGAACGTGACCGTGAAACCAATGAGAGGTTGATGATGAGCGAGGAGGAGGCACGGTAGATTAGTAGATGACCATAAAAGTGTGGACGAAAACATGGCATGAAAGGCATAAGACGGGAAAATTGGTCAAACACAGTGTGGATCCTGCTGAGTCTATGTAATGATAGGCAACATGATCGACATGATCGACATGATCGACATGATCGACCTGATCGACATGTGCTTTGAATATTTTGCAAAGAATCATATGGACGAATATAGACACATTATAGACACGTTATGGACACATTGTGTCCTGGGAAGGGACGAACACAAGTTGCAGATGGCCACTGCCACGTTTACTTTGTCCATCCTCCGCCAGGAGCTGTCCCAGCGAGCTGAGAGCGCAAGGAGAAAGCACGAGGCCGTTCTCCAAGCCTTGTAGAAAATTCCTAGTACACCAAAGCGAGAACGATGGACGCCACTAAGAAAGTACCGATTCAAACATTGTCAATGGAAAAAAAGTGAAAAAGCATGAAAAAGCAAACGGAAAACTGGCTACTACTGTACATGAAAAGCGTTGTGTGGGGGCCCTCCCCTGGGAATCTGAAATGGCATTTTCACATTGAGCATTGCAAGTACTTGCAACGAAGTTTGAATTCAAGATGGCCTGGGTCCATGCTCCTAGATGACCTGGGAAACAATATAGGAAACGCGCAATCATAGAGTGGAAGCTTTTAAACGGCTACAGTACCATCAAATGTGTAATTCTGAAGCTGAAGCGGTTTCGTTGACATGACAGAACTCTTGTTCTCATGTTGGGCCCTTCTCGCAACACTATTTACAGATATCAGATGCTACTTATACAGTGTACACACAATATTCTTAAATGAAGTTTCACGGGTGTGTCTATCCTTGTACTCCCTAGCGTTTCTACTCTGTTTCTACTCTTCAACATTGGTCTCAAGTCTGTAGCTTTCCCGGTGAGGCAGACCGACAAAGGGCAGTCGCTGTGCTGCAGCCCGCCGTTCGGCGCTGGCTCTCACGGGTCAAATGTTGGCGACTCCTTCAGGACAAAATCCTTGGCGCTACCCGATGCCTTTAGATAGCTCTAGAATCTAGAAATCTCTAGATATAAAGGTTCTGGATCCCAACGTGTGCATCATGCCGGATGTGACTAAGTATGGAGATCTACCAAGAGCTGAGGAGCGTGAGAAAGAGCTGAACGAGAACAAACGCTACCGCAGATTTCGTGATAGAGATGATGATGAGTGCAGAGCTGAGAGATGAGGATCTTCACAAGTGATCTTCTCTGAAATTTGTGAGAAGATTCTCTTTGCAACACCAAAAGATCACTTTGCCTCAGGTATCGGCCTCTCTCACGTCGCCGACCCAGCAAGAAAAAGATCCAGTTTTACATTGCAACATGTTTGTCTGTTTGTCGGGAAATGCTAAGTTGCATTTTAACGTGTGTTGCTTGTGGGAGCGACATGTGTACATCTTTCTTAGTAATGGTCGCAAGTTGTCACATGCCAAAGAAACGGCGGATCTTCGCAAGCCGTGCTAGCCCTGTTTTGCATTTTTTTCCACATTTTTTCCTTGTTCTGTGTACCTGTTGGCCATTCTGGGCATTGACTTGACAACTGAAAGATCAAATGTCCCTACCTGGACTCCACTCTGTTGTACTGCGCGAGTTTCGCATCCAATCTCTGAGTGCGCTATCCGCAAAGGATTTGATTTTGCATAGCTAATTTCGCGATTTTATTTCATGAATGAAAGAACACAGTGATGTGTTTTTTTGTCTTACTGTTTGTTTGCTTGGTTGCTTGGTTGCTTGTTTGCTTGCTTGCTTGCTTGCTTGGTTGTTTGTTTGTTTGTTTGTTTGTTTGTTCCTCCGTTCATGTGAAGAATCCACTTTTCTCCCACTCGTCATGCCAAGTACTTTGATGTACTTTGGCTCAAGGCTCAAGCACGCAAGACTTTGGTCGTTGCAGAGTGAAAACACTTTGTGCTGTTACAGGAAGGTGAGTCTACTTTAGGGTAGATAGTCACTTTGTTTGCACAATAGTGTCAGAGCCTGCTACTTTCGCATGTTCAGGTGTTATCGCTTGCTGTTATATTTTATACAAATCTACATGTAGTCCAACGTTCATGTTTCCTTGCTTGGTATCCTAGATCCTTCCCCATTGAAATTGATCACTTCCAAATTGGCAAAACCCTTTGCTATGCAAAACACTTAATTTGCCCTTCAAATTCGCCGAAAAACCATTTAAACCAGGCTCAACCTTTGCTTCGGGACCAAGGACTTGCAAACCCGGGTGTCGCATGGAATTGCCAGCATAGACAAAGACCAACCAAGTGATATTGAATGCCTGCAATACGAACAGACTAATCAAAATGCAAGGCGGAGTGTTTGTTGAATGACTCTTGTGCGCCAGCGAAAAACAGTCCTAAAACTTGAGACAGTGAAACAAGTTTGGAAATGTCGCATATGAAGCCATATGACAGATGCGGCAGATGCAGAGCAGATGCAGATCTGGAGCTCTTGTGAGGAGTGGAATTGGGAGTGTCTTGGAGCCTGCTGGAGTCAAGAAGGTCCGGTCTGCCGATTTTGCACTTTTAAAATCTTTTTATACCAAGACTTGTTGTCTCATTGTGACAATGTGCTGGAGTCTTGGGAGTCTCGAGAGGATTGTGGCAACCAGGCAATTTTCCTCGTCCAGTTTCCTGTTGGAACTCTTTTGCAATGCCGCACTGCACCGTTTTATGAAAGTTTGTGTCTTTGAGCAGTCGACAGAAGGTTGGGAGTGGCGGCGATGGAGACTTTGCAAGGCCAAATCTCATGGCAAGCAGATATATATTTAATTTTATCTTAATTTTTATCTTAATTTTATCTTTTTTTTTTTGTGGCAAAAATGTGACTCATAGGGTTTAGTCTCAGATATTGGAAGCAGCGTTCGAAGAAACTCAGTCATGTCGACAAGGTGTAATACCAAATGGATACGCATACATATATTTATATACATGACACAGCAGTGTTGCCTCGCATTACTGTTGGTGGCAGTTCTTCCAAACTTTGTGTTGCATGCATTTTTGAGAGTGTTATTTTTGTTTACAAAAGGTTTTGCTCAGATGTTTCTTGAAAAATGCAGTGTCAAATCGTCAAACCACAAGAGCCAACAGTGGCTGGCTCCAGGAGTCTTGGAAGTCAGGCGGGCGAGGCCTAGCCGCCCACCTAGCCACCTAGCCACCTAGCCGGTGCTTGGAACTTGTCATAACTTTGTAACACACTTTGTAACATTGTCAGTGGATTCAATGGAGTGGTGTCAGGGTCATCCTGGAGTTCCTGGGCCCAGTTTCTGGCATGGCCCTTCGGTCGGCCATCCAAGTCTTGCTCAACACACATTCAACCCGCAAAACGCGTAGATGTGGCCACATTTGAGATACACATCGCGTCGAGACCAAGTTGAGAGGGTTGAAGTTCAATTTGAACTTCAATTTTGAATATTCACATTATTCACCACTTTGCAGACTTTGCAGTGCTGAGGGCAAAGCTCTTCTGGCGCTGGAGGCGCTGAACTTTGCGATGACGGTGACCGAGGCTGTTCCTGCCGTGATTTTCGACGCAGGTCATTAACGCCACAGTGGCGGAGCATCGTTCTTCTGGTTCTCAGGCCGAGGGCTGTGCACATGCTGTGCTCACATTGTCACTGAGCACATGCAATTTGCACAGTTTCGCTGTCAACAGACAATTCTTCGTGCAGTTCGTGCAATTTGTAAACTGCACGTGTGTCTCTCCATGTTATGCTTTTCAGAGCCTTTGTCATTACGGCTACCCCACAACCTGCTCTTCCGAAATCTTCCGAAGGCACGGGGCTTCCGGGCACGCGCTTACCGGACACGTGCGAGTTCAATTGCACTTCCACCTGCACCTCCAGGCGCGAAGTTGATCGAAGTTGAGCCGTTCCATGTTGGACAGCTCTGAACTGTGGAGTTGCCGTTACAACATGTGTCACGACATGTGTCACGACATGTCTCACGACATGCCGGCGATGCAGTGTTTTGCCACGTTTCTGTTCAGGTTTCCGGTCGGACATTGCGGGGGCTCGTGGCGGACCAAAAAGAGGCGGCGAACCAACACTGAACAATTGCGAACATGAGATAGATCGAGAATGATCGAGATAGCATGACTGAACATACTGAACTGAGTGAACATTTGAATTTCCACTGCTGGCTTTGTCGAACTTGAGCTGAGAATGAGTGGATCCACTGCCAGGCACTCCTCGACTTGTTTCAGTGCCTCCGCCTGTGGGTCGAAAGGTCAAAGAAACCAGGCACTGCTTTCAAGTATTTTCCGGTCTTTTGTCAAGTCTTTTGTCGAGTTTTTGTCAAAGTGTACTCAGAAGTGTACTCAGATGTGCATTTTGAATCTGCGACTGTTGGTGTACTGCTTTGCACTGCTTTGCGCTGCTCTTTCCTTGAAAGACTCGCAGGTCCTCTGCTGAAGACTGAGTTTCACCTCCATGAGCGGAAAAACCGCTGAAGGAGTTTGTACATAGAAATACATAAAAATACATTCTGAATGTATCGTTTTGTTCATTCAGAATGTTTTGTTCTGACGTTGTCACGCGGTACATCAAACAGATTCAAACAGTCAGTGGTAAAGCAAAGCATTGAGCAGCCGAAGAGGTCGAGCTGTTGAGCCTCAGAGCAGAGTTGTCGAAGTTGTCGAAAGTTGTTCTCCTGACAGATGCTCACCTTTGGATCGCAAGCTCGCAACGCACAGATGGCGTGCCCCGAAATTTCTGCAGGGACTTTCAATGACGTCCACAGCTATTTTGCATGAAATCACTGATATCACTGTTCATATCTCTTCATGAAATCTCTTCATCAAATCTGTTCATGAGTCTGCTGTCATGGCAGGTACAACAATTCTTTTGTGCACTTCGCCTCTGTTGTGGATGGATCTCGAAAGAACGTCAAGCTTGCAAAGATTGCAACTTGGACATGGCAGGTCTTTCAGGTCCACGACAGTGGGAAACGCAGATGTACGACATTTTTTTGTTTCATTTTGTTTCGAGTGTGTCGAGCTTCGGTGGAGTTTCGGTGGAGTTTCGGTGGAAGTGACCGGTTTGAGCCATCGCAGAGCCATCGCCAGGTGCCACTGAACCGTGTCCGCGACGTTTGGGGCGTGGGCGCAGAGGCGGGGCGCCATTTCGTACTCCACGGAATATGTCATATTGCTCCATATTGCTCCATATTGCTCCATATTGCTCCATATTACTCTTAAGTTATTTTGTCATATTTACATCATATTTACATAAGTTACATAAGTATACATAAGTTACATCAGTTGCATCAGGTATCATTTGTTCCTGTTATTTATATAGACATGTGACGCTGCCAAATACTTAATTTCATCATATCATTCACTACATTGCTTTTGGACACTGCACTTCAGACGAGGCTCTGCTGGTGCGAAATTTCCTTAGCGTCTCAATCTGAGTTGTCAACGCGGTGTCAGCAAATAGAGAGGTTGTGAGCTATTCAGTTACTCGATATGCTCCCGAATGCTCCTGACATCCTTTCCCACAATTTCCGACATCCTTTTTGACATCTTCGAGCTCCGGCTTATGTTGGGTTGAGGTGTTTAGTGTGAGGAGCTTCTCACCGTGGTTAAGGAATCCGGTTCTGAAGTTTCATTGAAGCTTGCATGCCTTGGTCTGGCATTGCATATCATGACTCTAATCAACTCTGTTTGTTTCCTTCGTCTTTCTGAATTTTGCCCTTCACCAATCGAAATCACATAACCTCACCTAGTTTGTCAATTGGTTGACAAACGCGCCACACATTTTTTCACTTCTGAATCTATTCCATGCTTTCGCTTGGCTCGAACTGCAACCGACACAGTTGCAACCCTTGCAGGGAAAGAATGCCAGACATCCAGGGAAAGGTGGTGCTTTGTGATGTTTGGAGCTTTGCAAAATCTGCTTCAGCTGAAAGCCCAAAATTTCAACAGGATCGATTCCATCCGATTTCTTGTTTCGGCATTTCAGATTTTATGATTTTTGATGAGTTGTTTTTCCCCCTTTTTTCTGGATGAGATTTGTGATTTGTGGAACTGTCCGAGGCATTGGCCTCCTTGGTGAAACCCTCAGCACCACTCTCCGGGTCGTCGGTCGTCCACCGTTTGGTTCCAAGCCCCTCACATGTCGCATACATGTCGCATACATGTCGCATACATGTCGCACCTAGCGCACAGATGCGCGCAGGCTGTATGCACCATTACAGCTTGACCCTCAAAGTTGTGGCACATTCTGCACATTCTAGGTTTTTGTGCTGACATTTTTTGGAAACATATTGATTCATGGATACTCATGCTGAATTTCTGCCTTGGACAAGGCGCCGGTGCACCAATTGTTCAACTTTCTTGCCACTACTCCAGAGGCTTGAAGAATCGTGAAGATAGCAGTTTATCCTGGAATCCTGATTCTGAACTCATTCTGAACTCTTTTAACGTGATGTTCTTTTTTTGTGTGTTTGTATATTTTGTATGTGTTCGTAGTTTCAAGGCACATTAGAGCGGGAGAGTCGACATCTCACCTGTCCTCATCTCTCCAGGGATGTGACTTTGAGGCGAGATCACTGAGCTTTTCAGAACGATCTGCTATGGCGAGGAGGTCGGCAGATGTCCAGATGTCCTCCAGATGCAGCCTTATAAGTTACTTTTTTCATCTTTTTTCAGTCTTATAGAGAGGAGTTCTTTCACATTTTTCATAATTTTTTCATAATGATCCATGCCTTTTGTGTTGCCCAACTTTGCACTTTTTCCATGACTGGAGCAATGGAGCAAGTCTTGTTTTTCCAGCTTTGCCTTGAGGGGATCGGTCATGGTGGAATCCTCGGTATCCGGTAGACCTGGCTCAAGGAAAGGTGGACAAAGTGAAAACATGCGGTTGTAAACGGTTTAAACATGTTTAAACATGTTTAAACATGTTTAAACGCTGCATCAATCTTTTATAAATTCTATATTTTCATCTATTCTCAAGCGGACTTGCCTTCCCAGGAAAAAACGCTCTACCGAACCAAAAATAGTGAAGATTCAGCACAAGATGCAGCGCTCTATGAGTTGACCCATGAGATGACACAAGATCAACACCGTATCAACACCTGAAGCCGAAAAGTTTTAAGTTCTACAGCAATTGCATGACTATTGCATGACTATTGCATGACTGCATGTATTTCTGCTCAAATGGGTCAAGCATGAACGATCAGTCAGTCCATCTTTGTTTCTTCGAGTGCGAGTGAAACAGCTGAATTTTGCCTCGGCCTTATGCAGCATGACGATGTCGAACATCCGTACCTTTGCAGACGAACTGCGGGCTGCAGCGAGGGCCTTTGAAATCTGACCATCTTTGACATGCTTTGACATGTTAGATCTGGAGTTAGATTCCTGTAAGTCTTGGGAAGATTATGGATGGCATGGTGTTAAGTGTGGAAGAAATCCAAACCAAAACGATCTGCATATACGAAAGATACAAAGCATTACAAAGCTAGGAATGAGGCTCTGAATAGACGACTGATGAACTAAGACGCAAGTGAAAAGGACAGCAGGGAAAGCACAGGACATGTAGCCGTCATAGCTTTCTGCTGTTGGACATTTCTCATCGAGTTTAGACATCATTCGACATTTTTTTGGGTTCTGGATATCTCTGCTGTTCGTGGTTTAGCCACGCTTCAGGTCGAGCAGGCTGCAGTCAAAAGGGCCAACGAGCGGCCAGCAAAACGACTCTGCATGGTGGCTTTCCCAGCATCAAACATCCGAAAAACATCTGAAGAATGTCCGAACTTTCAGAGAATGGACAATGCGTTCTGACCAGTTCCTACAAGTTCTCTGTTGAGACATCGATTATTGCACTCAGCGACACATTGATACTGATTTCATGGCTTTCATAGAAATAAATCACAAAGGCCATCTGTTATCATTTGTTTGTTTACACTCCTCTTGCATTCTCTGTTGGCCTTTGGCCTTGCTCTCTCAGTACGCTTCTGTTTTTTTGCCCGTTTCCTTCAAAATGAGCAGCACCTCTTGCATTTTCTTGTTTGCACTCGGCAGCTAGCTGCTAAGCTAGCTTGCAGTTCAGGCTTCAGAGAATGGAAATTGGCATTCTCCGACACCGACGATTGCGACCGTTGCGACTGTGGGAACAGCGGGAACAGCGGGAACAGCGGGAGCAGCAACTGCGATGCTTGCGGCAACGCAGATGCCGCCCCAAGAGCGCACCACTTTTCCTGTCTCAAATCCTGCCAGCATTTCTCTGCAAACTCCAGAGCCAGATGGAGGAAAAGCAGTGACAGAACAGAAAGAAAAGACAGAAAAGACAGAAAACAAAAATACCCAGAATACTGAGACAGCTGAAGCAACCACTGCCACTGAGAATACCAAAGATGCTGAGCTAAACGGCTCAGCAAAAGCTCCCAACAAGAAGACACCAATACGACAAACGAGCTTTGAAGAGAGACTGGATGCTTTTGTGGGCAATCTGGATCTTTCAGAGGCGCAACTTTTCGCATGCCTTAGTCAAGTTATGCATGAATCACAGGGAATCACAATGAAACACATTTAGTTGCGTGAAGTAAAAACTTTGCACTGAAGTGCCCTGAAGGTAGAGCCAAGACCTTAGTCTCGTGGCATCTCTGTGCCTACTCTGCTTGGGTCTTCTATGCGGAAGGTATGGAATGCATGGAATGCATGGAATGCATCTTGCTGAGGATAGAAGATGTCCCGTTGTCGCCAGAGGACCGCCAGTTGTAAAGCAAGTCGCGACTTTGCACGGAATCAAGGCTTCATACGCATACGCATTCAGCGCATTCACTTAGAACTACCCACCGTAGTGACCAAGAATATGGAGTCTTGGAATCTACATGCAGATAGATACAGAATCGTTGACCAGGAGCAGAGTCGAAAGGACTTTGCGGATCGCTGGCCTCTCAGCGGTGGCATGTGAAATCTGATTTTAGCTTCAAACAACATGCTAGTGATGCTAATGCTATAGACATGTAGATATTCTTCTTTAAAGCTGAATATGTTCAGGTTTATGTTATTTAAAAATTAATGTAATGTAATTATAGTATACATATGTATATATATAATTATAATTATATATATATATACATTATTTGCTTAATACTTAATACACTGTTTTTTCTTGTTCAACTTTTTTGAGCATCGTGGTCCGGGACGGTGTGGTTTCCTGGTCCCTTGCGCTTCGAGGCCTGGACCGGCGATTGGATGAGGAAAGCCTCGGGAGCACGTGCTGCAGCCCAGCGATCGTTACGATCGTTACGGGCCAGGGGTGTCGTTTTTTTTTTCCGAAAAAGTGCAAAGTTGTCCTGTTGCTTTTTTAATATTTCATGCCTTTGTGCCTGGTATTCTATTGGCCTGATTTCCTTCAAGTAGAATTCAGTAGAATCCACAAAGTCGACAGGGCGGACAAGGCCAAAGATGTTTTTTTGCATTTTGTTTGCCTTGTTTCTTTTCTTTTTGCTTGAGGCTCGAAGAACTGAATACAAAGGCTTCATCATGGGGTGCTCTGAGGCTCGTGCACAGCTTCACACTGGATGCAGAGTCTCTAGATGTGCTCTGCAGACATGGTTTGTCCGTGAGTCTGGTGCGATGTGAAACGAGTGAAACGAGGAGAATGAGAAGCATTGGACTGCTTTTAGTCCATGTGCCTCAAGCTCAGAGACGACTTGCCTTGTCCTAAGAACTCTGCATCCTACAAATCCTATGGAATTTGTATTTCTGCGAATAGGAAAAGGCTGCTCGAATCTTGTTGATTTGGAATCCCGAATTTTGTCCATATTGACGAGTTGCTCTCTTGTGTCTCTCCTGTCCATCTTGTTTTCACTTGCTCTGTTACCACTATCTTCCTGGGAACCGTTTGAGCGTGTTGTGCTTCATAATCGGTCAACAGCTGGGTTCAGAAGGAAACACGATCCAGCACAACGCGTCAAACGGTGTCAAACAGTCTTTCAGAGTCTCTGAGGGTGTCATATGGTGTCATCGATTGTCATCGAATCGTAGGTCCAGGTCTTCCAGGGCCTGCCGCGCCGCCTTCGTCGTCTTGGCCTCTGTGTTGAGACGCAACCTGACGGAACGTGATGCAACGTGAATTTCAGTAATCTCAGAACGATTCACAGTGATGATATCATGCTATCGATCATCCTATAGATAATGGAATCGGTGACCTTAGATGAAGAACCTTTCGAAGCAAAGACACAGTGACCAAGTGATGCGGTCGGAGTTGCGGTCACCATTTTCCTTCCACTGTACTTCTCCGAGGGGCTAGAAACTTGAATGAGATGTTGACACTACATATTGTATGCTTGGCATTTGCATTAAAGTGCACGTCAGATATGTGACATGATGCAACATCATGCAGCGTCATATTGAATAGCAACATATCTTTTAACAGATGCTTTCGCACTACGATCTGCACGGCAAAGGCGAAAGGCCTGCCACTGTTGGGTGAGCTCCTGACAGATAGCGTGGGGGTTCTGGAGGCAGAGTCTGGACAGCAAGTGCTTGGCAATTGCTTTTCAAGTACATCAGCATCATTACAACGTCATTGTACTGTTATGATTCAATGACAATATGACAATATGCTTCAAAATATCACAATCATGTTTCGATATATTACAATATGGCAACATATGGCAACATATGGCAACATATGGCAACATATGGCAACATATGGCAACATATGGCAATATATGCCATATATATATATTGTTAAAGGGAACGAGATGACACAACATGTACAGCATGCACTGTTTAGACAACATGCTGTGACCGCCAAACAATGGCTCAAGCGTATGAAGAAAAGGGCTGCGCCGCGTGACTCCGCATGGACATTTTCGGCTACCGGTAACAAGGGTACTTCCTGATTGAGATAACGTCCAGAACA
>Ga0126342_10015099_pt1 | contig 13554 bp, 11 predicted proteins | sample Cyp1metagenome_FD_92528 | JGI IMG/M metagenome (GOLD analysis project Ga0126342, IMG submission 92528) | Coral microbial communities from Lord Howe Island, Old Settlement Bay, Australia - Cyphastrea 1 metagenome | ecosystem: Host-associated > Invertebrates > Cnidaria > Coral ...
AAATGATGAAAAAGTGTAGAATTCATTGAAAATAACAGGCAATTGAGGCCCTCTAGGGATACAGATTGCAATTATGATTTTATGCAATTCTGCAGCTATTTGCAGACCTCCACACTATTGTTCCTGCATTTTTTTTCCATGTTCTTACATTTGTTTCCGTAAAATGCAAATTGCAATATTGGACGCCCCCCCTGGAAAATAATTGCAAGTCGGTAAAACATGGGGGTACATAATTGCAATCTACGAACCTATCAAAATGCAATCTTGCAATAAAGACGATCAAAAAAAAAAAATGTACGCATACATTTTCATACGTCCCCCCCAAAACAACGTCTTATTGCAAGCTTGCATTTTGAGCGTCCCCCCTCATCAAAAGGGTGGTGATCCTCCAAGTAGCCATTAAAACCAGAGAATGTTCAGCGTTTCATCCCCATGGAAGATGATGATGGCTATGGCAAATCACTATTGTTTAATAGGTAAATCATCACAAGCTCATTTATGAACGGACCATTTTTTTCCACCAAGTTTGCAGTGGAAAATCACCATTCTTGGTAAAGTTTTTCACGCACTCACTGTTCTCCCTCATTGGAATGATGGTGAATGTTGTGGGGGCAACTATCTGAATATATCCTGAATATTTCAGGTTAGTGAATCATGATCTTTTACCCATATCATTTGTAATATAATTTACCCAGATCAATGCAATTCAGGTTAGTGAATGATTGTAATTTACCCATATCATCCCATATCATTTATATACCCAGGCAGTTGTATTTTTATTGGGAAAATCACCATTGTGCACCCATTATTTCACACAAATGGTGACATTATAATTTATAATGGATGTATACTGGTTTACACCATTTATTTACACCATTTATATTGGTTACAACCTATTTACCCTCTGGTAATTTAACATAACTATAGAAAATAACTATCTTTAATGGGTAAATAAACTATTTCTATGGTCATTTTCCATAGCTATGTTAAGTTACCAGAGGGTACACCATTTACACAAGGTAAACAAATCCCCGTTTTTCATCCCCACGGCCACCTTTTTTATCTCCCACTGGGCCAGGAGGTGATGGCGAAGCTCGGTATGGCGAAAATAGCAGCGGTGTCTGCGGTGCCCAACGCGTCGGAGGTTTTTAGCCGGGAGCCCTAGACGAAAATACCGAGCGGTGGCAGAAATCCCTGGGGATTTACCATCGAAAACATGGGATTTACACTCTGGTAAACTAACATAGCTATTGAAAATGGCCATTTACACATTGAAAATGGTGATTTTCCATAGCTATGTTAGTTTACCAGAGGGTACCCATGAGGGAAAATGAGGATTTTAGATCCTCCGGTTTCGCTGGAACCCTGGCAAAGAATCCGCTGGAAAGTCCCCCCCCAAAAAAGGCATGGAGGTTTAGTTCGCTGGGAAAATCATCACAGTGGATTTTCCAGCAAGCCATGTTTGAGGACACCGTAGGGTATCCATCACGATGAATTTTAAAGAGGAATCCAAAATGATAAGAAAATTAAAATTAACATCTATCAACTGATGAAATCACATGTGATAATTGATACAGAGACTATCAGATTCTAATTTTGGATAATCAGCAACTTAAATCGTTGAATGGGATGATTATCAAGCTAATGATGATGGGTTGATGGTCAGAGTTGCGGTAGAAAATTGACCTAAATGAGGAGAGGAACCTAAACGGGGTGGCCAAATGTACAGTAGATGATGTATTTTTGGGATTATGGACATCACCTTCATATGATTATTGGATATGTTTCTCCATGCTGGGATGATGTTTAGACAGGATATTTTATTACTCCTGAGTTGTCCTGATGATTAGTATTATGCTGAAGATACCGAGTGGTTTATGGTTTAATCATGGGGATTCTGATGTAATCCACTACCTGGGCTAGATGGGGCTACCCAGCCTATGATTCTATGTGTCATGAGTGTTTCTCCCGGCCTCAGGTACCTCCATGCCTGGCTTCTTCGAGTGCCACGGCTAACAGAAAATCTGCTGCTCCCTGGTGGATGGTTAGTTTCTGGTATATGAGGCAACACAAATATTGGGTCATTAATCTTCAGTGTGAGGAGCTTGGCCCCTAAATGACGGTTGGTTGCTGGTTGCAATGGGGTCTTGATCATAAATCCTGATGCTTTTACCAGCAAACAAAAATTGGGATATGATTCAACCTGCACGATTGGGGAGTTGATAGTAGGGTTATACATGAATCCCATCCCCCCAATATGATTTCAACACTCCCTTTCTATGGTCCCAATGGAATGTGGCAATTCCCTACTAACCATGGTTTCGTTTGCGGGTGTTTAATATTAGGGGGATGGGTTGAGTCACTGGTTGTTCATGGAGACTATAAGCTAATCCGTGAACTGGCAATGCTGCCCTCAACCAGAGGGCTTGGAATGACAGAAGGTACGGTAGACTGAGCACTCCTCATGTGCACACTTTCCAGTCAATCAAATCGTAGGGAGGTCTGACACAACTTTCTTCACTTGAGTAGTGTTCAAAACCTCTGTTGATGATGATAGGAGATATCAGGGATCATCATAATACGTGAGCTGGGAATCCCTATTAACCAACCAGTATAAAGGCGGAATGGGTGCGTTGCAGCTTTTTCGACACCATCATCAGGCGATCCTCAGTCGTTCAGCCCGTGGCTGCAAGACTGTCGAAGGTGCGCTGGACTGCAGCCGACCAGCGTACTGGCTGAATTCTATGGTTTATGGTAGATATGTATATATATATACTACGTATAGTCAATGGGGTTTTATAAACCAACAAACATAACTGGGGGGATACTGGGGGGCACCATCCTGTATACATTTACATTAATTTGCAGATGATGAAAAAACGCCGATGCTGATGCCAAGCAGGGCGAGTTGGAGCGCTTTCTGAAGAAGCTCAGCGATGCCTGCGAAGGGCAGTTTAAGCAAATGCTGAAGGCACGGGCGAAGCGTCGCATAGCGTCGCGCCGCGGGGCATGGATGACCAAATGATGTGACCAATTTGGCCCAAACATGGGGGATGAAACCCGTTTACCAACATTTTGATGGGTATGATCCTTGGGGATATTCACCAAAGACGACATGGCTTTGAATTTGTCTAGAAATGGGGAAAGTTACAACCAGTTCATGAATATTTAATAGATTTTAACAGGAGAAATGGTGATTAACCACTGGATCGAATGGGGTTAACCACGTTTTTCAGACTTCGCACCAGTGAAGCCTCGATCCGCGTTGCCTCGATTTTCCCGACTGCCCAGTGAGGTTTTACTGAAGGAGGAGGTTTTACTGTTTTGCCAGACATGTTTGTGACAAAAATGGGTACTAGATGCAGCAAAAAGTGGGGGATTTCAGAAAAACTAATGTGGATCAAGGTCAGAAAGGACTGGTTTGGGCGAAGGGCGTAAGCACATGTGGGAGCTGTGGCAAAAAACCGAACCACATTCCAGCATGGGTCGAAGCTGGAAAGCTCCGGGGTGGATTCCAATGGGTAAACTCTTGACTCATACTCATTTTTGTGGTACTTCTTGGTTGCATGCGAATTGTGGTTGGCTTCTGAAATTCGAATCTTGTTAATTCATTGCTTGTCCAATCACATTTTGGTGAGGAAGCCCATATTTTTTGTTGGTTTAAACGAGAAAAAATACACTAAAAACCCTTGTGTGATATGGTTTGAACCTCCACAGAACCTCCATTTGTTGCTGGTGAAGAAGCGATTTTTTCAGGGCGACGGAAAAGTCCAAGAGCTCCATCGCTTCGGGACCAAGGAGTGGCGAACAGGGCCATGAAAATCATGGGCATTTCACCAAGAAACATAGGGGATGGCTCACCATATTTCACCATCAGAATCATGGGATTTTTTTGCGTCAAAAATTCTGGCTATGGATCCATATGGTAAAGGAGAAAGCGCTGCTGTGTTCAAAGTGGGCGCGCCATCGGATCACTAGGTTGGTCAAAGGAGCAGTGGCAGGAAACGATACTTTTGCCATCCAATATTCGTAGCTTACCGGTAAATCACTTCTCCGAATGAAGTCAACAAAGTGGGCCGATGTGGCAGATAGAAATGACTTGTGCTTGATTCTCCAATCCATCACCGCAGCAGAGGTCTAAGAGAGAGACATTTGCAGGATACCCACTCTCAATTGTGAAAAGCAATGCTTTTCTCTCAGACTTCCCCCGTAAACCAACCGTAATCAATCCATACTTGATTTGGTCAAAGTGTAAAACGGCAGTCCAAGCTCCCCCAGCTGAACCCTCCTGTGGCCCGCAATAATGAACGGATCCTGATTCCACCACAGTTTCTTTTCACTGGTCATCCTCTGCTAATCTAAAACAGCTATATGGAAGCCATGCCCCAGGCCCATTTGCTTCGATAATTTACTAAGAGATGGTGATCATAGCCACCCCGCATCCCAAAGGACCACAACACCTCCAAGAAGAGCTGTGCTGCCCTGGATGGGGCCCTTTGCGCCACCCACGCGCGCGTGCAGCAGCGCGCCCAGAGTGACATTGAGGGGCGGCGCTTGCTCTCCAAGAGCGATGTGGTGGGAGAGAGCTGCCTACCACGCAGCTGCATTCAGGCGATGGGAAATGCCCAGATGATTCGGTTGATGGGGATTTTAGACTAGCAAAAAACCAGAGTTCGGGATCTGAGGCTGTAAACATGGGGAGATTGGCCAACTAAATCAAAGATATCTTCACTAAACAACGGTTTCAGTGGGGTTTAATCAATAATTAATGCAGTGCGGGAACCGTCCCCAATCAATGAGTAAGCCATTGCCAAAGTCAACATGCACATGCATCCATGTGGAAATCCATTTGCCTCAATCGGACTCTTCACCTTGACATACTCTTCCTAGAATTTCCCAGATATTACCAGTAGCTCTGAGATCCTCAGTGTGCCTTGGCTTCAAAAGTGATGTGATCTGATTCCCCCCTGTCCAGGAGCATGACCTTCATTTGGTCGCTGCCATGATGCAACAGAAGGCTGTGGAGTCTCTGGGTGCCACCATTGCCGGTCAGCAGCCGGCCGAGGTGCGATAGTTGCGATTGCTGGTTGATGGGAAAGGGTGCTGCAACCTAGAGGCTATATGGAACCTCTGGTTTGATGGTGAAGCCTTGGTTTGAATACTCTGTACCTGGTTTGGTCGGTTGATAGACGGTGTAACTACCAATGATGATCCAATAATAATATATATATAATATATATATATATAATATATATATATATATAATATATATACATATATATATATATAGATATCCAAGGATGGGTTGACATTGGACTACATTTGCTCAATTTTGCACATATCTCAGTCCCAAATTTTGATCCATTTGTTTCAGAAAATCATGGCAGATCCACAGCTCCGCTCGGCCAGCGTCCCTTGGCGGCAGGTGCTTTTGGACGTGGATTGCTCCAAGAGTGGAGGGTCCAGCTACTCCTCGACCAGCGAATGGTCCATGGAGCGCGCTGGGCCTACAAGGTCCTCAGCGCGCGGGTCCGTGCCGGTGGCTGCGGCCATGGGGCTGCTGGCTTGGATGGCTTGGGGCTAGGGGTGATCTCTGGGATGTGGTAAAAACATTGGATAAACCCCAGAATCAAACAGATAGAACTGTAGTTTATCACTAGAACTTGGATGAACTTAGTGGGTTTCCACTTAAAAAAAACACTTTTTGGGGGTTGCATGACCGAAAATGGGATGATTCGATGATCCTGGACTTTCGTTTTTCGGGATAGGAACCCAAGCCGATCTTCCAGCGGCTGTGGAAACATTGGAGGATTCAAAGATCACCCAGGGCCCTCTCGAGCCTCTCGAGATCGAGTTGTCCCATTTTTGCCCTGTGGATCAAGGGACCACAGAGGATGCTTTCTCTAAGCGGCCGAAAAAGGACTTGAATCGCCAGCCCCGTGATCTTGATGCGAGGATGATCATGATGATCAGAATGTGTGAAGCAAAAGTAAAAAGCACTGAGTTTAGAAACAACCTTCTATATTACTAGACTATATTCATTTGTTGCTAAGATTTTCATCGCCCCAAGTGGTCTAGATTTGGAATGTCCCTGCATTTTTAGGAGGCCTCAAAAGAACAGGTTCATCAATCTATGGCCGTTTTACCCCTTGGCACTGGGAGGGACGCGTGAGGTTGGGTCAACCTTTTGAAGGGAGGTGAGTAGGACACATCGCTTTTCCACTTGAATGGGAAACTAGACAAGCCATGACTTACCAGCTATGTTTTTTTCTCACGATTTTTTCTCCCATTTTTGCAATGTTTGGTGCCATTCCCAGATTTTCCATGGTGATCTCAGTGATCTCCCCACTTTTTGCCCATTTTTCCTGGGGAAAACTTGTGACCCCTGATTTCAACGAGGTTTCGGGGCAGGTGGGCCGGGCCGTGAAGACTTCCACCTGGGGAACGCTCACGACGCTGGGCGTGTGTGAAAAACCCCTGGTAGAAGTGGGGTGTTGGGAACAACTGTCAGCTGGTTGGTGGTTTGGAACCATGGAATTTTATGACTTTCCATAATATATTATAATATATTGGATATATTGGGAATAATCACCGCAACTGACTTTCACTCCATCATTTTTCAGAGGGGTAGGGTGGGTCAACCACCAGTCAGGATGATCATGTGGAGATAACCCCTGGTTTCATCAAACAATTTTCGCTGATCCAGCTGGAACATCGCCGAAGTAAATGTATCTTTCTATGCAGGTTCTAATGGGAAACGGCTTGATCATGCTTGATCAATAAATGGGGGAACATCATGTTCACAACTCTGTCTCATTCCTCCAAAAAACTCGTTGTTAGTTCTGGATTCCCCGTTGATGGTGATGATCCATGATAACAATCATCAACTCACCGGGGTTTCGAACACGGCTCACCTGTGGAAAGAAATAGATTTTTTGGAACCCCCCCAAAAAGATAGAACAGTAATTGATCACTCGATTTTTTAAGGATTCCGCTTTTCCATCTTTTTTGGGCTTTCTATACATATTTGTATGATGTACATATGTAATATATATATATATATACATACATATACATACATACGTACATATATATATATACTGTGTATATATATATGTTTAGAATTGTTTAGACGCTAAGAGTATAGTTGGGATTGGAGCCGAGCCCCTGTACTTGCGCAGTAGATGTACTATCCGTATCTGGCTCATGGACCTGCCAGTGATCGATTTTTGGTCTCATCGCGCAACTTAGAATGTCCATGGCACTGGAAGGCTGCTAAGGTGACCACGTTCTAAGTTTTCTGGGTGAAGTGTGGAACGTCATCATTGATGCTCGCAAAATCCTGGACGTTTCTTTTGAGGGTGAAGCCAGAATCGGAACTTGGGATGATTAAAATCCCATTGAAATTGCAGACGAAGGAACTAGGATCGCCCCTGAAAAGAACGACAGGCTAGTAATGTTAGGAATGACTCTTATCTTGGAGTGACCCTCCAACATTCCGAAGCGTAGGGGTGGTCAAAGCGACAAGCTGTCAATTGATGAACTTTTTCGATACTTCAGGAGAAGATTGGAAATCAGATGATAGGGACGCAACCTTGGGGGCTTCAAGCCATCTTCCAAAGTGTCGTTAAAACATGTTAAAACCTATTGAATCGTACGGTGAGATTTTTCCATTTTTTGGGGTCTCATCAAATCCACTTTCCTCTTCGAATCATCGAATCCTTGGACGATTGGACGATGTCTAAGGACTGATCTATGGCGAGGTTCCAGTGAATGCCCCGGGATTTGCCATGGCCGGTCTGGGGTCAACCATGGGTCACATGGGATCCAACCGAGGCATCTCTTCTCAGAGGCCTTTTGAGATTGGCTACGAGGCTGCGAAATGGGGATTCCCCTCAGAAAACAGCAGCCCGAAAAATTGACAGAATGATCCCATTTGATTATGTACATAATGTACATACATATATATATAATTATGTATATATATAGAATAATATACAATAATATATATATATATATGTATATGTATATATGTATATGTATGGACTATAGGTATCCAACACTTCCATTTGAGCTGGACTTCTCCTCTGCAGGTGGTGGAGGTGGACTCCAGCGACAAAGAGGAGATGTGTTCCCTGGCGCGTGCCATGCCCAAGAGCCCGGGGCCCAGCCGGGTCCAAGAGGACCCCAGGGCCCCCCGGTGTTCCCCGGGGCCCCCGGGGTTCCCCGGGGACCCCCTAAAATCCATAAGTAAACGGTTTACTAATCCAGGGTTGACATGGTTTTTAAATGTTTTTAAGGATAACAGGAATGATGAAGATCCAATCGGCTTTGCGGGCAAACTTTGCGGGCTGAAGATGGACAAAGTTGGAAAAAATGGTCAGGTTTCACACTTTGAGCCGGAAACGTGGATTTGCCACTCGGGATCGATAGGGATTTCAATTGCCGATCCAAGCCGATTGGGAACGAATGGCGCCCGAAACGGCAAAGATCTCTTTGCCCAAACCCTGGAAAAAAACTGTCTGAACAAAAAACATCCTGGTAGCCTCTGAAAGTTGATGAACATTGTTTGCGAACTGGAACATCACCATCGTTTTGATTGGCAAATCTATAAATGGGACATTTTCAATAGTCAATAGGCTGTTAAACTACCAGAGGGTCGTTCCACCCAAGATCCAACGAGATTTTCCTGATGTACTTGAGTTCGCTCGCAAGGGCCCCTTTTTGAGAGTTCTGAGGTGGCACGCCAGGACGTGTCTTGCGAGTGAATCCGGACTTGGAATCATTGATTGAATCTCTGGAACCTGAACCAGGTGAGATTGATGCGGGATAGTCTGAACAGGGGGAGTTTTCCCCAATGGCCAATGGATTGCTATGGATTGCTCATTTTCCCAAAAACATGGCCATGACCGAAGGCTACTGAAGTCGCTACTGGAAAACTGACCCTGTTGAACAGTAACTTCATCTAGTGAAAGTGGGTGATTTTCCATTGCCAGCTTTGATTGCCATAGGGTGCCCTCCGGCAATCTTTTGAGCTGGAAAATCCCGAAGATGTTTCCCCACTGGCCGTGTTGGTTTTGTCGGAGGGTGAGTCCTTGCAAAGTCCTGGTGCGTGAGGGCCAAAGATGAGCTCTCTATCTCTGGGTTCAGGTCCACTTTTCCATTGGCGAATGATGTTCTTGGAATCCTGGAGGCCCAAATACAACTGATGCAACTCAAGCTGCCAGTGGAAGTGAATCGCATCTTTGTCGTGCTTGAAGTGTGCGCTTTTCCACGAAGCATGGGATAGTAGACATGCTCTTGCAAACACCTTGGCGGGGAATCAGTGAGAAAAGAAGAACGTCTTTATACGTATTTATCGCAAGAGCGGGGCTTTCAGGTGTTGTTTGAAGTTTGTGTTGTGTACCCTCCAGAAAACATCCCTGGCCATGGACCACTCCTGTTTTGGTCAAGAGCACAGGAAGGAATCCCAAGTTCTAAGTTGGTTAAGAAGCACAGCTAAACTTGCTAAACATAGGTATTATCCATTGTCAACCCCAGTTAGCCTACACCAATGTCCCGAATCTACCTTTGTGAGTTTGCTGGAGGGCAAGTCCGAGTATCCTTTGCTTGCAAAGGTTCCGAGCTGCGTTTGTTCCAGCCATTGGCTCCAATGCGACGTCTCACTCTTCAAGCAGCGGTTCCCAGCAGAGGCTTCAAAGAGCCGGCGCTAGAAAAATCTACAGGTTCTGTAGAGGCTGGTGGATGCCAAATTGAAAGAATCGCCAAAGTCACTTTTCTAAAAATGTGTAAAGAACTCCTTGTGGTGAGATTGACATTTGTTGTCCAATTCCACGTTTCTACGCCTCTGGACAAGAACCACCAGAGACACCCATTGATCCAGGGCAAGATGCCGGAAAAAGAGTCGCCAAAGCTGGACCATGGGATGGTACGTAGTAGCCTCACCACATGGGGGTGGGATCATGATTTCCTTGGGATGGTTGGGGATCACTAGGCCGCCTAGGTTTTACATAGAGCATCATATAGAGCCCATTAGGGTAGTCGCAGAGCAGCAGGTAAATCTTGTTGAAAACCCAGCATTTTAGCCATCAAACCGCCTGGGACAGCGGGACTTGTGATGCCCCTCCCGCAGGCATACAGTACTGACCTAAGAAAGGACTACCAGAAGATCTTTGGAGCGGATCACAAGCCAGTGGACCACCGCTTAGCTTCAGCCCTGCCGTACACCATCTACCTGATTCAGCTTGGCGGTGCCATCAGTGAAGTCATCATTTGAATTCCAGTTTTGGTTCATCATTCCAGCAGAGCGATAAGAATTCCGGGTCAAAACTATTCACTTTCCTTTCCTCCAACAAAAAAAAAAGACACCACTTCCACAAAACCTCCCAAAAACTATGGTTTATGAAGGTTGTATCTTTGGAATTCTATAGATATCTATAGTGAATGGGGGTTTATAACATGTTTGCAACATATTATAACAGAATTGATCACTGGGGGAGTACCACCCCGTGCCTCGACTTCCCAGAAACATCCAAGGTGACTGCTGAGCCCGTGGTGGACACCGTGGCCGTGGATCCCCCGGCAGCGGCGCCCGCGCCCGCGGCGCCGGAGGAGCCGCCGGTGGTGAAGCGCTTCCCCGCCGGAAGCAAAGTGACCATCAAAGGTCTCACAGGCGGGGACGGAGGTTGGGCGACTTAGTAAAGTTGCTGCAAGATCTGATTGAAGATCGAAGAATTTTTGGATGATTTTTGGGTTGTGAGTATATTGTGAGCATCAACTTTTGAAGGGATGAGTCTCAGATTGTTGTCTTGCAGGGCTGTGGACATATAGCTGACGGAACTCTATGCAAGGTGCAGTGGAGCTCAATGGTCAAGAAGGTGCTTCTGAGTTGGCTGATTGTTGGATGGCATCAATCTTTGCATCCACATTCTGGATCGATTTCAGGCAGAAACCACAGATGCTGAAGAAAGGGTCCTCAAGGACCAGCAGGAAGTAGAAATCATCTAATCTTAGGGGTAGATAATCTTGAGCCATGCCCATTGCAAGCCGGAACAAATTCTGGGGATGAGGCATTTTATTATTGTCTATGCCGAAGGATTGATAGGAGAATGTGACAAAATTCACTTTCATTTTTTTTTTGGATTCTTGTGACACTTGTCCCAACCACTAACCATCGACTCTTGCCTCCCTCTTAAATCTAGCAACGAAAATGGTAGAGATTCCCATGGCAAGGAATGGATGAACACATAGCCCACCCCAGGAAAATCATTTCGTTGATTTCAAACATCCCATTCTATATCTATATCCCATGATATACTGTATTCCAACATCTGTCTATATACCATATACCATTGCAGATCATTACATATTCCATTACATTATGTATATCCCATTACTGTGTATGTATATATATATATATAGAATCAACAAAAATCCCATGATTGATCCCTATGATTTGGTTGCCACACCTGCCTGTCACTGGTTTCGTGGTGAATCGCTATCAATGGTAAAATGTACATTTGCCAACTAGACATTAGATTTAGATTAAATTTACCAGATATCTAAGATGTACATTTTTCCAGCGAATCTTCGCGAACCAGCTCTCTAAGATTGACAATTTTTCAAAGGTGAAGTTGTGCCACCTTCTCCTCAAGAAGCCGAGCTGGCTGCAGAGGTGAAGTTGTGATATTGGGGTTCCCATTAACCCACCAATACATAGAGGTTTGCAAAGTCATGGGGGTACCCCCAAATCATCCAAGTCATGGATGACCATTTTAGTATTGAAAGCCATGATCTTTGGGATACACCATTTTAAGAAACCCCCAATATGGTTAATTAAACATCAATGTATGGGGATTTCATGGGATTTATTACAGAACGGCCCCTCATGGGGGAGTGATTTTTGCTCTAAAAATGGTCAAAAAAACTGGTATTTACTACGTGTATTGTGACCAAAGTGGACAGATCTCTTGTGGCCATTTTCGGCTGAGATTTGAAGAAGGGACAGTGAGATCTGAGTTACAGAGTCCAAACAGAAAGCATCAGGCATTACGTCGTTCACAATGAGTGGCCAGAACATGTAGAAGTGTGATGAAAGATTGAATGCTTTGGAGCCTGTGGAGTCCATAGGAACTTCTCAACTACACAGCCAGAATTTCTGTCACAGTGAAGCTTTCAGCCTAATATTGCTGAATTATTGGCACCTGAAATTGTAGACGTTTGGGGGTCATGGAAAATTCTTCATGAGCCAAACCCAACTCATGAGGAGAACAACAAGTTTCGAACTTTTGAAATCTGCCGGCGCCCGTTTCACATGATCCCTGACAATGGCGGCGGCGCTGGCAGATTTGGGCCGTGTGGCTTTGAGAAATTATGTTTCTCTTGAGGTTCACCATTTCACCATCTAAAACATGGGTTGGTAAATTTTAGATGTAACCTGTTTTGGACATTTTGAACATCACCTGAACAAGTTTTTGTTGGATACTAGTCATATCCCTTTTTTGTTGGGTGAAGCGAAAAATTAGGACATTTAAAATCGGGGGTTTAGATTTTTACCCATACCCAAGCTCTGATTTTGCCGATGTCTCCAAGTGCTTTTCAAAGTTGGTGAGGGGCCAAGTTCCTCCCAGGAAGCCATTCCGGGTGGTTTCCAATATGACCAGCCATGGGGACAAGACCAATGGGAAAGATGGATTTCAACCAACAAATCGGAGGCATCAACAGGTATCATCATTTTTTTTGAGAGTAGTGTCAACTCTTTTCTGCTTCCCAACTTGATTGCTTTTCCTCCCCGGTGACTTTCATTTTTTAGGGGTTCTGTTGGCTGGCATATAATATATATGATATATCTATATAAACGATATACATATGATGTATGTATATATATATGATATACATATGATATATATATGTAATATACACATATGATATATATATATATATATGATATACATATGATATAGATATATATATATGAGATAATATATATATATATATATGAAATAGATATGATATAATATATATATATATATATGATATATATATATATATACATGATATATATATATATAATGTATATATGATACATACTATCATATATGATACATACATATATAATATATCATATATCATATACCATATTTGTGTCACATATCATATCGTATCATATATATATACATGATAAAACATGATATGTGATATATACATAATATATATGTTATTTATGATATTATATATATATGATATACATTGAGTATATATATAATATTATAACTATCTATGATAATACATATATATATATATATATTGTATTATATTACATTATATTATATTGTTATATTATATTATATTGTATTGTTATTTCATATTATAATATATTATATATTACATATAATATCATGTCATATATTATATATAATATATTATATATATTATATATTATATATTATATTATATATTATATATTATATATTATATATTTTTATATATTATATATTATATATTATATATCATATATTATATATTATATATTATACATTATATAAAATATATTAT
>Ga0126342_10015100_pt1 | contig 13554 bp, 10 predicted proteins | sample Cyp1metagenome_FD_92528 | JGI IMG/M metagenome (GOLD analysis project Ga0126342, IMG submission 92528) | Coral microbial communities from Lord Howe Island, Old Settlement Bay, Australia - Cyphastrea 1 metagenome | ecosystem: Host-associated > Invertebrates > Cnidaria > Coral ...
AACATAACTCTCTAGTGACACTTCTTTTGCAGTGATGTCAGTGTGCATGTGCAGCCATTCGAAACTAACTTCTCTAGTGCAGTTGAGTTCAGTGATGCTTGTTCCACTTGTGTCCTTTGTTCGTGGATGAATTCACTACCATCTCGACGCATCCAGTACGATGGCTTGGCACAAACCGGTGTACTTTCATAGCATACCCGAGCATGAACCAAGGAAACTCCATAAAGAGCTCGCTGTACTCAAAGTTCCTGACCATGAGCTGATAGTTGACAGGACTTGAAGGACTTTCGATGCAGTTTGGATGTTAGTGCCAAACAGCATCTCCCCGAGTGATAAAAAGAGCGAGGCAGTCTTGACTTTTTGCCACCCCAACGAAAGATATCACGATGAAGCACTTGCCTGCAAGTTCGATTTGTGTTAGATGAGTTGAGCGTTGGAGCGAGGGTGGCATCATTTCTCAATTCAATTTGTAATTTCTTCTCAAGGGTGAGGTGAGGTGTGAAGCCCTAAAATTGAGGTGTCTTTAAAGAAGACCCGCCCACCCACACCTTGCACAGCCAGACCCACTGCCTGTGCGCCAAACAGCATCTCCCCGAGCGATAAAAAGAGCGAAGCAGTCTTGACCTTTTGCCACCCCAACGAAAGATATCGCAAGTACTAAATTTTCAATAAAGAAAGATTTTGGTTTAAGTGGTGCGTTGGGTAGTTCCAAGAGAAAACCCACGGCGGCCCGCTGCCATGAGGTGTCGTCGATGTCAATTTTTGTGATGTTCGTGCATTTTTTAGACCTTCATTCATCTCATCTTCACGTGTTTGGGTTTAACATTTTTTGAAAAACCTCAAGTCATCAAACTTAGCACCGTGACCCAAAGACTGCTGATGCATTGGATCGAGCACGAGGGGGGCCAGACAGGATGGCATCAGAATGTGTGATGTTTCATGAAACTAATCCGGACAGTCAGTGACGAAACCTAAAAAAACCATGTGGCGATCCAGACTAATTTCAAAGCTACCACACATCTTCATTGAATCCAAAAGGACAAACCGCAAGGATGTAGCTCAAAATGCCCGGCCACTGCGTGTGTACCATACAGGTGTGCAGTTTCTTCAATAGTTGATGTAATCGAACTGAACTAAAAAATCGCTGGGAGCCATGGCAGCCAACGCGGATGAAACTTCAGTCCATTATGTTGCTTGGATTTGTTCCCACGTGCGCATTGTGGACAGCAAAGGTTTTTGATTCAGAGGTCTGCAAGATTTTTTCTCAAGTTTCGAGAGGGTTTTGACACTTTGTTTTTTTTGACTTTAGATTGATAGCGGGGATCCTTTCCTCCTTGGCAAGTTTTTCGTTTTTTTCATTTCCGCAAGCAAGTTGCAATAGCAGCCACAGCATATTTGCAACGTAGCTTGGCCACGGCAAACTGCAAGCACACTGTGCAGGATGCAGTGCAGTTTGTACGATACGATTGCGAGGACTGCTTTTGCACAGGTAGAACCAAAGCATCGAATCAAACTGTTTTGAGGGGGGTTGAGGCTGGCAAGGAGATGATTGGTTGCCAGATGATTTCCTCGAGTCTTGAAAAGTTTGGCAAGTGTTTTTGAAAAGTGCAGGAAGGCCAATACAATCCCGTGGCATGGCTACTGCTGACCGCCTCTGAAGGTGCTGTCAAGCGACTATTCTCGAGGCTGGTGTACGTTTCGGACGGCTGCGCTAGGAAAGATGTTTATAGAAACCGCAATTCTTTTGCCATATATGCTGTCGCAAAGTGCAGCCTTTTGCCATGGCATGATGCTGATCACTCATGTCAGTTGAAGATGTTGAACCAGCCAATTGTTAGCCACTTCTTCACCCTGGTAGCTGCTTAGCTCATATTCTGCAGAGGTCTTGGTGGCAGCGATGAGAGGCTCCGATGTGTGAAACTCAGCTGGACTTCCACAGCTGAAGTTGGGGACCCTTTGGCAGATGGCCTTTTCAACACGGTGAGATGGGAATCTGATTGGAATCGGGGGTAAAGAAATCCATCAACTACCTTGATTTGTTGTCCTGAGCACGCCCACGCCTGGAAGCCTCATTTCAAAAAACTTGTTGTTCAAGGCTGCATCCACTGCAAACATCTCAAATTTGAATCTGGTTTGCAGCCCCCTTCAGATTTTGAGCGAGTATTGTGAGTAGGCTACCCTGTCTAGAAGTACTTTTTGTCTGGTTTTTACATGGCTTGTATCCATCAAACATGCAGTCCGCCATTTTATTCTCCGCTTTCATGGAGTGTCGGTGCCATATACTTTTACATTCGATCAGGCGGAGACACGTGAAGAAGATCTTGAAGCAGTGCAGAAGACTGCCAATTGTAGTGAATGATGAGGCGCTCTTGGCTTTGTACAATCTATACTTTGATTTCTGGACATATTCTTGCCAAACGCGAAGTGTGTAAGAAAAGAGAAGCAATCAAACCAGTATCAATGGGCATTTCCGGTCATTGGATCACGTGTGGCCATTAGAATAGTATGAAACTGTCAACGTGCTTTTGAAACCAGAAGTTCAATGGGACATTCATTCTGGAACAAGGGACATGACTGAGCAGTCGATGACCGGGCAGTGCCTCATGTGATTGATCGTGAAGCTGACTTGCAATGGATCTGGCCCCTATGGCTGTGCGGAGGTGCATGTCAGACCTTTCTCCTTGGCAGGATCCCCTGTACTGCGACATCCTTGAGTGGTTGAAGCAGCTGAACCTTGCTCAGCATCAAGAGACTAATCCTTGTCTCTTTGATTCGAGACTAATCTCGTTGATGACTGCTTTCATGAAGTAGGGAAGTGAGCACGGCAAAAAATGACGTAGAAAGGTGACAAGGAGTGAAGTGCATCCTGCCCACGAATGGAGTGTGTCCAGAGCCCATTTTTTCTCCATCAAAGGCTTGCTCAAACAGCACCATTCCAAACTGCTTTGAGCATGTTTCTTTCCCCCGCTCCAAGGCAAATCCTTGCTTTGATACCTGCATGCGGTAGGCGCTTGGTGGGTCAAGAAGAAACAGGAATGAATAAGTCTTGGCCATCGCTTTGTGTTACATGAGCGAGTGCTGGAAGTGCAAGCTTGGTCATGCATTTGTCACCTCGAATTTGTCACATGATAGCCACGCAGCCCAGAACGGTGCGAACGGTTCCAAAGGTGTACCGGAAAGCGTGGTAGTCATGGCAGCAGCTCGATCAAGGTTGGTGTTTTGTTTCCTGCAGCTCCAACTTCTTGCAGTTCAAGGAGCTCTGTGAAAGAAATTGATGATCCTGCCAATCACTCTGGCCTTCGAGGGTTTACCCCCCAAAACCATTCACTGTTAGGCTTCTAGATTTTTTCGTAAGTGGTTTCCGGCTTGTGATGTTGGTGGGTATATCCGGCTAGGTGGGCGTGTTAAGGGACTTTCCTGGGGTGTTTTGAATATGTCTCCCCAGTCTGGCGGGTGTGTCTTTCCTGGGGTGTCATGGTGCCATGGGTGCCCTCGTTTGCTTGGCCCCTTTACTCCGATTCACTTCTCCTGCTTTCCGTCCTCACAGGGTTGACTGTTGAGGTTTGTGTGACTCTGTCTCCCGTTCGCTTCCCTTGTCTCTGTCTCCGTTTGTTTCCTGCTTGACTGGAATGGCTCTGTCTCCCTTTTTGTATCTCTATCTCCCTTTGTCTACTGGGATGGTGTCTCTGTGTCTCTATATGCCTCCGTCTTTCTTTCATCTCTCCGTCCTTCTTCGTCTAAATTTCTTTTCTTTTGTTCCCGAGATTGCTCCGAGCTACAAGGCTTCTTCTCAAGAAGAGCATCATGGCGAACACTTCTGTGGGTCATGCGCCTTGGCTCGTGATGTGCCTCACTGCTTGGTTGCGGCTGGGCTCCCCCTGCTACGCTGTCTCCTAGCTTACCACCCGGTTAGTCTCCCAATGTGTTTCCCAAGCAAGCCAAACAATCTAGTCATTTCGTGTCTTGGGCATTTTGAAATAAGGAGTGTTCATGCTGACCATGCATGGAGTGATTTGCGTTGAACATTTGGATCCCTCGATGCTTCCTGGAGACATTTTTTTCTGGCTTTGTGATCTGCTGCAATTTCCCTGAGCACGACACATTTGAACGAGGTAAAGGCTGTAAGTTGCAACCAGATTTTTGCAAATTGTTTGAAGCCTACAGTGATGTAGTTGACAAATTGTTTAGCTATGAGCCAATTATCATCGGGTTAGGTCAGCTAGAAAGATAGGTACTGAGAATCAACCTTTATTGACAGTTACTATCTGTGATACTTAGATTTTGCTCGTTTCCAGGAGCAGGCTCTTGGTCCCAGTTGAACATTCCGGGCCCCGGTCCACGAAGCTTCGGGTCCTTTGTTTCCACCGTCAACAACGGACATCTTCTCTTTGGTGGCACTGGCAGCTATGGCCATTTGTCCGATGTTTGGCAATTCGTTGGGCAAATTGGGGGGGGGGTGGAGTTTGATGCTTCCATCAGGCACATCCCCTGTGGCCCGGATGGGACATGCTGCGGACGTTGTGGAGGAGGATATGATTATTCATGGTGGAAACGGTGGGGGCTGGAGGCAGTCGTTCAATGACACGTGGCGCTTCAACCCAGCCACGCGCGTGTGGAGCCAACTCATTTACAGCACCCGGGATGAACTCAACCCCGTGGCTCGTTTTTTCCACACCTTGCACTACATACCCAGCCTGAATGCCTTCTACATGTTTGGTGGGGCAAGAATAGGAACCAATGGAGACTCAGTGACCTGCTGGACTGCCTTGGATGATTTCTGGTCCTTGGATTTAGCAAGCCTGGCTTGGGTAGAAATGCACCCATCCACACCAGGCCCAAGCGCACGTTGGGGAGCTGCAAGTGCTGTCTCCCACCAGCAAGGACTTCAAGCTGCCTCTTTAAGGAGTGGCAGGCGTTTAATGACCTTTGGAGCTACTCCACCACAGCAAACGTGGAGCCAGATACAAGCAGCAGATTCTCCGTCAAATCGAAGGTATGCAATTATGATGTACAGTGAGGTGCTCGATGAGCTTTTCATCTACGGTGGGCAGCTTGGTAGCAGCAGCTTCTCTGCTGGTGTCTACAGGTTCACTTTGGCCTCAGGTCAGTGGAGCACTGTGCACAACGGTCAGTATGATGCTCCGTCAGCCCGAGCAGGTCATGCTGTGCTCCTTCCTCCAGGAAGCATTCTGATGTTTGGCGGATATTATGGGTCAAACAGGGATGACAACTGGCAAAATGATGAGTCAAACAGGGATGACAACTGGCTCATAGATTTGCCATTGACGCAGCTTTGCCCAGCAGGCCAAATCCACAACGGCACAAGCTGTGAGGACTGTGCTTCAGGTTTCTATGATGCTAGACCTGAGGCAGATGAATGCTTTAAATGTCCGACCAACACCTCTTCTGATCCAGGCAGTGCAGATTGCCTCCCTTTGCTTGCGCCTTGGGTGCAACAGCAAGTGCCGCCCAACATGACTGTGACACGAAACTTCGCTGGGAAGATCCAGGTGGTCTTGAAAGTGCCGGTGTTGCCAAGTCACTTCTACGGCATCCCTGAGGCGCCGGCTTACTATGTGGATGTAGCTCCCAGCAAAGAGTCCTTGCAACCACGTGGTGCTTGCAGTGTCCTGTGGCAGTACCATGTGCAGAACACCGAGCTGGCAGATGTGATTGGGGAGTTGACCTATGATGATTTGAATGACCAATGTCAGATGAATGAGACACAAGATGGAGACCTGATTTACCGAGATGGCTTCTTAGGCATCTACGTGCTTGTCACTGGAAGCATTGATTCAACCGCATCTTTCTTTGCCCTACCCCTGCAGTTGAAATTCACTAGAAACGCAGAGGGGCTATATACGGGCTTTGTGACGGTCGGTTCTCATCACATCGACCAACAGGTCTTCCTGGTGGGAAACTTCCACTCAACAGTCAGCCTCTTCCGATCCGAAAGCTTTGACCAACCCTTGGACCCAGCAGTTTACATCATCGGAGATGTTGTTTATGCTGAGCATAGGCTGGAAGCCGAGAATTTGGACTTGCAAGTGGTGAAAGCGTGGATTTCCAGTTCTGACGACCCAAACGATTGGGCTGCTTCAAGTCAGAATCTCAGTGATTCAGGTTTCCTCACGGAGCAAAATAATCTTGGAAGAACTCGCTTCACCTTCGAAGCCCGTGAGCAAAGTTGCAGACTTTGCTTCCTCCATGTGCTGAGCCATGTCACACAGCTCTCTGATGGACGCCGACTTTCAATGCAGGAGATGCATGCTTTGAAGTTCAGGCAAATTGTCATCCAGCCTGGAGAAGAAGCATTGGCTTTCATCATGCCCATTCACTACTCGATGGGCCTGGCAGTACTTGTAGGACTTTTTGGTTGCATACTTAGCCTCATCTACAAGTGCCACCGTCCCAACCCAACTGAATGGAGATGTTGGTGCATCCCCGCCTGGCTGGCCCTTGAATCCTTCGACTGCTTCTTGGACATCGCTGCCTGGCTGAGTGCAAACTTCACCGGGGATCTGGAGTTCTCAGATGACAACGGTATTGTGAGCAAAGCCTTGTTCGTATCGACCATTGTCAGCTGCAGCTTGTTCATCGTGGAAGTGTTGGTGACCTGCTGCGGTGGCTTTCAACATTGCCCATCTTTGCTGAAGTTCCTGGAGGCATTTCACTTGGGCTTTGAAGACCTTTTCCAAGCCACATTCTATACTTTGGCAACGGTGAGTGAGTTGGTAGATAGCGATCATGGCGTCGGCCCTGCCATCATCTTTGCCCTTTTCCAAGCCTTGATTGGAACAGGGTTCAAGCTTGCGTACGAGACCTGCCACTGCTGCCATGCACAGAAGAAGGCAGATCCGCCCAAGCTACCCGTTCATGAGTGAGTCATAGCGAGTCACCTCGCTCCTGCCTAGTTTCGCCGAAGAAGTTTCACCTAGGTGGGATTTAGAGAGCTGAGAGCATTGATATCCACATATATCCAGACCATGCCGTTTGCACACTTGATGAATCAGATCTGAATCTCCCCAGATTGTCTTATGCGTCGATGATGGATCAGTTGAGGGTTTTTTTACCCTCCAAAGGAAGGTTTTTTCCTCAAACAGCATACCGGCATCGTGACAGCGGTCTTACAAAGTAGGCATGGGCTGGCAGCATTGGTTCTGTGGCGCCTGTGATGCACGAGCAGACTTCTGTTTTTACCTGAAATCAGACTTGTTTTGTGTCAGCATCGCGAGCATGTTGAAACAATCTGTAGTTTCACACTTGTATTTGCACCCAGGTGAGCGAAATGAATGCAAGATTCCGACTTTCTTAGCTGTTCGCACTCTGCAACGGCTTGTTGGTGGGCTCAGAACTCATATGTGTTCCTGCAATGCGTTGGCAGTGACAGCAAAGTACAGAGATTCTCACTTGAAGGGGTTCGATTTTGAATGGTATTCCAGAATGCTAGATTCTCTATGTTCTGGAGTTGGCATGCTGATATGGAGTTAATAGCTCACCTACCTCATTGCAGAAGTGGACTGGAGTCGTTTCCTTCTATGGTTCTTGCTTGTCGGAAGCGTGATGCTTGCTTATTCTGATGTATGTAATGTGCTGTCCTCAGAAATCTTTCATTCGAAGACCTTCTTGCCTGTTGGGACTCATTTGTGGCCGTTGTGGCAGTGTCGTGGCCACTGCATTGGGATTTAGTGGCATGTTACATGTAGACTCGCTGTAAACATGCTTACTGCATCTATCGGTACATCTTCTTGCTGTTGGGGTCGACAGTTTCGCTGTGTCATCGTAAGATTGAAAAAATGCAATACTTTTGGAACTCAAGATGATTGTAATATATGTCCTTCTGCTCTTTCATTTGTCACACATGGGCAAGAAACTTCACTTTCGTTACTACCACAATTTGTGAGACACCCAAACGAAGTGTCCAATGCTCGCCTCCTATTTTTTCAGAACAGTATCGTTCGCTTTTCATCTTGTATTTCCACAGTTGGACTGCCCTTCAAGAACTGCTGCGTTTAGACTTCGCAGTTCCCGCCGCTAGGGTGCTTTGGGAAATTCAAGGGGTGTCTTGTCTTTGCAAAGCTGCGCCTCGTGACTTTTGGAACCTTTGCACTAGCATCCTCGAACATATTTTTGACTTTATACTTTAATATACTTTATATAAATTATACTTGTCATAGAGAGGAAAGGTTGCCAGGCGGAAACTCCTGTGAAACTCTTGCAGAAGTTTCATGGAAACAATTAATTTGTTGAGAGGGAGAAACTCGGAATTCCCATCCCAGAGAATCGACAGGTGCTCTAGACCCTGTTGTTGTCAAGATAGTGAAACTTCTACCTTACCAATTCCCATGACAGCCTGACTGCGACACTAGAAATAGTAAGCTACGGTTTTCTTATCTGCAAGTTTCAGGGAATAGCAACCTTCGAAGTATTTGTCATTTCTAAGTTGCCACTGCTAGCCTACCTTTTCATTGCCAGCCTTAACCGTGTTTGGGTTGGAATGGTTGGAACCCCATCAACTGAATGCATTTCACACACATCCAAACATGTTTATATTGTAGCAGGTCGCAGTGGCAACGCGTGGTATGTATCCAAACACGCGGTGGGTTCTTGGGTCTGTGGTCGGCATTTGTAAGCATGGACTTTGCCCCTTCTTGTTTGACCTGATGAATTGTGAAGTATCCACTGTCTTTGGCCGCTGGCACCAAGAGCGGCTAATGCACCAAGGGCAGCGCCAAGAGTTGCAAGAGCCTGGTTGCACTAAGAGGAGAGGGTCTCGCTGCAGCCACATGGGAGTCACAATTGGGGTAGCTGAGAGTCATCTGAGTGTCATGAATTGCTGTTCACGATCTGAGTTTCATGATATTTTGTGCCCAATAAATGGCCCAATGGTGTTCGCAGCACATTTTTGCACTTGTTCATTTTCATTGAATATCTCGAGATATTCTGTTGCTCATACCCTGTTTGATTCTTTGAATCCTATCTTGTTATGTTCCCAAAAGTGGTCGTTGTATTGCGTATGGACCGGGAGTACCTTACCAGCGCTGACCAACCACTATTAAGTACTAGAAACTTTGACCATTGTTGTACCCCACCAGTATCAACAATTGTTAACTATCATCAAATACCCTCCCGCCCACCATTCTATCAATCACTATACAACCATCATTATTAACCATCACTTTTAAGATCTATTAAGGATTGTCAAGTACCCGGAAGCACCATTAACTTACCCATTGCCGAGCACTACAACGATCGGTAAGTATCTACTATCCAGTAGTAACTACTAGATCTATAGCAAATCAGCTCTGGGATTTATCCCAATAGACACTAGTGGTAACAACCGTAGCCGCTACCTGCCATCCATTATCATTGTCCGTACAAATCAAAAAAAGCAACGGTGATGGCGACTCAAACCATGATCACGGGCGCGTGAGGCGCCTGGTACCATTTCGTACCTGTTTTGTACGGGTTGCTGATGCCGCCGGCAATTCCGCAATGCAGGTATTGTTCTCCTCCAACACCACAAGACCAACACCTGCCCGGCAAGAAATGTTCTCATCTGCTTTCGACTCCAACTGCAGGTCTCAGCACACTGGAGTACATCCGTGTACCGGATACCATCTGCATGAGTAGCCATGCCAAGGCATCCAGCTCCTCATGCGACCATGAGGTTGTGGCCCCCGTGAGCGTCACAGAACTTAGGCATTATCTTGAATGATCTTGAGCCGGTAAGAAGCGACAACGAAGCGTGTGACACGTTCTGACAGAGCAATATTCTCCAAAGAACCTAACATGTCCGTCCATCATCATCAATGAATTCACATCAGTATGAACAAATTCTCACAACTGAGACCAATCCAAAGAGTGCAGCAAGTGTCACCTTTGTTCATTCTTCCAGCCAACCCGATCGGGGCAACCTCCATCTCAAACCGGGTTTGAAAATTCATGACCCTGTACGTCATTAAACCGAACACAAGGCAACCGAACGTTATCATGCCCCCCCACCCAACCTCCCGCCCCCGCTCCCGCCGAACCCCAACAAAAACACCATGCGCCCAGCGCGCCCACCAGCAACCATGACTATCAACCACCGAGACAACCATGAGAGCAACCGCTATAACCACTAGCCACCATTTTCCACCTTTGCAAACAAGCAATTATTCTTGACCATCCTCAACCATCGCCATCGTAATGCAGCACTGTAGACCAACTCATTTTTAATCGTCATACACCTTTGCAATATTCACCTACCTACAATCATGATTGTTGCTATTAAGCATTGACCATAGTCTAATGCATTATTATCCATGGTATTGTTCACTATTTACCAAATACATCGTCCATTGCTAAAGTACAATTATCGCAAGATATCGCAAGAATAACGACAAGCAATCCGTAAATACATAACAAAAACCATCGAGTAGAAGTAACCCACATAAATGATCCATCAATAATCTATCAATAGTTTAGTCCACAATTACATGTAATGTAATCATTCATTCTACTTACCAGCGACTTTTACCCTTAAACGATCTCGAACAAATTACTAATAAAACAATCCCTTAGAAAAACATATTAAGACCATTAGAAGCCGATAAATTTATCCGAATTTATCCATTACAACCGTTAAGCAAATGTTGCTAGTTTACTGGTTCATTTTTTTACCCAATCTGGTCCTGTAGTTGGTGGCACCTCAGGACGCAGCCTCTCGGCGCTTCTCCAGACAACAGATGCGAGAAGCGAATCGACAGGCCCCAGCGGTTCAGGTGGTCCTGGTGAGATCTTGGGGAAAGATACAGTTTTCTTGCTTTGTTCATAATCGTCCGCGGATGCTGTTCATATTGATTTTTAATATATATATAAATACATACATATATATGAATATATATATATATATAGATACATACATATATATATATGAATATTTATATATATGAATATATTATATATATCAGGTTACGCTTACGTGGTGGTTTGGGTTGGTGGTTTGGAATTCTGGGAAATCAGTGTTTTCAATGTATTTAAATTAAAAATGTGTAATAATTAATAATATATGACAATTAAGTTTAGATTTATAATTATAATTAATGATAATTGAATTACTTAATTTCTGATTCTAAACTATCCAATTAGTATTGATTATATTATTTTTTATTTTATTTATTAAAATTATTTTACCTAATGGGATAGACAGGATAGACAGACAGATATATAGATAGATGAGATGATGAGATAGATTGATAGGACAGATGAGATAGATGGATAGGTAGGTAGATGGATTGTTGGATGGATGGATGGATGGATGGATGGATGGGGTGTGATAGATAGAGAGACAGACAGATAAACAGATACATAGATAGATAGACAGATAGACAGATTGATTGATTCATTGATTGATTAATTTGATTGATTGATTGATTGGGTGATTGACTGACTGATTGAGTGACTGACTGACTGACTGACTGGCTGATTGATTGATTGATTGATTGATTTGATTGATTGATTAGTTGATTAGGTTGTTTGACTGGAGCCATTAGTTTAATATTAGAAGACAAGGACCTGTTGTTGAGTGAATGGTGAGTTTGACTGCTGTTTGGGCGTGTGAACAAGCAGACTGAGCTGCAGAGACCGAGCCTTGATGACTTGAATTTCGCGCAGGTGATGAGGATTAAATCAAGATAACCTTTTATCTATCTATCTATCTCTCTATCTATCTGTCAGTCAATATATCTAATCTATGTATGTTATCTAGTCTATCTATGTAACAATGTATGTATCTAATCTATCTATCTATCTCTCTATCTATCTACCTACCTACCTGTCTATCTATTTATCTATTCATTACTATCTACCACTACTAGAATCTATCATCTATTACTATCACTATCTATTACTTAATATCGAATCTATCTCTATTTAAACTATATTATATTAATAATGGCATTAAATTAATTATTTCACTGATTATTTTATTATTATTACTATTATAATTAAATGCGTAATAATTTATATAATTTATTATCATTATTTATTGTGTAGTAATAATAATTAATATTAATTAAATGCTTAATAATTTATATAATTTATTATTATCTGACTGACATTAGATTATCTAGGAATTTACTATCTACTTATTACTATCTAATTATTACTACTAATAAGGCTTAATCTATTACTATATTTATATAGTACTACCTAATTAATTAAAATCATTAAATTACTAGTTACTAGACTAAACTACTAAGTTTATAAATTGACTATTACTGTCTGAACTATCTATCATTAATAGTAATGTTACTATCTATTACTATCTTATCTATTACTATCCCATTTTGTTAATACTATCTACTATTGCTATCTATTATTAATTACTATTACTATTTGTTACTATCAGAGTTATCTATTATAATTATGTTACTATCTGTTATCTATCTATTATCTATCTGTTATCTATCTGTTATCTTATTATTATACTATCTGTTATCTATTATTATTATTACTATCTGAACTTTTGAAAATATCGAGTACTTTAATCTAATCTAATCTAAGATAATCTAATTTAATTAAATTATGATTATCTATTATTATTATCTAATACTGACTAGTTACTATTATCATTTATCTATTGGAATCTATTACTATCTGTCTATTACTATCTGTTATTCGTTACTATTACTATCTGTTACTATCTAATTACTATCTATTACTCTCTATTATTACTCTCTATCTAAGAAATCTATCTATCTCTCTATCTCTCTATATCTCTCTCTCTCATGGCATCTTGACCTGCCGCGCCGGGCGAACTTGGTTTCAGAGGCCCGTGCGGAGTTACTTCCACTGACGCACTGTGGTGCCTTGGGTGGGTGCGGGGGGGGGGGCAACTCTAGGATAGAGTGGTAGCGGAGCACATAAGGCAAGAGAGGAAATATCAAATTGTAGTACTACAGACAGAGCCTGTAAAACTAATTACATGCACTATACATAGATAGGTAACCAGGTAGGTAGATAGATAGATAGATAGAGCAAATAGATTAGATAGGTATATATATATATATAGATAGATAAGAAAGCCGGACCTGGGAGGATTCGAGCCTCCAACCATTGTGTTTGAACTGCTTGTTTGCATGCAACTGTTCCCAAACAGCAGTCAAAAGCACAACGCCCCATCCAATGGGCAACAGACAGGTCCTTCTGATATTAAATATAATACTAGTGGCCCCAGAAATAGTTTCTTGTTAATTGTTGTTCCATGGGGAAGTATGTATGTAGCTGTCTTATTATCTAATCTACTTATCTAATCTATCTCTATCTATCTGAATCTATCTCTATCTAGCTGAATCTATCTGAATCTATCTCTATCTATCTGAATCTATCTCTATCTGTCTGAATCTATCTCTATCTACTGAATCTATCTATCTGAATCTATCTATCTGAATCTATCTATCTGAATCTATCTATCTGAACCTATCTATCTGAATCTATCTATCTGAATCAATCTATCTGAATCTATCTATCTGAATCAATCTATCTGAATGAATCTATCTGAATCTATCT
>Ga0126342_10015101_pt1 | contig 13553 bp, 15 predicted proteins | sample Cyp1metagenome_FD_92528 | JGI IMG/M metagenome (GOLD analysis project Ga0126342, IMG submission 92528) | Coral microbial communities from Lord Howe Island, Old Settlement Bay, Australia - Cyphastrea 1 metagenome | ecosystem: Host-associated > Invertebrates > Cnidaria > Coral ...
GCTACCAATGTGAATTGGCAACGGTATCGTGCAGTCCAACGCGGCTCTTTTTGCTAGTGGCGATAGCGATGTAGCTCAAGGGCCCTGATAGCCGAAATGGCAGCAGACACTACATGTGACAACGTGGCCTTTACATGGAGTATCACATACCACAAATTGACAATATAGATAGATATAGATAGATATAGATAGATAAATAGATAGATAAATAGATAAATAGATAAATAGATAAATATATATATAGATAAATACATAAAAAGATAAATAGATAAATTGATAGATAAATAAATAAATAAATAGATGGATACAGATAGATAAATAGATAGATATAGATAGATATAGATAGATATAGATAGATATAGATAGATATAGATAGATATAGATAGATATAGATAGATATAGATAGATAAATAGATAGATAAATAGATAGATAAATAGATAGATAACCAGATAGATAAATAGATAAATAGATAAATAGATAAATAAATAAATAAATAGATAGATATAGACAGATATAGATAGATATAGATAGATATAGATAGATATAGATAGATATAGATGGATAAAGATAGATATAGATAGATATAGATAGATATAGATAGATATAGATATAGATAGATATAGATAGATATAGATAGATATAGATATAGATAGATATAGATAGATATAGATAGATATAGATAGATATAGATAGATATAGATAGGTATAGATAGATATAGATAGATATAGATATAGATAGATACAGGTAGATATAGGTAGATGTAGATAGATATAGATAGATATAGATAGATAGATAGATAGATAGATAGATATAGGGATGGCTAGGCGTCATCTGGGCCAGCAGGCATTGACCATATGTCCACGCCACGCCTTTGGACAAATCTCCAACTGGGCTGAGTCTCGGTCCTTGGTCCTACCCCGTACTTCCATCGAATGCAAAATCTGCAGGATGCCAGAAAGCAAAGGATAGAATAGAATTATCTTTGGTTTGATCTATTCTATGCAATCTTTGGGTAGATCAGAATCATCTGTTGTCGTAACATGTAGAATTAAGTTGGCCGTTGAACAGATTCAAAGAATGTTCCATTGTTGTTATGGCAGACATCATCTTTGGCTGTTGGGTCGTGGAACGACTTGCCACATCAATCTCGTGGTCGCACCTGTAGAGTTAAAGATGGCCCCATGCCAAATCCATAGCACAGCCTCAGCTGACAGGCCCTGCATGGCCAGATCATGTCCCCCCACCTCCAGGGCAAATTCCAATTGGCCTTTCTCAGGGGTTCCCATAGAAGGCAATGTGACGTGGCATACCCAATTCCAAACCTCCACTTGGGGATGGCTCTTTACTCGGCATTTCTTGTAATTCATTGGGGATCGTCTGTGGTGGTTTTCCAGGTTCCTGGGATCACAGAAAAATCGGACTAGGTACAACCGTGGTGATAAGGCAGTTACAAGTCCGGATGAGCATCGAAGTAGTATCAACTCATGGGCTTAGGGCTTAAACTGTATAAATTTTAAATATGAAGGTTTCTATATGTAAAAAGAGTGCGGGTATTTGCAGGGTCTGATCCCCTATTTCCAGCATTAAAGACTGCAGCAAAGTGATACAGTAATTAAGTCGTTGGCAACACGCCATAGAATGACAAACGAACACAGAGCCGAGTGTCAGCGTCCAAGATGGTTGATACAATGTTTTTGCATTGAAGCAAAACTATCAAGTCAGGAATGACTTCATTCGCGGGTCAAACCTCGGGAAACCGTCGTGTTCACTTATCATCCCCGCTCCCAAGACTTGGAACCATATTTTGCTGGCGCGGATCTTCTTTTTTGCTGGCTTGAACGACAAGGGCAACAACAAGAAACAAGAAGAACAAGGACGATGACAACAAAAAAACATGCCTTTATTTTTTTTGGCGGCCGTGGAAACTCAAGTGTCCGAGGGCCTGCATTGCGACAGCATTCAGAAGGTCCGCGTGAGAGCCAGCTGATGAATTCTTTGGTTTTGTCTGCTTTGTCTGTTTGTGTTTCATACTCCGTTCATTCGCCATTGCTGCCTCGGACCTCCATTTGCCTCCTCTTTCCAATTGGATAACTGCATGCTGCACTGGGTTCATCGCTGGTCTGTCGGAATGGATCACTATCATCGGTTCGTTTCTTGAGGAGGCGGTCCGAAAACAAAGGTGGTCTCCAGTCCTATGGATCGAAGCCCACAGAGGTGGAACGCATCTATCTTCTTTAACATGGCTTGGGTAAGGTGAAGGGTTTCTAGCCTATAAATGAGTTTGTTTTGGATGATCGCGTGATAAACACGTAGCTTCCATCTAGTGGTGCAATTTGCAGCTTTCCAAAAAGGTTTGAGTTTAAACCATGTGTTCATGGTTTTTTGCATTCTTTGATCCAATGACTGGGTGATGTGATGTCCCAAATATATACATACATTATGTACACCTTTTGAGTTTGGTTGCCGCATATGTGTTGGTGGCGAGGAGAATAGTGTCATCAGCGTAGTAGATTCTATCAAACTCGATGTCAGCCTTTCTTGACCTGATGGTGCGCCTATCAAGACTATGCGAAATATCATGATCAATTACACTCCTAACCAGCACAAAAAGGTAAGGGGGTAAAGGACAGCCTTGCCTAATCCCTGCCGCCTGCCGTTTTGTTGAGGATGTACCAAACTCATCTTCGACAAAGAACCAAGGGTTGGAATAACAATTTCTAATGACATCAAGAAAATGCTGATGGACCCCAAGTCTCCGGAATGCCACATACAGCTTTTCATGGACCGTATCAAATGCCTTTTCCCAATCTGAAATTCTTCGTGTGAGGAATAAGGCGTGGGAGGTGCTCCTAGAAGGCCTAAACCCACATTGTGTCTTGGTCAAGGTATCCTCCAAAACGGCTTGTAAGCGTTGCCTGATCAGAATCATGTAGATTTTATATAAAAATTTATATCATTTTTTGGTTTGTCATATATTGCTATATTAATTGCCATGTTGCTTTGCTTCATGGATGTCTCATCTCCCAAAAATCTCCAGCTGAGGACCGGGGCCCAAAGAAGAAGCGTGCCACCAGCATCATGCTAGGCCTTTGATCCGACCGCAGAAAATGACCCATTGATGATCAAAATGATGATTTACCCTGTTGAAAATGGTGATGTTCCAGTTTTCCAGGTCGCTACGGTTCAAGAACCAGAGGGTAATTCAAAGGATCAACAGGATGATTGCGAAGCCAGGTGCAAGAATCCACAATGGTCAACTTCCAAAGCCCGTGATACACATAGTCTGAACAGCGAGTTTCAAGCTAACCCAGTAAAGGGAAACATGTTTGGCCAAAATGGAATCCAAAGGTTTCACTCCTTCTCACTTTCCTAATCCAGATCGTGTCAGCCACTGATTTGAAAATCTTCTAAGTTCACACATTTACATCGCTTCAAGGCTCGTGAGGTTCTGCGGTCATCTATGTCACATCAGATTTACTACGATGTAACGACTGGTGGATCACCCCAAACTCTCCAATTTTTTGGGGCCCCCCAGGCTGAGGGGGCTTAATCCATCAATTGACGATGCTTCTGGTGGATGTTCTGGATGTTCTACCCCCTATCAACCAATGGATTTCCACCACCAACTGAATGGTTCACCAACGGATCATATGCCGATGTCGGCTGGTGAGTTTTGACTCCCAGCAGGTTTGAAGCATACCAGACCACCATGCTATGGTTGGGTTGGGAATTCGGTACGTTTCCAAACACTCAATGTTATCCCTGCACATGTGTCCGCATCTTTCACAATTCCAACTGTAGGGTAAACCTGACTCACAGGGATGCGCCCAGCCAATCATGCCTATAAATGCCCATCACTCCGGTAGTCCCCATCATTCAAAATCCCTTTTTGTGTTTGGCGGTTGGTTAAAACATGGAACCATAAGCGCCATAAGGCCATATCAAAGGCGATTTAAAACAACAACAACTACAGTATAAACCCATCCCCACCCCAAGTCCTTGGGAAGTAGGGGTGAACCCCCTGCAACTGGGTCCCTGACCCAGTGCTTGCGGCGGAACTCAAGCCACAGACCACAAGCCCAAACTGTGGCAGTGCCGCGGCTGGGGGTTCCAAAGAAGAAGGGATGTTTCATGGGGAAAATCCCTGGAATTTCTTCATTGTAGTCATGGACAAACAAAACACAGCGGCAGGGTCACCCACCTCTGACCTTGCAAGGTCGTTATACCGTTAGGGTAAATCCCCTATACATGGAGGTTTTCATGAGAAATCGCCTATCTTTTTATAAATGGTGGGTGTTCCAATGCCACGGTTGCTTGGAGGGTGATACACCAGAGCCCCTTTTATCTGACGCTTTTAGATGATCCACAGGGAGGTGTAGTCGATGGGAATCACAAATGAAGGGACCATTTTTGTGCCACAGCACCGCTCTTTTATTTTGAGATCCCTTTGAATTTTCGTTTGTCCATCATAGATGTAGAGATATCATGGATGGTGAATTGTACAATTGTGGTATCATAGTATATGTACAGCAATTAAAATACTCAATAAGCCACCACCAATTTAGGTCATTGATCATTGCTATATCGACCCTTATCTGGGATGGTATAGCAAGTTTTGAATGATCACTGGCTGCTCAGTGTGGTAAACTCAACAAGAAAATCTCCGATTTTCGATGGTCATCTGGGTCCATGTTCAACCCCACAGGGCCCCACAGCTAGTTTCCATTCATTTTTAGGATCCAGTTATACCCTCCCATGAGAGTTTTGGAGACCCTGCCACGTCCCTTCAGCTAGCCAACGATCAATTGTCCCCACTAGAAAGAATCTGCAATTCTGGGGTTGTCTCAAATTTTTGGAATCCCAAAATACAATGGTTTCTGATGGTTTCATGATTTTTAACGATGGTTTACGATGGTTTTTATGATTCTGTTCCCCCGATCTTAAGATGACCACCTTCTGGCCGGAGTTGAACCAAGCAGCGTATGCCAGCAGCACTGAAACACGTCGTCCATAGGTGTCCGCCGCAGGCCCACCAATCTGCCACGCCGGTGCCGTTGAAGGGTTGTAGGGCAACCCCAAACAAAAGAACTCGCAGGTTGAAACATCAAAGACCAAATTTCATCCATGTTCAAGATGTAAATGGAACATGGATGAACATGGATGAAATTTGGTTCCATTGGATGTTTAAAATTTCATCCATGTTCCATTTTCATCCATTTTCCATGTACTCTTGATTTTTGAATATCTTTGATTGGGGTTGTTTGCGTCCTTCAGGTGCTCAGGATATTTCGAAGTAAAATTCCAGCCTGATTTGTTGTCCCTCCCTACTTTTTGGACCCGCCGACGTGGTTTTCCTCATCAAGAGTCGCTATGTTGAGGTCGGCTAGCGCGGTCGCGTTTTGTTTATGTAATAGTCTTGTGCACAAAATAGCAGAGTGGCCAGTAAATAATAAGAATATGACCCTCGAAACACTGGTAAAACCAATCATTGTGGGACTTGGTCGGTGATTCTCTCACTGGATTGATTTGGGTGATATGCAAAATAGACACGTTTTTTACTCAAATACATGGTGTTCCTATCGATTGTTTTTGTCATGGCAAGTCTGCCAAAGGCGGAGTTGCAACAAGTCATAAAACCGAACGAGATGAGTCGAAATGGCCGTAGGAATATAGTAATGCTGTCCAAAATTGTTAAAAAGGTGCGATTTACCACTATTCCGGCAAGATTTGACCGTTCTACGCTGTTCTATCTGATATCTATTGGGTTATGAAAACCAGGCAATTATCCCCTAAGTCTTGGACTTGCTGACGGGTCCCAAAACAGATACAAAACATATTCCCTGTAGTTTCCCCAAGTGGTAAACTTCCAATTGTTCGAACATATGAAATCATGTGAAGCAAACTATCATGTGGTTGGGAAGTAGCTAAGCTACGCTCCTTGCTTCCCCATAGCCGTCTTTTAGCGAGGCGAGATGCCAGGTTGCCAAAGAAGACGCCGATGAAAATCACCGACATCATGCTACCTCCGGTAGTGGGGATGTTGGTTGGCTCCAAGTACCAGCTAATCAGAAAAAGTCGCAACTGTCACTGGCACAATGGCGATGAGGTATGAAGTGCCGAGTGCCGACCCGTTTTTCTTCACCCAAAGGTGGGTCCTTAAGAAACCAATTTCAGAGGGTTTATATATATATATATATATACATATACACTTTGCAATGTGTGTGTGTGCATACATATATAATTATATTATATATATATATATATTATATATATATTATATACACATGTACGTACCAACCTGGTGAATTTGTGGATGGTGTTTTACATTATGACATTCTATCACCCATTGAGAAACTCCCGGCCCAAGTTCACAGACCCAGAGACCTGTGGAAAGCTCGCGCCTTTCAATGCTGGTGACATCTCCCAATCCTGGAGGGTCCAGGTTCACGTTCCGAAAAACTGGCGGAACTCTATGCTGGAAATGGATGGAAATGATGGATGGAAATGGCCTATCAGTACCTATCAGTTTGGGGGGCGTCCATCTGAAAACAATCCAATGGGGCTGAGAGTTTCTTCGAGCGATGATGGAATCCATGCAGTAAACAGCGGTTCCATGATGGTGCGACACTTCAATGTCAAGGCATTGAAAGCATGTTTGCCCACTCAAATGTGGGTGTGGACCATTGCAATCTCCAACATCACGTGTGTCCATGTTTGTCTGAAAGTTGGATCAATCATCATTTCCCCATTGAAACTGCCAAGAAAGAGAAGGTCTGCACCAGAATTCATTGAAGTTGTTAACTTTTAAGCCATTAAGCAACCACAGGAAATGGAAATCCCCTGAGATGCGCTCTGAAAGCCCGTGAAGATTTGGGATATTAGGATAAGACGTCAAAGTGACCCCAAAAACCAAAAAGTACCTAACAGCTGGATTTTAAAGAAACACAGATCTTCGACCGGCAACATGTGGGTCTGAAAATGTGGTATACCATGGTATACCCTGCCAAATAGCCATCAAAAGTTTGGAAAATGATTCATCACTGAATTTGGATCATCATTTTCCCTGGAAAATGTCATGATTTCTGGATGACTTTGGAATCACATTTCAAGGATCTTCACGAAACAAAATCCCTTATTTTTCGGAGGATTTTTGACCCATCCCCCAGGCGCGACCCACAAAAAACTCCGCGACCTGTTGGAGGATGCTGAGCACAGCTGAAGAGATCAGGATTTCAGCGCCATCCGCCCTGGCGTTTTTACCACGGATAGAGAGTGGAGTCGCAAAGAAATTCCAAGTCTGGAGATCCCAACCATGGCATCATGGGCGTGGCACTGGCTCGCAGGGAAAATGTGATGAGACTCGACCCTTTGGAGAAGCACTAAAAAAAATGTTGTGTAACTATAGTAATCCACAAAAAGATAGAAAAGTAAAATTTAAAATCCAATCCCAAAATAGTGATAGATTGAACCTGTTCTACATCTTTTGGGAAGTACTATAGTAATTCCTGAACATGTGATACATGTTGAACTAACCTTCGTCTTAACCATCTGCTAATTTCTTGTGCCATAAGGATCAGATTTCCCAGGTATCCCAGGTGTTCAAGGTGTCGTCACCACTCTGACGTTCTATCCATGTTTTGGTTTACCCTCAAGTGACCCTGACACTCAAAAATCCACCAGGATCTACCCTCCGGTAAACTAACAGTTTGCTATTGAAAATTGCTATCTATAGTTACCCATTAAAAATGGTGATTTTCCATAGCTATGTTTGTTTTCCTGGCGAAACCGTGGAGACTCTCCAGATCGTCAACTGATCACACTGGGCACCCCACAATCTCACCCCGCTCACCAACAGTTGCTGCCTCGGGCTGGAGAATACGAGAAACCGGGAAAAACACAGTGATGTTGACAAGAAAATGATCTGTAAATGGGGCATCCCCTCCAAAGCACCACTGAAAATTCGGGGGATCGTGTAATCCATTGGGATACCATGGGATAGCCTAATTCCCAAAGATTCAGCCACTATCTTAGTGGACAGTGACCTTGGCAAAAACGAACTGAAAATGAACAAAATTCGGCGACCAACTACAAATGCAGGAGGTGAATGTCTACAAAACATGGGTATACGATGGTATACGGTATAAAGACTTGGATTTTGATGTCGGAAAAAAAGAGAAAAACAACACCTCATCCCATTCAGTCAACTGAAACCGGTTGATCGATTGGTATAAAAGCAAGACATGGGTGTACCCTTGGGTAATCAAACATGGCGTGCTGGAAATTCCTCCATTTATAGATGATTGTCCCCTTTAGATACCAATTTATAATGGATTTCCCATTGCCATGTTTGATTGCCGGTTTTTTTGTAAATCATGCAGCATTCACCGCTGTTTCTGCAGAGGCACAATAATTGGAAACGTCCCAGTCCGATGTCCTGACGGGGCAAGTGCGACGCGAAGTATCTGTCTGATCAACTGTTCGGATTTTACAGGGATACAATGAGGATGTCATGGGGATGTCATGGGGAAAATTCATGGGAAAATAGATGTATAGACATGCCCTCTGACAATTTACACTTCTGGCAGATTTTCCAGTTCGTTTCCCACTGGTCGTCCATCTGCTCGGGGATGATTGGATGAATGTGGATCAAGATTTGGCACTGCCCCAATTTAGGTTTACAATCCCTTCTCTCCCTACTGAATATCCTCCCAGAAGCATTGGTTTTACTAGATGCTTTCATTTTGGGTTTCAGATACAGCTGGTGCTTTCTTCTTTTGGGCAGATGGAGGTTTCCTGGAATGGTGGTACCCCCAAGTCACCATAGGTTTCAATACTAAGTCATGGTCATCCATGACTTGGATGATTTGGGGTAGCCCCCATTTTGGGAAACCTCCATATCAATGTGAAAATTGAACATCATTACTATAGATGTGTATATATACGTGTATATATATATGTATACATAATTTAACATACATATTCCAAATATTTCCAAATTATCTATGGGGGGTTCTGTTGCAGTTCATCCAGGTACTAGTTGCCTCGGTAATAGAACGTCACAAAAAAAAAAAAACGGCGTTCCTCGGTGATCTCGTCAAGATCCAACATGGAGTGGAGAACCAGGGCAGGACCTGGCTGTTAACTGTTAACATGACCGTAGTAATCACTATAAGGTGGGATGTGGGGCACTATAACACTATAACTATGCTAAAACATGCTATAACTAGATATAATGCTATGGGTGTATAATACTATGGGTGTATAATTATATATATATATAGATATGTCCAAGTAGAACTGGAACTGCAATTCCAAGTATTGGCATATGCAACGTAGTGACGTGGTGCATTCTAATTCTATGTAGTGGCTACAGTAGCAAAGTGTTTGCGCGTCTGTCTTGGTGTGCCTACGCCTGCAATTCGCAAGCATGCATGTCATTTGAGCAGTGTTCAAAACCCAACCCATCATTGCATTGTACTGTTTCTTCAATACAGATTTCTGAATGAGAATCCCAAAAAAGTATTGGGTAGTACTATCCCCACTATCCCCACTCGTACTATCCCCTTTTTAATCATCAACCAGGATGGTCTTTTCACCCTGCCTGGTCCAACTTTCTTGCAGTTGTAACCACTCGCCACGACAAAAGGAGCCTTTTGCACGGAGCTTGAGGCGTTAGCCGTTTCTACATTGGCTAAAAAGTACCCTCTGGTAATTTAAGATAGCTATTGAAAATGACCATTGAAATAGTGGATTTTCCCATTGAAAATGATGATTTTCCATAGCTATGTTAGTTTACCAGAGGGTATGTGATTCACCTTCCAAGTGAGTTTCTACATGGTTTTACCCAGTGTTCAGAAAATAGCCTCTTAACAAGGAGCAAAACTTCCGCCTCGGCGCGGAAGTAAAGCACTCCTGGTCTAGTTCAGAAGTTCAGAAACCTTCAAACCATTCACCAAACGCCTCAGACCTATGTTCACCAGAAAGAGTTTCTATGTTATCAACCTGTGCTTCACTTGGTGGTTTCCTAAAATAGGGGTGCCCTCAAATCATCCATTGTAGATTGGGATTTTCCATGAATGAACCATCCAGCTATTGGGGTACCCCATTTTAGGAAACCTCCAAATAAACGGGGGCCGAAGGTCGCCCCAGTGTAGTGTTGGAAGGCCGGGAGATCCCCATTCAAAATGTAGCTTTTTATGGGAACATATGGGAAAATCCATCTGTAAGTCTATAAATTTGGGTGAATTTTTCCATTGAATATGGAGGTTTTTTATGGAATGGGTTAAATCTACCGTATATGAATGGGTGAAATTTTCCATGGCAATATGGGGGGTCGAAGAATATGGAGGCGACCTCCCCCGCGAAAACCTGGTGCCCCAAAAGCACTCCCCGCCTGTGAGTTTTCAGGCACAGCCCGTGGCTTGATCGCAAACAACGGACATGGAAAACCTGGAAAAATCTAAGAACATATTGGTTAGCAAACCTTGTAAAACTGAATTTATATAATATATATATATATATAAATCAATTAAATCATATTAAAAGTGATATTACCAATAATTTTATACCTGATATTTATGGGGTATCAAAATGTCATGAGTTTAGCATATGTTAGCAAGGTTGCTGTGGGGCGATTGGTCAAAACCAATAGCGATGATTTCTTGGGGCATCCAGCTATACAAGAGCTGAGGCATCTGCGGTCACCCGGGGGTCAATCCACACCGAAGCTCAGGCGCCACTCTACGATCATAAAGCCCTGGTTTTTAAAAGGGAGTACCAATTTCGATACGTGGTAATTTGAATCATTTTGGGGACCCCAAAATTGACTGGGTAACTGGAGGTTTGTTAATCTCGGGGTTGAATTGGATATCTCGAAAAAGGACCTCCCGACATCTCCCAACCCACGGCTTTCCAACGAACTTGATGCTATCACCAAGTTCAAATTAGAGTGGTGTCAGGGCATCAGTTGGCATCTCAGGACAGACTCAAACCGCCAACCGTTGTCCGAGTCCAAACCCTCACCCCAAAACCAAACCCATGAGCTGCGGCGTTGCTTCTCCAATCAGCTCTGTGAGTCTTGTGCTGTTCTGTGGCTTTCCACGCCTTTCCGGCCCTTAAAATGCCGCTGCCATAAGCAGGCCCCAAGCAGATCGTGTTGCCACGCCGCCAGCTTCCAGATTTGGATGGCGATTTAGCCACCCTAAAAAATAAAGGAGTCGGTATCGTTATCATTGATCCTATCCTAATTATCTGTCACGGAAAAAGATAAAAAAAAAAATTACAATGTAAAATATGTATATATGTATACATACGGTATGTTATCTATGTATCTATGTACCTATGTATCTATGCATGTATGCATGCATGTATGCATGTATGCTTGTCTGCATGTATGCATGTATGCTTGTCTGCATGTGTGCATGCATGTATGTATGTATGTATGCATGCATGCATGCATGCATGCATGCCTGCCTGCATGCCTGCATGCCTGCATGTCTGCATGTATGCATGTATGCATGTATGCATGTATGCATGTATGCATGTATGCATGCATGTATGCATGCATGTATGCATGTATGCATGCCTGCATGCATGTATGCATGTATGCATGTATGCATGTATGCATGTCTGCATGTCTGCATATCTGCATGCGTGCATGCGTGCATGCGTGCATGCGTGCATGTGTGCATGTGTGCATGTGTGCATGCGTGCATGCGCGCATGTGTGTGTGTGTGTCTGTGTGTATGTGTGTATGTGTGTCTGTGTGTCTGTGTGTCTGTGAGTATGTGCGTATGTGTGTATGTGCGTATGTGTGCATGTGTGTATGTGTGCATGTGCGTATGTGTGGATGTGTGTATATGTGGATGTGTGTATGTGTGTGTATGTGTGTATGTAGATGTACATGTAAATGTATATGTCTCTGTATGTCTATATATATATGTACATGTGTGTATATGTGTGTATGTGTGTATAGATGTGCATATAGATGTGTATATGTGTAGATATATATATATATATGCTGTATATGCATATATATATATGCATATGTATATGCTGTATATGCATAGGTATATGCATATGTATATGTCTATGTATATGTCTATGTCTATGTATATGTATATGTCTATGTATGTATATGAGGGTATATGTATGTATTTTCATGCATATGTATGTATATGTATGTATGTGTATGTGTATGTGTATAATGTGTACGTGTACGTGTACGTGTATGTGTATGTGTATGTGTATGTGTGTATGTATATGTATGTATATATATATAATTATATTATATGTATCTCTCTCTGTCTGTCTGTCTGTCTGTATGTACGTACGTATCCGCCAATTTCATCCCCTCATCAACAGCCGGCGGCACGGCTTCAACATCTGGGGGTCTGCGCACCTTTTAAAAAAGCCAACTCATGCGCACTGCGCAGCCACCGCCGACGTTTCCTCCCGTCTTTGGGGCGCTTTCACAACAGCTCCTTTTAAAAGGTGTGTCCTTCTGGTAATCGAACCTGGCACTGGACAATTCTCCATGCAATACGACGATTGCTTCCTAGAACTTAACCCATCACGATATTGATTTGTGATTATGGGTTGAAATGCGTTGATCACGTTCGCGCTGATGCATTTGGCCACACTGCTCCATGCACGATAGTTGTTGCAGTCTGCATCTCATTCTATCTGGTCCTGTCTCCAATTTGACGCCCAAAACGATTTGTTTCCTCTTGGCATGTCTCCCCGGTATTCTGTCTGATTTGGAAAAGAAGAAACTCTCCTGCCGGAGGCTTTTCTACACATATCTTTGGGAAACTCGATTCGTGGCTCCAACTGGCTCCCCATTTTGGGGATATGGATACCATGGGATAGCCATAGCTGCCATAGCTCCGATCCGAAAGAACCTGCCCGATGGAAACAGAAACGTCCCGATGGCCGGTGCGTCCGAAATCAGCAGAATCAGTGCTGAATCGCCGTTGAACAGCTCCGCGAAACCTGAAGGTTTCTATGCAAATCCGAGGAAACTCTGCGAAAGATTGTATTTGATATCCATAACCTCCTGTAATCCACTGCAATCCATCATAATCCATCCCACATATTAGGCGGGGATATCCCCCTTCGACACTGGCGTCACATTTTGCGGAGAGTCGATGTGCCCAGGCGCTGGCGAACTCATCACTCCAAGGCTGGGAACCACAGGTTGCTGGGACCATCACTATGAAATGTCCCCTAATATGTCCCAAAATGTCCAAAATATACAGCCTGACCCTTTTTTGTGTTCAAAGAAAAACAAGGGCCTGTCACTACCATGTCAAATGATTCTGTCTGTGTGTGTGGTGTCCAACCGAGTCGAACCCATACCGAAATATGGAAAAATATGGAACACTCCTAGTTCCGGCACGCGTATACTTGAGTTGCAAGCCGGACTACCTACTACTTGAGGCCGGGGGTGGATGACGAAAGCTAGCGGGGTAGGAGAAAGAAGGAAGGGAAGAGGTGAGTTGCGGAGGGACTGTCATCATCGTGTCGCGGCATTGTTCGTCCCAACGAGGA
>Ga0126342_10015102_pt1 | contig 13553 bp, 8 predicted proteins | sample Cyp1metagenome_FD_92528 | JGI IMG/M metagenome (GOLD analysis project Ga0126342, IMG submission 92528) | Coral microbial communities from Lord Howe Island, Old Settlement Bay, Australia - Cyphastrea 1 metagenome | ecosystem: Host-associated > Invertebrates > Cnidaria > Coral ...
AATTAGATAGATTAATTAGATAGATTAATTAGATTAATTAGATTAATTAGATAGATTAATTAGATAGATTAATTAGATAGATTAATTAGATAGATTAATTAGATAGATTAATTAGATAGATTAGATTAGATTAGATTAGATTAGATTAGATTAGATTAGAATAGATAGATAGATAGATAGCTAGCTAGCTAGATAGATAGATAGATAGCTAGATAGATAGATAGATAGCTAGATAGATAGATAGATAGAGAGATAGATAGATAGATAGATAAATAGATAGATATAGCCGATATAGATACAGATATAGCATCTATATGTTTCTCTCTCTCTATATATATATTATATGTATATACATATATATATATATATATATGTGTGTAATTATATGTACAAGTATATGAATTTATGTAGAAATATACATTCTGTGTGTGTGTTTGATGAATTTATCTAGGTATTCACTTCTTGATGAGACTTAGTCAGACTTAGTCGCTTAGTTTGGGATCCGGTTTGAGCTTCATTTATTGATTCATGTCTCAACAATTATAGATGTAATAATATGATATAATATAAATATGTATCATCTGTCAATGTTGGTTTTGAAATCAACAAACATGGTGATGTAGTTCGCGACAGGAAATAATGGGTTAACATGTTAACATCATCGTAGGCCAAGGCTGGGGAGGTGCTTGATCTTTCGCTGTGTTCCACGAGTTTTCGCCCCGGCCTTAACGCTCTTGATAAGCAAAGTCTTGCCATCAGCCCAGTCGATCTGCCAGCTGGAGAAGAGATAGGTGGAAGGACTCAATGTGGCCATGTACTAGGGATAACGATGATTAACCAGCTGATAGAATGGGGCACTCTATGGGGCTTTCACATAATCTTAAGACGACCTCAAGTGTCAAGCTCAACTTGTTCAACCGTTCAATCCCTTTTCTGATGATTCAACGTGAATCTAAGAGGTTTCTTGCTGTGAAAATGTCGCTTTCAGCAATCAATGTGCAGATGCGCTACACCAAAATTAGACGAGTATATATATAATATAATACAATATAATTTAATATATATATATACCCTTTGGATCTCTCTGGTAATTTAACGTAGCTATGGAAAATTGCCCATTTCGCGCGATGATGTACCAATTTTCCACAGCTACAAGTATGTAGAAGAAAAAGCAAGAACGGGAGTCTTGGAAGTTTCTTAGTGGGATCCGGAGAGTTTCAGGGCTGGTACGAACTGGGTTTCTGGGTCCACTGGGCGGGTCCAATTCTAAACCGACAAACAAAGTCTGGTCATGTTTGAAAGGAAACATCTGGCCTATCTTTTGGACCAATTGGGCAGGTATAGCAGGTCTTCTTGTTTGAATTCCATGTTTGGAAGTGGTCTGGATCCTTCAATGGTTTCCAACCCCATTTTTAAAATTTAGCTGTAATCGCCTGGTTTTATACCTATCGGATCCTATTGGGAATTAGCTATGGGTTCTTTATCTGGTTATTGGTTATTTATGATTATTTAATCTTTTTGAACCCCTACTGTATATGGTTGCAGAAGTTGCACCGTGTTTCACCGGCAGAACTCGGCATGCTGAAGAAATTCAAGCCATAGTTTTCTCAACTAGTCGCTATCAGGTCACGCCTGAACCCCCCATTCCTGCCTCCAGACCCAGGCCCGGAGCGCCAGTCAGGTCCAAATCCACGGTGAACTCTGCCTGAGATGGTCCAACGGTTTGGATGGTTTGCTTGGCAGAAATGGATGCACAATATGGGGATGGGTCAATACCTATTAATACCATTTTTAGGGGAATGAACATCCATTTACCAGCTATGACTTGAGGTTCACTAGGTACCAGGGTTTTGACCCATCCCCATATCAAGTTAGAATCAAGTTTGATGATCAGTGAATTTTCACTGGAAGTGCGAAAATAGAATGAAAATAGAATGAATATGAATGGATAATGAAAGAGATATGTCTTCCCCTCCACACCCGTATCCTGGCATGGCATTTGCGAAGTCATCCCCATTTCCAGACCATTTCCAGCTGCGAGCCAGGAACCGGTCGTTCGACCTTTGACATCGGGTGAGATTGAAATGCGCTTCGTCCGCACCAGCATGGCGCGGGTCGTCAGATGCGATCAATCCCTGAGATTGAAGCAGACTCTGTTGATTGACTCAATGGCTGGAAGGGAAAATCATGGAAAATCGATACGAAACCACAGTGGTTCGTATCTCTGAAAAACAGTAAATGTCGGGCTCTCCTGCAAATGTTCCCATCATCCGCTTATATGATTGACACTCCGCATTGGATAATTTGATCTTGTTATATAGATAATGTTCGATTAAGTCAGATATAATGTGTTTGTCTGAAAAAATGTTAGCCATGGGTAGCCCACTTTGTCCACTGATTTATCATGGTTTATCATCATGTTCCCTATTCAAATCGCTATCTTACACTGAATACCTGATTTTCAGGCACACCCATATGCGAATGGTGCTAGATCATGTCACACACTCTTAGATAATGTACATATATATGATCATGTTAGACACTAGCCAAAGTTGCAGGTCCATGAGCGGTACCCCAAAACTGTGACCCCCATGCCTTGTTAACTTGTTATCGTCACGGTCTCCTGGATATGGTCTTTTTGTGCTGAGAAACCAGCAAAAAGAATATCTGCATCAATTAGCACTGGTCCATCTTTTAGGGATTCAACATGATTCAACTTTCAACCTCAAACTGCCTTCTCAAATTGCCTTAGAAAGGCCCATGTGGCTGATCTGTTGCGGTCTCAAACCCGCCTGGGCTTTGAACCAGAACCAGCTTGGTGAAAGGTGACGAGTCTCGATAGCGGCAAAGAGAGTTTTCGCAAAAGGTTCCGTGACGTGGCTTGGGAGAGACAAGAAATGTTTAGAGGGAAACCGAAAGTAGTTGCATAGAAACCCTACCGAAGAAAGAACTGCTGGCGACTGCTGAGTTATCTGATGTTTTTTATTTTATAATATGTTATAATACTGTACGTGTTCCCTTCTGATCTTCTGAATTGGTAGATGATAGAAGAATCGCAAACCCATCCACCGGACGGCCATGTTTTTTCTTTCCGCTGGGATTGGACCGTTCTCACTGTACAGCATTCCTGGCCTTATCGACGGAGAGAAACCTCGATGCAGCTGATAGCTGATGCCAACCTCCCAGCGGTTTTACCCAAGGGGATTGGGCCGGAGGAAAATGATCTGTTGATTTCCCATGTTTAAACAAGTTTAAACCATGTCTTTTCCTCATCAATGGATTGATGTGGATTTTCTATCCAATTTCAGCCGATCGCCAGTCTAGGCACGATGAGTACTGAGTACAGGGGCAACGTCGAGATTGCCCGGGAATAACATAAACATATGGACTATAGAGTTTGGTCGTTTGGAGTAATTACCATTCTGTGTTTGTTCCAGCATTTCCCATCACGTGGCAAATCGTAGATACCCTGCAATCACAAACTATATTTTGATATATATAGTATGATATAGTAATATATAATATGAATATAATCTATATATAATCTAATCGTCCTCCATGTACGGCTACAAATGGCCCGTTCGTTCACTTTCCCAGATCGTTGGGTACTGTAGCAACCCTAAGAATAAGACATTGTCTTTTGAGGGTTATACACCTCCCAAATACTGAAATGAATCTCAATGAGGTCTAACCCTATCCCATGGGGACATCCATCAACCGCGGTAGAGCTTTGAAGACAATCCACCACGCTGGGAGTGGCGAGTATCGAGCTGAGCACTGAAAGGGTCTGTCTGAGGCAATCTTTGTGGGCCGCGCTGCGCTCGTTGTTTTCAGGTGCCAGAAAAGAGGAGAGAAATCATCCCGACAAATGCAAGTCTAGGAGTCGTACACACAATAAAGCTGGGGATATGCATGATTCATATATCATATACGTAATTATACATCTAGATTATATATGATATGATATACACCACAGAGGATGTATATCTGCAAACAAATACAGCAAGTTTATCAAGAAACGCGGGATTTCACTAATCATTGAAACATTGCCAACCAATGGTACAATTCCAACAAAGATTGGGAACTACCACGAAGCTCCATGCTTGAGGCGCAAACGTGCAAGACGGATAATGGATATCTTGTAGTGTGCATACTGTATCATACTGTGCAGCGTTCTTGGAGGTTTGAAAGATTGCCTCTAAAAATTCAGACGTACCATTCAGCATGTCCTCACGCAGGCGACAACCAGTCTTGCTGTCGCGTGAAACACGTGTCGACGGTGACCTGCCAGCAGTCATGAGTTCCAAGTCCTACATACCATCAACGCCCTGGCATGCTTGATGTGCCTCAAGGGATAACAATTCTGTCCCTAAGTGAGCCTCATCACTTTGTGAAGTTATCAACATGGACAAAGGAGAAAACAGATCAAAAAAGCATGTGAGCGGCTCACAATGTCATCTACACTGTCTAGAGGATATTGATTCATCTCTTTGAATTTCTCATTACGCTCATTATTGGGCCGTTCTGTAGTTGAATAATTCTGGGGTGTGATGTGCTCTCCATGTTCAAACCTGAGGCAGTTGCTGAGAATTGTCAATAGATGTCAATAGTGCATTCAATCTCTGAGTCACCATTATCTCATAAAATGAAGTTTGGGCCTCCATGGGCAACGAGGGCATTTCCGCACATGTCTATTGGTACGTTCAGAAATGCATTCCCTTCCTGACTGACGTAGAGACATCTTCCTATGATCATCCTGCCACATCCTGCCAAGATGGCAATTCCCGCTCCTAAAACAGCAGCCCTTTTACCCCCTCAAACCAGCTTATAACCATTAATAATTATCAATAGTTTGGGTTGTACAATGGCAACAATTATCAATAACTATCAATAATTGCACGTTTACCCCAAACCATGGCCTGTAAAAAAAAACAATTTTGGTCACGACACCACAGCTTTCCCCACCTCAACGACCTCGCAGGGCTTTGGCCTTAAGGCCGGTCAAACCAACGGATTGAGGAATTTTCAAAAGGCCCTGCCATACCAAATCAGAAAGAAATCTGTTGGTGAAACATGGTTGATTTGGAGAATTGGTGAAAATGGGTATGGATCAATACCTATTAATAGCATTTTTGGCGGGAATGAACATCCATAAATCCCAGCTATTCTGATGTGAACTACAGGGGTACCAGGGTTTTGACCCATCCCCAATTGGTGAAAAATGTGATTCTTCTGAAACTGGTGGCTGAAAAACGAAACTTGGTGAAACCCCGGGGGTTGCTCATAAGAATCCACACCAGCGTTGCTAACCACGGGCCCCACGGGCCGAAGCCCAGGTCCCCGGTCATATTGTCGTTCGAAGGAGGTCTGCCGCACTTCAATGGCCTCCAAAGAATCTGCCAAAAACTGGCTTTGCTCAACAAAAACATGGGTTAAACCAAGTAAAATTTGGGGCATCTAACGCAAAGATGTTTATTTTCAACTAGTAAAATTTAACTACTGTAGTAGAATCACCTTAAATAGAGCGGCATGCATAAACAAGAAAAGATGGATTTCAGAAATCCATCAGACCTCCATCAAATTACCTTCCCCTGGTTCACTAAGGCTTTTGACTGTTTCTTTCGAGTTGTTTTTGGATGATTTGGAGGGTAACTGTAGGAAACGAACCTGGCAACTGGAATTCCCCTTCTGCTTTAAAAGAAAATAATTAGCAAATCATCCACACATGAGGTTCCATTGCCATGGATCTGGGAGGTATATATGATCATCTAGTAGACCTCTGAGAGCCCGGCTGCTGCCCCCAAAATGGTCGCAAGTGTGGTAAGGCCTGCGCGGCATGTCACCTCTTTGGCTCAAAGAACTCAGAAGAGTAGCAGCAAAGAGAAGTTTGATTCATGATGTTCAATCAAGAGAGACAGAGAGAGGATGTCTACAACGTTAACCATTGAATTCTGTCAATCTGTTCATGCCAAAATGCTGGGATCTGTGTCAATTGGTTGGTTAAAACATGTTCAAACCCTCATTGTTTGATAGCTAAATCAGCGTTAAGACACGCGCCTAGGAAGACCAAGGGAGGAACGTCCCAAGAGGCTTGCGAGCACCTTGGTCAATCAGTTGATGAGTGGATTGCCATACTCATCGCATATTTGATGATATATATATAATCATTGAATATCCCATTTATATCCCATATGTATATACGTAGATATTATATATATATGGGATATAAATGGGATATAAATGGGATATAAATGGGATATTTAATGGTCTTGCGGATATTGATGAAACCAATAAAACTGGGAATATAATCAATACAATAAATGATAATAAATTAAATGACATAATTGTTGGTGGGTTTGGGGGAATAGAATGGTGGGGATAATATAGTAGTATAAAGCTGCGGGGACGGGATATTTAAGTGGGATATTTGGCTTATTGATACAATGGGAATACATACAGTAAATCATAGGATAGATAACCAACAGTATCATTTGGGGCTGCCTCAACTGGAGAGTTTGCCCTCAATTTATCTCCATTAAACTGGGGAACATGATTATGTTTAAGTTGTATAAACATTAATACAGCATCACATTTGCGATACCCGATTTTCAAACGAAAAAGGATATGGTACCATTTCAACCGTTGCAGAAAAACACCAGGCGACCGTCGCAAAAGACGCCCCGAACTGTTGCAGAAAACACCGGGGAAATGTTGCAAAAAACACCATCGTTGCAAAAAAACAGCGGGAACCGTTGCAAAAAAACAGGTACAGGTTGAAAAAACACCATTGTCTGGAAGTACACTGGTTACAGTCACAGTTGCAAAAAATCTATATCCATGAATATCACCTCTTCGAGTATGATTCATGACCAAATCAACCAGGGGATTGAGTTATGCGGAATTGACATTAGACAGGATACAGGTGTCGTATGACAAGGTGATCCCTACTTAAGCTTGATGGTGATTCGTAATTTATCTTTTAGCTAGGCTCCGAGGTACCTAGTTTTGGAAACTGTGAAATCATCTGGAATAGTTAAAGAAGCTCTCCCTGACATTCTTTGTTTAACACCCATGTTCCAAAGTGATTGAAACTGCTGGATTTACTCTGCTCGGGTCAAATGAGGATCCTATGTACAAATTCAGCTGATGATCCGCTAAGACACGAGTGTCAATCAGAACCAAGATATTTTTGTTCGACTGCCATAGACTGGTTCAAATTAACAGAGCTCCGGTCTGAATCACCATGTTTCATAGGTAAATCATCGCACCAAATTCGCTTTTTTGGTGCCCCAGATCACTTCTGAAATCCTCTCACCCACTGGGGCTCTGAGCCAAACATTGCCCTGTGGGGGGCTTCTCACCAACTTCCCATCCTGGCTAAAGATTTCAGCACCAAGAAATGCGGGATCCCCCCAGCAAAAGTAGGCTTTGGATAGGTTTGGCCAGTTTAAAAAGGGAATTTCCCAGTAAAACCTCTAAGTTTGACGAACAAAATGTTGGGGGTTCACCCACTTCCAGCATCCATCTGGATGAAACTGAGAAAGCCACGTCACAGGCCAGGGTGAGGTCAATGGCTCGAAAGATGTCGGAACCCAACTGCAGAGGCATGGCCGGGATGGTGGAGTGATGGCGAGGCTCCTCATCATCATCATCATCATCATCTTCATCATCTTCATCATCTTCATCTGGTTTTGATCATGATGCTTATCGGTGATGATCATTTCCGCACCTGCGCACCCAGCCCGGCGTCGCACAGCAGGCTGCATTGCTTCCCGCTGGGCAACATGGAGGTCTTGGCATAGGGATCACCTTGGGCGATCCATGGGGACGACGACCCCAAAATTCCTAGGAACGGACACAAAAAAATGGCATTTGTTGATAGTCAGCGCATATGTCAGCATGATTAAACCAGATTAGACCATTCATGTTTGCAGTCGTACTATGGAGTTGTGGATTCAACAAAAAGTTGGCTGATGGGTGTGGGTCATTTTGGGGCCCTTGGCAAAGTTCCTCGAGTCGGGGAGTTTTTGCTCTATCTGAAATTGATTGTATGCACGCTACATGATGGGAATTACCATTTTAGCAGTTGACTTTCTGAGAACGCCCTCGTTGATTCAATTTTTCTATATCCATATAAACATATCTGGGGTTGACTGAAAATCATGTACCCATATGTACCCCATTCCATCCACTATCATCCACTCGTCAATCATTAGTTTATCCAATATAATCTTATCTTTTGGAGGTTAAACATTAGTTATTGGGGGTATATTGGGGATAAACTAATGATAAACATTATCCAGATAAACTGAACATAATTGAATTGGGGGTTAAATCATCCATTGTCAGACAAACCCAACTCCAACAAACCCAACTGGATTTGTCGCTTATAAATCCCATTTTATTCGCAGTTTCTAACCCCAGTTTCCCTAGTTCCCATTACAACAACATGTTTCCAGTTATTAATAGTTATTAGTTATCAATCATCTATGAATTATGATATGTTATAATACAATATAATACATTGCAATGTCATATATTAGTCCATATAAATCCATACAAATCCATACAAATCTGGTTGGTGGTTTTAACCATCTTGAAAAATATTAGTCAGTTGGGATGATTATCCCATATATTATGGAAAATAAAAAATGTTTGAAACCACCAACCAGAAATCCATGTAAATCCTTATGAATCCACATCAACCCACCATGATTTTCTCTCGTTTTTCCGGCTCCGGGATGCCCGGCACGTTCCTGTCTTCAGTTTGAACTCCTCCGAGCCTCGTGATCCCGGTGAACAGCGGTGAACAGCGATAAAAAGCAGGGTCAAAATTGGGTCTCCCGAAAAATGGATGGTTAATACATGTTACCCTCTGGTTTTTTAACATAGCCATGGTATAGCTGGCCCACTTATAGCTGGTTTACCTATTAATAATGGTGGATCTTTCCATGGCTATGTTAATTTACCAGAGGGTAATACATGTTAATAATACGTGTTCATAGCAAAACATAGATTGAAACCATTGACACCATGGGTTTCACCCGGTTTTTTTCTGAGTCGTAAATTTTGACCCATCGACATGTCCATTGCAAACTCTTAAATTGCCAGAGGGTATTAGTGTTTGTTAATATGACTAGATATTACTTGTCTACTTGTTTCTTTTATCATAGTCGTATTCTTGATGTCTTGATGTTTGTGTATTGATTCTTGTTTGTCATCATTACGTACTGTTGATATTCTTAGATATTCTTAGTCTTAGTCACACTATGATTATTCGATATTACCAATATTATGTTGTTTTCTGTTTTAAATAGTTTGCCGTTACTACTGTTACGAAATGCTACTTATTGTCAACAGTATAAAGAAGTATTGTTGTGATTCTTTGTTGCTGATGCTGCTGCGTACTATTGTTATCATTATAATCTATACCATGACTTTTCTCTATCACCATTACAAAGGATGGCGAGTTGGTACCTTGGATTCTCATCCATAGACATTCTCATTCAGAAAAGGCCTGGCAGAGCCCAAATTTCTTCGGACTCTCAGAAGATCAAGGGCCTTGAGCTATCCTCCTGAAGTTTGAGGTTTACAACCCCCAAACTGGCAAGATAACTACCAGTGGCCGCGTGACGCAATTGCGACTCAGTCGTGATAACTGGATGAGTCAAGGGCGCAACTGACAGATGCGGAAAGCCCACCACTTGAAAGACGATTTTCCGATCAAAACCACGGTTTTTCCGCATCAAAACCACTTAGTTTACCCCAGGTGACTTTCTGCTGCGAATCTATTTCGTTCCGAACATGTCTGGGTCAACGATTCCAGCACCCCAAAAAGGCACATCTCGTATGCTTTGTTTTTCTGTCATTTTTGGTCAACATCACCAGAATATCATTCCGTTTAATCGTGGTTCATTAAGAACACGATTCAGTTCATGGATTGTGATAATGTCCACTATATTGGACAGTATCACCCCATTTAATCATCAACCAACGTTTGGGTTTAGCAGCCGCAAAAAACCTGAGTCAAGCCCGCCTGTGAGGTTCCTCAAGAGGTCGCTCACATCGCAAGGTTCAGCTGGGCGACAATGGAGAAGGCCTAAGTTCTTTGATGTTCTCTGCCATGAATGTCATTGTTTAATTATGTTTAATGATTTTAATGACTATCTGATTTATATATGACTATGAGTCAAAACTCTGGCATCGTAGTACGTCGTAGGTACCCTGAAATAGCTGGTTAGTGGATGTTTATTCCCCCTAGTTTGGTGATAAATGGTGAAAATAGGTTTTGATCATTCCAGTGATGTCGCATTCTGGGCATGTCTGGGCGGAGGGCCAAAAAAAGCGACTTTTATGATATGATCGGTCCGATACATAAACACAACATGAGATGAGCTCTGGAGATGTTCATATTGTAAGTATGTTACAGACATGTGTGAGCTTTCTTGCACATTCCCATGTTTTTTCGCAAGATTCCCAAATCAACAAAGTAGTCCGGACTAGCTGAATTCTGTGGTGGATTCCACAATACCAATTGACTAAGTATCTTTAAAATCTGGAATGACAACTGTTGTGCAGTATCAGCCTCCATTTCAGGTGTTGGGGTCCAGGTGCATACCAACCGCCATAATTAAACACATTAGCACAACCATCAAAAACTAGTTGCCCTCATCGTCACTTGCCACAACACCAAAACAGCCACACACACAAGAAACCTTTCAAATTTCTAGGATGTTTATCGATTTTTGAGGAAAACAATCACCAACTGTAGCAGGACAACTTACCCATTCATCATCTCCTGGGGTCACCTGGTCATGGCCCCCTTCAGCATCCCGACTGTCATCGTCACTCAGCACAGGCATGAAACCTTCCAAGCACTGGCAGTCCTGGCCCGGTGGGGTCGTTTTTTTAAACATCAAATTATGGGTGTTCTTTAGATGTTCATTTACACATATTTGAACCATTTGAAACCAATTCTGGGACTTTCAGGTCTCCATCTCAGCATTTTCTTCTCCAAGATCTCTACCTCAAAAAGACTGGGCATTGACCCATCTCCATAGTTCCACAATGTTCCACATATTATTTCCATCATGGGTGATCGGAGAGTTGGAGTTTAAGCTACAAAAGATGGGTTCTCACAGGTATTGACCCACCCACCCTCAAGACATCTCAAGACCACTTTGGAAGATCGGCCTGACGTTGCCCGGACGGTTGTCCAGATCCAATCACCGCCGAGTTGTTTGGACAAGGGAGGCAAGACCTCAACGGCAGTAGCGCAGGTTTTCGGTGCTTCAGAATACCCTCTGGTAATTTAACATAGCTATTGAACATGGCCATTTGTAGTGGATTGTCCCATTAAAAATGGTGATTTTCCATAGTTATGTTAGTTTACCAGAGAGTACATCAAATGGTTGAATCCTATTGAGATTTTGCCATCTGGAAATTTAATCTAAGATAATCTAGGCTATGGAACATGAATCAAGATGGCCCAGTTATAAATGATTTACCCCAAAAAAACAACCGCTTTCCATGGCTGCATTAAATTACCAAAGGGTAAGTAGGGTAAGTAGATTGGTTGATCACAGATGATCGATCATGCCTGGGGTTCTGGGGATTTGAGAGTACTGAGACTGGACCAGCATCACATCTTCAGGCATATCTCGCCATTTTGGGCAGGTGACATTCCTCTTTTGGTGAACCTTCCCACCACCAATCTGAAAGCATCTTACCCTCTGGTAAACGTTTACATAGCTATGGAAAATCACCATCTTTAATAGGTAAATTAACCATAAATAGGCCATTTTCAATAGCTATGTAACAAATTACCAGAGGGTAAAGCAATCAACTGGAGACTTGAGCTGGATTGAAAAATCCCCGGGCACCCTGGCAGCAATTCACCGAGGCCATTCCGTCTCTCATAAAAGACCACCTGAACTCGCCACAGCCATGACGCCACAGCTCGCTTCAATGGGTGGAAGAGGGGATCACTGATGATAACCTCTGGTAAACCAACATAGCTATGGAAAATCACTTTTTGTGATGGGTAAATCCACTATAAATGGCCATGTTCAATAGCTATGTTGGTTTACCAGAGGGTAACTGATGATAACTGGATAATTGAACCTGCAGCACTCCAAAACTCCAAACGGTATATATAGTATAATTGGTATCTCACCAAACATCCGGCCACTAGCGTCCCGTCTGGCTGGTTTAACCAAATGGCCGAATGATTTCCAGTCTAAACACAAACCAAACATATGTCAACAATTGTAAACATAGTAACCTATACAAACTAAACTATCTGAATTTTGTGGCTTATCCTGCTTGGTCTACCACATGTTCCAGCTTGAAATCATGTTCGCAAATTCCTTTCGGAACTTGCAAAAGGGAATTCACTTCGCCTTCGGTGCCACTTCCCCGCACAGCCAAGGCTTCGCGCCGGACACTGGCAGTCTTGCGAAGACGTCCTGCGCAGCTGATCCAGGACTTGAACATTAACTTTTTTCATGGGCTTACAATGTTTCTGATATGGCAGTGTGTCAAAACCCATGGAATCCCCTGTAGTTCACATCAAAATAGCTGGGATTTATGGATGTGAATAACCCACTAAAAATGGTATTAACTGGTATTGACCCATAGCCATATGTGTGATTTTAAACCTGGGTCTTTGCATTGCGTTTACTGAAAAAAAACTATGCGGTCTACTGCATGATGTCCTTCCCACACTCCGATTTTGGGACTCAAACAAACCATGGGAATCCCTGACCCACTGGACCCGCTAGAATATGATTTTCCTGGTGAATTTCCATGGATTTCCAGTGAAATCCAAGAAGAAAGTTGTCCTGCCTACCTTCCAGTAACCAAACCTGGCAATGACAAGTAGTTTTTTTTTACCATGAACATCAACATTTTTCAAACATAATGTGATGTTTTCCATTGTTTTCCATGCTTTTTTTTAAAGGTACACCCACTTTCAACGGTTCCATCCTACATTTCAAAGGTCTTCTCCGTTCACCAAAATGGCCGCATCGCCTCCCGGTGGCGTTGGTCTTCGAGTTCTCCGGACACCTCTCACAGGGCCCGGATCCTGCGCGTTGCACTGAGGTGGTAGAGTTCACGAAAAAACACTGAGATGAATGGGTCACCAGCTGTTTTGAAAACACAGCTGGTTCAACTATAGTACTATAAAAAAAATGGTACAAATTTTGGGAAAAGATGGTTCAACTAGTACTAAAAAATTGATACAAATTTGGGAAAAATTGCAAATGCTTCGGGTCCAGCAACAAAAGGTGCCATGGACCTTAATCGGTGGATGTGGTGTCCTCAGAGTCCGCGTTCCAAGTTTCTCAATTCGCTCTCAGCCAATGTCCAAAATTGCATGATAATTGTAACGGAGGATTATTGCAGTATGATCATTATGAATTACAATTTATAATGATTTATAATGATTCATAATTAATGATTTATAATGATTGATAATGATTTATAATGATTTATAATGATAATGATTTGTAATGATTTATGATTTATAATGATTTATAATGATTTATAAT
>Ga0126342_10015103_pt1 | contig 13553 bp, 20 predicted proteins | sample Cyp1metagenome_FD_92528 | JGI IMG/M metagenome (GOLD analysis project Ga0126342, IMG submission 92528) | Coral microbial communities from Lord Howe Island, Old Settlement Bay, Australia - Cyphastrea 1 metagenome | ecosystem: Host-associated > Invertebrates > Cnidaria > Coral ...
AAGATATACTGAAAGGTACAGGTAACTACACAAAACTGGATGCTGTGGGTGAGCAACTGGCACGCGGGTGGACATCACTTGGTTTGGAGAGGATGGTTCGGGAAGTACGTCCAATGACATATACCTGGAAAATCCTCCTCTGCAAAAAGAACGCTCGCAAGTTGAAACTCAAGAAATTATTGCCGTTGAATCTAAAGATCGCCGCTTCACAAAAAGATTGCCGTTTCACTTTTCCTCCCCTTCCTTTTTGGTAGCTGCCGCGCCACTTCATGGCTTCAAGCTGGAACCAGCATTGAAGGAAATGCTTCAAGGAAGAACCAAGTGGAAACTACGATCAAAATAAAGTGCAAGATGTTATAAGATGTTGTAAGATTAGTGGGTACAAGATGGCCTTGCCATAAGATGTTCCTGCAATCACAGCTACTTGAACCCCGAAGCATCGCCATCATTGCTTCATCTTAGGGAAATGCCTTTTGAATAAAATTGATGCCTTGACCATCCAAAATTCTAAGACCCTTTTGGTGGCCACCCGAGAGTCTAGTTTGGTAGTCAACGCCGACATACGACCAATAAAATCTTCATTCTGCGAACAATCCCAGCAGATAGGATTGAGATGCACTTTGGCACCACTCTCAAGCTGGGCGAAAAGCACAAGTAAAATATGTTTGTAGAAATGCGCTTTGGGCTTGATGGAGAACAGACATAGCTGAGCGTTAAAAGCATACCCGGCTAGCCAAGTATATCCGACCAGCAAAGCATGCCCATTTTCATAAAGCGAAGCTGCGCAACAACTGTTCAGCCACAACTTGTGATGATACATGTGGTCGCCAAATTGAATGGCCACTGTCGCACAATTCAAAATTACGCTCAACACCGACATTTCCTCTTGATCAGTGCATTGAATAATAAATCCACAAGTGATGGTCTTGATCCACTTAATGGCGAGAACGACATCAGCACCCTTTGCATTGATCCAAGGGTATGACCGCTTTGTTTTGTAGTTAAACAGAGCCTTGGAGAAGCTTCTCAGAGATGCACTCTTCTGCACAGTCAGACACCACAGCTTGAAACTTGAGTAAGCTGACTCAAGCTTCACAGGTACAGCCCCGTCACCAAAATAACCCCAAACAAGATACAAGAAGACAACACTTCCGACAAAATCGCGGAAGATACCAAGTCTCAGTGTGTGAAAAGGATCATGTTGGTAGATTTGTTCAGGTCGAGTTCGGTCATATGGCACAACAGAAAGAGATGGTTGGTTGTTCATAGCCCACGGCCTTGAAGCCCACATAGTTCGCTCCCAACATGGGTGCTCACTGGTGATGTCCTCGGCAGGGATCCCTGGAGATCCACCTAGGCAGCAGTGGCAACACGGGAGGTCTTGTTTGTGACCTTTGTGCTCGAACCCTCTTGTAAACCTTCCTATTTTTGATTGCCACTTCAGATCACCCTTCGCTCCAATGATGGCACCATACCATTGTGTTCCATTGCTGTTGACACCATTGTTGAAGAGGTTGACCAGGTCTGCAGCAATAATGTCTAAAAGATGGTTCGTCAATGGTTTGTAGTCTTTCGCCAGAGTCCCTGGAATCACAAACAATGGCCAATGTTGCAAATATGAATGTCCTTTCATATTGCTGTTCATTTGTTTTGCAACATCATGTTCAGCATCACCAGAATTGTCGGGAAGATTCAAAAAAGATGGCTCACAGGTATTGCAACAAGGTCCACCTTTGCATCCGATCACAGCTTCTAGTGAAGTGGCCGTGGTAGATGATCGACGTTTTCCCTTGCCTTCATCTCCGTGGAAAGCAAGAGGAATGACTCGTCGTAAGTTTCCATTGTGCGTAGCAAACACTTCATGCGTTGGATGGTGTACTTGGTATGCTTTCCAAAATGATTCACACAGCGTTTCCATTTCCAAAGCATCTTTCCCACCACACAGGACTGTAGGGCAGCTGTTTGTAAAGTATTCAACAATCTTTGTTGGACGAAGAAAATGCACAAGTAGAAACGTTTTATCCTCTTTTTGGTAATCAGTTGAATCAATAGGAATTCGCCAGCCAATGCCAGTCCGCTTCATGCTACGATAAGCATTCCGGGCAACATTGTTGTTGCTGGTTGTCTGCTTGTGTTGGCAGCCAGCATTGACTAAGGCCCCCTGGTGAATCCTGTCGGCGACCACAGCTGGAACCTGAGCCATGGAATTCTCCCAACAAATGGGCTAACTTGGGAACCACTACAAGTCACAAGTCGTGAATTCAGAAAGCATCAGAAAGCGATGAGATCTCAATTTCTCATGGCATGAACCGTTTAACAGATTGAGTATCAAACCCCATCAGCGATAGCTTCTGCATATGCTTCGGTCACATAGCCACCAGTTTGTGACACTTGTAGGTCATCAGCCTGACCTGGCATGTGCAAGTTCCAAAGCTGATGATGTGTGACCCTTGGATTCAGCCATGGTGTCCAGCCATGGGTGTCATTGCTTGCTGTGAAATATGTTTTCTATGTACAGGTGACCAGTGACTACCAAGAAGTTGACAAGACCATTTTTTTTCACAGCGTTTCGAAATGTTTCGGAACCCCAACCAGATCGAACTGCTAACACGCCTCGCACAGCCCGTGTTAGTCACAGGCTGTTGAAGCAACCCATTGCATGTCTGGAAATCCGCTGCCGCCATCATTGCATCTCCATCTTTCTCCAGCTGAGTTGAAGCACAACTTGTATAACAGTGAACATGAACAGAACAAGGAAACATTGTAGTAAGAACATGATCAAGTTCAACCAGAGTAAACAGTGTTTGGAAACAGCCTTTGGATGCATTTGGCACTGGGCAGAAAAACCTAGGCTCTCCTCTTTGGGGCTGCTTTGCCCTTGGCGTCAGCTTTGGCCTTTGCCTTGCTCTTAGCACTGGCTCTGGCGGGAGCACGCTTGGGCACAGCTTTCCCAGGTTTGGGAAGGACAGGCCTCCGGCATCAGGTAATGTCAAATCATTTCAAGTGGTGGTGTGAAAACTTTTGGACCAGTCGTTTGAACATACCCTGCCTCATGCGGGATTCCAAGCTCATAGCCTCCACTGCCCTAAGTGAAGAACAGCGCTACAGAACTGATTTGCTAAAAGGGAAGCGAGTGAAGAACATCGCTACAGAACTGTTTTTCTAAAAGGGAAACGACAGTGGACCATGGCTCAACTAGGAATCACACAGTTTTTTTGCTTTCAAGTAATCATCCTTCAGTTCCTCTTCGGACCTGGGTCACACGTTTGATTTCAAGATAAGTTTGGGCGTTTCAATTTGATCTAGTGAGGGATGGATTAGGCCAACCTTATTCATCAATATATCAAACTCAGGACTGTGCTTTTCTGAAAATCCATGAACCACTCCATGCGAGTACTTGTTGATGGCCTCGCCGCTGTCGCCTAGATCTTTGATGACCTGCTCGAGCTTCCCCTTCATCCTGGCAGGCCGCCGGGAGTTCCAGAATATCTAGACCAACAGTGGTAGTGCAGACAAGATGCTGCGTTTGCAGGGTAGATAGGGTGATTGCATCATTGAACTTGTCCAAGCCATCCTGCAATTTCTTCTGTCGCTTCGATAAGCAGTTCCTCAGTAGGAAGTTGTTGGTTTAAAGCTGCTTCAGGTATTGACAAATGGATTTTCATAAACCAAGTGCTATTACTTTGTGGACATAGACATGTTCCCAAATTATAGGGAAGTCTCATGAGTTTGTTGGCAATGGTACTGGGGAGGGCATCATGTTCAAGTTCCGGAATGCCAGCCCGCTTGCGGGCCAATGCTTCGCTGGCAGCAGCCTTGTCAGCCCTAATGTCCTCCAAGTCGGCTTCCATGTCTTCATCATCGCTTTGTGATGCCTGAACATCACCTCCAGGGGTACGAGCATAGCATTAATTATAGTGAACAGTTTCTTTTAATTATCTAGACATACCTAGATATCTTCGACCCCAAACCATGTATCGGCCTTTGTGATTGGCTGAACCCCTTTTTTTGGGAGCATCAGCTTCCACCCTGGGCTTCTTGACTGGAACGGTCTCCTCCTCGCTTGCAGGATCGGCACCCTTGGCTTTGGAGAGAGGCGGGCCACCAAGCGCTGTTGGTCGCTCAAAAGATTCCGGGTTAAAACCTTGCTCATCCCACATCACCTTACGTTTCAGGCCTCTGGAGCTGAGATGCCTAAGTTGGGCAATTCAACAGTAAAGAGGAATACACTGCCATGAGGTGTTCCTTCACTCTTGTTCATAGTTGGTTTGTTGTTTGCCAACATTGATTTGAATTCTGAGCACAAGATTAGAACAGATCACTAATAATTACATCCAGAGAGTTACTTCATAAATAGCGTTTATGTTTTGATACGCTGAGTTGCCTCTGGTTGGCTTTCACTGCTGTCTCTGCCCAATACAGGACCAAGCCCTTCTCGTAGCGATCTTTCCTGCGCCCAAATGAGGTGGGACTGGGGGTCATAGCAACATGTCTGTTCAAAATATTCATCCTGTTGAATCTGTTGAAGGACCCTATCTTTTTTCAAGGGGGATAGCTCCAGAGCCAGAACTGTTTATCCCTTAGCCAAGATTTTCTGTTGTGTTGGAAATCAAGTGCACTATTCTTTGATTGATTTAGCTATATGCCGGCAAAAAATGGTTGTTTAGAATGTTGTAATCATTTATATCATCGACCGGTACACACTTCTGTAAATACCACTCCCCACAAGGCCTACAGAGCCTGTGTGGTTCCTTTTCCGCAGCTCTTTTCACAGCATCCACCCTTTGCCTTGGAGAACAGACTGGATGGAACCACACTTTTTCATCATATTGGATTCATGACTTCCAAATTTGATTACTTGCAGTTCTCTTGCAAAAGATACAAAATTTCGGTATTGGTTTTATTGCCCTAATATTTGAAAAGAAAAGGACATTAGCGTATGTAACCAAAAGACTGTGTCCATTGCCACTCCTCCAACATGGTCTTCTCGGATACGTATTCCCCCTCAATCACAAATTCGTTTGATAATAGCTCTTCTGAGAAAAGCTCACACTCTTGAACGAAGCTTTCCTGCAGGATGCGTATGGGGCGGCTGAGGATCTACCACTATAATCCACTATACTGATACTGACTTTACTGGATGTATCATTGAATGAGATAAAACATAAATTTGGTCACCAACCCTGTCCGGGTCAAAGCCACAACTCTGGAAGATTGATAGAAGCTTTGGTCTACTTCTCTTCTCAGCGTACATCTTGCGAATGTTTTCTGCCACCCTGAACTCACCGGTTTTGATGCTAGGCTGGAACACTCGTCTCATACGTAAGTTGACTGCATTCTCTGACAAGCGAAGTTCCCCGGCAATTGGAATTGGGGCTTTCGTATCACCATCAAGTGGAATTTCCAAATGATCCAGTGGTGGCGCTGGCTCATGGGGTGTTTGTGGGCATGATGCCTCACTCCGGCAAGGTGTGGCCACTACACCACCTGGCTGATGAGAAGAGGACCGAGGCTCACCACGCACAGTATCCTTTTCAGATGCAGCTGCCTGAGTCAGTGAGTTGGCACATAAACAGCCTTATTCATGGTCAATAGCAGTACCAAGTGTCCCCAAAATCATTAAAGTAAGACAAGCATAATTTATCTTAGGCACAATTTTTTTCGCTTGGCCCCCATGGTCAGAAGTCACAGAATCACGATCGGGTGGTTGCATAGACTCTGTGGAAACAGGAGTCCCAGCAACATCAGGTGTGATGTGTTGTGGGGCTTCAGGAACAGCAGGCGTTTCAGGTTCATATCGCACTAGCACATCACTTCCAGGAGACTCAAGGTCAAGGTCAATGCGTTGTTGCCTTTGGTTTGGGGTATATGGAAGTGTCTCAAAAGACGTCATGGACCCAAGTGCTGGACCCACTGGGGTTCCAGCCGCTGCTGCCTCCAACTCCTCTGTAGTGGCAGCAAGGGTCTCTGCCTGGGACGGGGTGCCAACATCTTTGACGCCAATCTCCTGGAGAATGGCAGCGGACACCGATTCGTCCAAATCCTGAATCTCTGTTTTCAAGTCCTGTCAAGGGCTATGGGCTGAGTTTCACTTGCTGATCAACATAGCTAACATAACCCAAAATTTCAAAAGATGGTTAAACAGTTAAACATGATTTCACTATAGGATAATTACCAAGACTTAATCCATGTTTTTGTTACAATTTGTTGGGCCGGGTTCTTCTTTGGAAATTCAAACCTTGTCAATGGCGAGTCTCCCAAATTTGAAATGAATTCACCAGCAAATAAGATAAAGAAGGCAACACCACTAATATTCTTGGAGGTGCTTCCCACCACAAGTTTTGACACCCAAAGACCTTCAGTTCTTGGAGCAACTCTGGGTCATTGCTGGCAAGAAGTTCAGCCGACGGTTGTTGTCCAACGGTCCTAACCCCTCTGAGTAGGGTTTCCGCTGACCACATGTTGCTTCTAAGACGCTCGGGCATCGCAACTACCTAAAGCAGTGTATCCTTGAAACTGCTAAAGAAGGAATACCATAGATCAGAAATTGATGTTTTCACAAACCAGGGCCCAGCAGTTTGTTATGTGCAAGTTGACAGTCTCTCACAACACATGTGGCGACAGGACTTTCTTCTTCGAAGATCACATCCGATCAGAGGACTGGCTGTGTGGGCAGACCCTCACAAAGTGCATCATTAATTTGTTCAAATTGAACAGGGCCTAAAAACCCATCTCAAGCAAGACCAGATGGTCAAAAAAAACTCATTTTTTTTTTTCGCCGTTTCGTCGGGTGTTTTCGCCGTTTCGTCGGGTGTTTTCGCCGTTTCAAATTTTGCAAAAAATGTGAAAAAATGCAAAAGTTGCAAAAATTGATTTAAAAAACATTCTAAGTGTTTGAATGTGTTTGACAACGCTTGCTCAGAGATAGGTGAACCCTCTGTACTCACCTAGCGGGAAATTCAGCTTTGCCTCATTGTCATAAGCTTTCCACTCTTGTGGAACTGCTTTCAAGCTAGATCCCCATACATAGCGTAAGCAAGGGCCTAACGCCGACTCATCCCAGGATGACCAGCCTGAGCTTGCCAGCTCCTCTTGCAAAGGCTTCTCAGTGGATACCTGGGCTGTTGGACATGTGTGTTTGCTGGTTAGGTATTGCAACCGCCAACCAAAAGAGTTTTCAAAACATAATGACCATCATTGTTCATGGCTAGATTCTGGCAAAGTGAAAGGGGACTTGATTGAACGAATTGCAGGAACCAGGTTCACGATCGACTTCGCAAATTTTGGCGGATACTTCCTTAGTTTCAATTTGAAGGCCGAATAATATTGCAGCCAAACTCCTTATCCACACCCGAGATCTATCAAGTTCTGGGAATCGAAACATAGTAAAAGTAGTGACTACCTGAAGGAGTCAAAATTGTAAGATCGTTTGTGAAAGTTCTTGTATTGAATATCGATCTAACATCTAATAGACTTTGACTCCAATAGGGTCTTTTCTATGAGGTTCTGGGATAGTTTCAATGCTCTTGTACCAGCAAATGCACGTTTTCCCTTCTTGTTCAAATACTTGCGGCATAGTCTTTTGCCGGTAGCCCGCTTCACTTGGCCACGCTTACGCTTGGAATTCAGCCTAGCCAAAGCTTTACTGTTGGACAAGAGCATAGTTGGTTTCAAGGTCTCTGACCCAAACTCCTCCATGTTGAAGATCAGTCGGTAAACCTCACAATGGAAGTGGCGATTCTTAGGGTTGAGAATGTTGGATCCAGTTTGCTAAAGACTAAAGACCAAGCAAATTATTATAAGCCATCCCAAGGGTTAATATATATATATATATATTATGAAGCCCATCCCCCAACACTTTCCATGTCTAGGTCAGAGCACCTTTGCTCCAGCACGTCTCATCGCATCGAAGCACCAGCGGAGGCGAGGGTGTAGACAAATGACACTGCATCCCGGGTTTTCCAAAATCCACCATCCCTCCAAAACAAAGATTAGCAGAATTAGAAGTGCCGTTCTGCAGGGTTTGGATGGTTTTCCAAGAACATCCCAACAATGATACCCCATAATCTTTCAAGGCTGGATTCTGACAGATCATACAACCACACAAAGTGAAATTGAAAAAAATGTGTTCACTTACAATGCAGGGTGTAGGTGTAAATCCCTCAATTCACTACATGAGTCCTGGCTACCATGCGATTGGCACGGATCACGCTTGTGCTCCGGGCGTTGCCATAGGGCAAGAGGAGATTGCGCTGGCTTGTGGCCAGATTAACAACTGACCAGCTGCTGCACACCACAGCCAGAGTAGATATCAAGTCAGCCCATTTCCCATGAAGTATCATCATGATAGCTAACCTTAGCAGGTTGTAGTGGTTGAATGTAAAAGCATTGGATTTGCATCCCCACAATTTAAAAATCAAGTTGTCCTAACAAAAGCGCGTAGATTGTTGAAGCCTAGCAGCAGGAAACCTGCTTCACCATTCAAGTCAAAACTAGACCGCTTTGGCATATTGGAATGCACAGACTCACCCAGTGGAGGTTTGTCGTGGTCAATATCAAAAGAACGGGATTGCAGCCCCATATGGAAAGCACTCTTGGCAATACGGCCGACCCCCGAGTAGAATTCAATCAGGTCCAAGCCGTCTCCAAGATCCCACCCATATCCCATTTCCTTGATCCACCATGCCATAAGGACCAAGTAGATGAAATCCTCAGAGGTCGCGTGGTCTTTTAAGATTTATGATTTGGACGTGATTCCCCAATTTAGTACATGCAAAATTCACACCAAGTAGCTGTTGGAACATGTAGGACCAACAGCCGCCGGCAGGCCAGATCTACTTTTTCCCACGTGATGGACATGATGCCACTGTGAGCCGAACCCTCAAAATTGCAAAACTTGCAGTGAAGACACTCCATGTTCCATGTTCCATATTCCATGCAGCATGGCTAATTTTTTTACATCCTTAAATGCCACAACAGGAAAGTTTGAGAGATGTTTGAACCTTTTGTCCAGCAACTTGTTTAAAAATGCCAGGGTTGCCGTGTAAACAGCCATACCTTGCCAAAGAAAGTTGGCCACGGCGAAGTTTGGCCATTGGTCCTGGAACAAGAAGCTCATAGTTGGGAAAGGAGCTAATGGGTGTCTATTTTCAATACATGTTCATTTGACAAATCTTAGGGCGTAAAGATGCATACAGTATAAATCTTTGATTTCTATCTTTTCAAATGCACGGACTGCCCAATCAACATCGGGTAATTGGTGAACATTACAAGCCCGCTCCTCACAAGAAGCCATAGCACTGTTGTCCATCGGGGCACCTGGCATGAAGGGAAAGAAATGATGGTGTTTTTGGAGAACCTAGCCCTGGTTTGTGGTTCCATGCAAGTTCCCAATGATTCCGGCAAAAAATTAGAACAAACATAAACCATAAAGCAAGGTTGTCCATAATTATGTATTTGGATTGTGGGGGTGGTCAACCATAGGCTTCACCCCTCTTTGCTCTGCTCTGCCCCCCTGCGCTGCGAATCTGAGGATTGAGAACAGCTGTTGTCTCTATGCTGTCCCGCTACGAAAGTCATGGCCGATCGAGGCCGAATGGGCTGGATCAAAACATGGCAGCTTCCAAGTAAGCAATCAACAATATACAGAAATAAACCAATTTTGATTTTTATATTGTATTGCTGGGTCATTCCAAAATAAGGGTTCTGGAAGTGCATCAGAAGTGCCAAGCTTTCAACTAGTGCAAGCCCCCAAAATGCCAAGGCCATCATGGCTAAACCGAACTGGGATTGGAGCGTGGCAACCCAAGTATGATAAAGCATACTGCCCACGCTTTCCCTGTCCAGACTCCATGGGCTTAAAGCAGGGCTTTTCACGAGGCTTTCCTGGCTTTGCCTGGGATGGTGGCTGGAGGAATCCATAGATTATTTGACCCCAAATGTAGTAAAGTATTTGAAAGGATTGATGGGTGCCCCAAATATTCCAACACAAAATCAATGGGGTGCGGTGCAGCTGGCTTTTGATGATTTTTACATAAAACAATACCATATGTCAAATCAATGGCTTACCACCTTTCACAAAAATCTCAATGTTGAATCCTTGTTGTAAAACAAAGACTGGGAAATAAGCCAATGCACTCACATTGGGCAAATTGAGGAACTTGTCCACCAAGTCCTTGGCAATCGTCACATACTCGGGATAGGAAGACGCGTCTGAGGTCTTGAAGGCCTTTGTGCATAGTCCCCAAAATGGGTCCTGCCAAAAGCTTTGGGATGCATTGAGTACGAAATAAAGACTTTGAAAACAAAGGTTCATCGATCTTCATCGATCTCAATCCAAGTTAACTAAGTTAACCATTTTACCCTTTTTGATTTCGGAAGTTTGTTAAAAAAAAATTACCCCAATCATACCCGACCCTAAACTTAGTTGAGTTGGTCCTGGAAAGTGCTCTGACACTTCAACTCGTTGGCAATGTTCTCCAAGAAAACATCTTTGATTGCCGTGTAGCGAGCCTTGCCATCTTCATGCGCAGGCATGTATCGACGAGCGAATGTGGCAACAGGCTCGCCGGCTTTGGGGCGCTTGGACTTGGGCACAATGTTGTGGTCCACATCCTCATCCGGCATCTTTTGCTTCTTCTTCTCCTTGGTCTGGTCGTCCTTGCCCTTGATCTTGTCCTGCTTTGCGTCTTTCTGGTCCTTGTCAGCTCCCTTCACCTTGGGTTTCTTGGAAGCCGCTTTGCCCTTTGCTTTGGCAGCGGGTTTGGCTTTCGCCTTGGCTTTCGCCTTGGCTTTGGACTTTGCAGCGGCTTTCGCTCCGGGAGTCTTCTTCGTCTTTGGCTTGGGTTCTGGGTGATCTTCTCCAGCCTCAGACTGGTGATCTCCATCTTGCGGTCCATCCTCCATGTCAACTTCCTCCTCCTCAACTGCATCCTTGCCCCGGAAGTCAGCTTGAAGTTGCTCACGTCGCATCAGCAATGGTGCCTGCAGAAGTCTTTCAGTGGAAACATTTGGGGGTGTTTGGATGGTTTTGGAAAATGTTGACACTTTTTTAACCCTAGAACTGCCTTCTCTTGCAAGCTCAAAAGTTGCAGCACTTCGTTGTTGGCAGCATTCTTGGAAGCACCCTTTGCCAATTTTGCATTCACCTCCTCGGGCTCTGTGTCGGTCTCGGCCCCAAGATCACCAGAGCAATCTTTGTCGGTCTCCTTTCAAGTTTTATTTGGGTAGTAGCGTTTGCACACTATTGTTTGTTTCCACCGATATTGTCACCAAATGGTCATGTATTAAATGAACCAAATCTAGTAGAACCTTTTTTGTCAATCAAAGTCCTCAGACGGTTCAGTGATAGCAATGGGAGACCCCTCCAAAGAAGCTGCAGCTTCTGTGACGCGAGCGCATGCCAGGTCAACATCATCCATGGGCAAAGTCTGCAGGTTGTCCATGCCTAAGTTTGGAGTGCAAGCAGTGAATGGATAAGGATCAAGTCATCAAATCACCCAAAAGTCTTGGTGGTCTTGGTGGGAATAAAAAAACAAAGATACTGAACAGAGTTGAGTGTCCAATTCCGACTTGGGACTTTTGTCTCTTCAATTCCACGGCCCGTTTCCTGCAGGGTCACACATAGCAAAAATGTTGGATTACTTTGGATTGGTTCGCCCTTGAAATATTACAGTATATCATGAAATTTAGTACCCACTGATAGGAGGATAGAACCCTTTGTTTGGAATCACCCCACCTTGCATTCCTGATTCGCTGAACAAGATCAGCGCGCATGGCATTCATGTCCGCTTGTAGCTTTTCGGGGTCAGGGCCAACATCAGTGTCAAGGCACTCATGCTCACCCAGCTTGCCACACACTGCGCAGGCTGCAGCAGCTAGTGGTTCAGCAACTGGTGGTTGATGATGCCCAGAAGCAGCTTGGTCATGAAGGGCAGTGATCTCATCTAGGGCTTTCCATTCCTCTGTATCCCGGGGCTGTGAGTCTGGGATGGGCGGGAGAGAGGTGTCAGAAGGTGTCTCCTCATCTGCAATTGAGACAACTGATTGGGAATCATCATTGAGGGTACTCCCAACATGTTCAGAAGTCTCTGGCTCTGGATTCTCCACCAAGGTATCATCACCATGGTCAACTTCAGGTGAAGCAACAGGCTCGGGCCCCGAAGCACCGCTTGGCACTGGGTGGGGGCTGCCCGGTGAAGATTCCTCGCCATCATCATCATCATCTGCCACAGCCGCACCGTAGGGGTCTTCGTTGGTTTCCCCTTGTCCCCATTGATGGTCCAAGATGTTCCAGAAAGGCTGCATGGCCCGGTCCTCACCGAAGAATGCATCCAACAATAGTACTGTTACTAATCATCGATTTGGTTGCCTTAATTTGTCTTAAGTTGCTACCCTAGGTGAGCACCAAAAGTTTATTAAAGGGAACCAAGGGTCACGAGGAGAAGATGCACCACTCAGCCAACGTCGTAGGGCATGTGAAAAAAGACGCTTGACACCCCAGGCGTCTTGATAGATAGCAGCCGGATTGTCACTCAACTCCACGAGTTTGTAGAAATCCATAACCTTCAAGGGAAGACCAAGGGACATTGTCACCCCCATGGGACCAAGTAGACTTGTGAATAGTGATAGATATATACTTGGATCTTCCATCTGATTCTGATTATCCCATGGACTATTCCAAACAGGTTCAAACCATTAACAATCATTAAGGGGAACATCAGGATTCTCAACCCATGACCTGCTTTCTGACGACCTCAATGGGCATACTGCATGGCATCTCTTGCCGGGACACCCACCAACTAGCAACATTCAACAAGACGGCAGAGTTGAGTGCTGCCGCTTCAGCCGATGCAACCCCAGTGAGCTGAGGGCTTTTCCACTTGAGAAGTTTTTTGTTCTCCCTAACCCGTTGGCGGACAAGGTTGTCCAACTCCCAAAGTTGGGCTAGACTCACATCCGCAGGTAGGACCCTAGGATGCAACACCGATAATGCCATGACTCACTAAGAATCACAGGCTGAATGCCCAATCTTCAAGCCAAAAAGCCTTTGGGGTCACCCTTGATCATAGATGCAACTTGTCCCCACCCTGGTTTACCAAAGCCTGAGCTGAAAACATGCCAGTGGCGCCAAGGTTATTGAAAGACCGCCAGAAAGTTGGCGAGCGCTTGAGAGCTGTGGAGGGCAGGGATTTGGCTAACATGACATTTCTAATCATATCCAATCCCATTTTGATTTGATTCCTTATGTTTTATTGTTTTAGATTGATGTTAGGCTCTATCAAGCAATCAACCAAAGTGATTCCATTGCCCAAGAGGACAAGTTTCATGAAAAATCATGAAAAACCAAGAATCGCTCGCAAGCAGAAAAGATCGCCGCCAGCAATAAAAGTTGAAACAGCATGAATTTTACATACATTGGATGTCGCAGGTATGGATGGGTGACATGATGGTGATAGTCATGATTGTGTCAAGAGTGTATCTTGAACATAGGTCATATATGGTCCATATCATGCCATATCGGCCATAATTAGGTCATATATGGTCATATCATG
>Ga0126342_10015104_pt1 | contig 13553 bp, 12 predicted proteins | sample Cyp1metagenome_FD_92528 | JGI IMG/M metagenome (GOLD analysis project Ga0126342, IMG submission 92528) | Coral microbial communities from Lord Howe Island, Old Settlement Bay, Australia - Cyphastrea 1 metagenome | ecosystem: Host-associated > Invertebrates > Cnidaria > Coral ...
CCTCTCGCTCCTCTCTCCTCTCTCTCCTCTCTCCTCTCTCTCCCCTCTCCTCTCTCTCCCCTCTCCCCCCTCCCCTCTCTCCCCTCTCCCTCCCCCCCTCCCCCCCTCCCTCCCCCCTCCCTCCCTCCCTCCCCCCCGCCCTCCCTCCCTCTCTCTCTCTCTCTCTCTCTTTCTCTCTCTCTCTCTCTCTCTCTCTCTGTGTCTGTCTGTTTTTCTGCATTTGTGCTTGCCTTCCATTTGGGCTCCCTTAACTTAAGCTTCATGTTGACGCTTTCGGCAGCTTGGCAAAATACTTTTGCCGTAAATTGTTGGTCGACTTGCCGCTCATGCCGCCTCTCGAAACGCGACTTTCCATGCATTGTGCTTCACATACCTGGAGTGCAGGCAAGGTTTCTCATTTACTGACGCAGACAGAATGGCAAGGAATAGGTTCATCTCAGCATAAAACGGCTCCCCCTTGTCAGGTCGGATATGAAACTCTTTCAGTGTGTCCCCGATAACACTACAGAACTCAAGGATAACTGGATTCGATGAATTTGATGGTTTTCATACAATAAAATATTGGGAATCTATGGGAATCTGGTTCAAGCCGACAACTTAGTGGAAACAGCCATACATGTTCAAATACAATCTGATTAGTCGTCCAAGTTGTTTGAAGGTTTGAAGTAGGTCTAATGTGTTTGCAGTTGATTCTATCGGGCCACAAGAGCAAGAACCATTCCAGGTCCGAGAGGTTGTTGGCGGCCACCGAATTGAAGGCGTCGGTCCAAAGCACGGATGCCTCAAAGTGGCGCACATTGTCTCACTCTGATTCAAATAATTCCAAAGCTATCTCGGCAATTCTTGGCCATGTCATTCTCTGAGTTCAAGATTTCTGCTGGAATACTAGGAAGGGTCTGTAAGACCTGCATGAGATCATGGAAACTTGTCAATTCATCCGCTTCCTTTCCATTCCTGTATCAGCAGTAAGAGCATCAGCCACTGCTGGCTACAGTTTATTGCTTCAGCTTGGCTTTAAGCCTCCTTCTTGATATGTTGGTGAAGCGTGGGTTCCGTTGAATCTGTCAGATGTTGATGTCTCAAACTTTGCAGTATGTCGGCAGCGGCCTGCAAGGGTGGGAGCATTGGCAGAGCAAGAGCTGGTTCCTGTCAAAACGACAGCGAAGCAACAGGGGTATGGAAGTCACAAACGAGGTTCTTCGGAGCCATGATGCCACCTTGACACAAAGGCAGAGCAAGGTGTCTGAAAGAAGCGGCCTTGGCCAGTGCAGCTTGGAGCTTCTTTCACAGATCCTCTAAAACGATCGATCTTCAAGAAAAAGTGAATAAAGTAAAGGAAGTGAACGGTCATGTTCTTTGAAAACACACGTGCGCATCGAATGGCCTGAACAAATCTGAAAAAGTCATGCAACAACTTCGAGCTTTGCAAAGCACAGCAGACCCTTCCAGCGAAGCCAAGCCACACAATGGCAGTACCAAGGGCTGCCCTCAGGAAAGCTTCACGGGGATCGCCTTGGAATGCTTCACTTTGAATCTCAGTCTCACAAGTCTCACAAGACAAGAGAAACAGGAGAAAGTCGGATAAACACGAGGTATGCACATTGATATCCACAGGTCTCTGGCGACTACAGTTGCTCTATTTTGTTGAAAAGAACAATTCAACACAATTCATATCTCCAGCTTCACATCCTAAAACTTACGGTATGTAACCTTCCATTGCAGTCTGAAGCACTTTGCCCAATTTTGATAAGCCGCACCACGGTATCTTGCTGCAGTGAAACTTGGGTTGGCACATAGCGAGTGTCGCCACGCGACCGATTTGCCAACAGGTTTTGTACGACAATCTGGGTCGTATCCGAGAGTATCCGATTGCTGTGTCTGCCATTTCTGCGCCACTTTTTGCAAGATCTGCGGCAGAACCGCAACAGAAAACATCGCATGGACCTTGTCTAAAAGAGTCAGGTTCAGATTGCCCCAGATCAAACTTCGCGCAAGATCTCTTTGAGATCCTTCAAGTATCAAATAGTTTAGTCTACATTCTACATTCTGCCACGTACTGGCCCAGAGGAATTTGACTTTTGCATTGCAAAGCTACCAAAGGCAAAGACATTTAAATACTGCCTTGGACAGGAGGAACACGTAGAAATGCTGTTTGGCCAACGGCTACTGTTCAACATACTGGACCCAGGAATGGTGGGCCTGACTACAAATCGTAATGAATAGATGATTGCGGATGAATTGGAATTTCATAGGCTCCGAACTTGGAAAATAGTGGAAAAGTGAAATGGCATGAAGTGACATGACATGACAAAAAGTCAGACCTGCCATACTTTCAAAAGTCATGCGCAATGGCCAGTGCGAAGCACAGCAACACCACTGTAACGCAGTGAGCCGCCGAAGAGCGACGCCTCGCAATTGCCAAATGGTTTCACGTCTATGCCAAAACCAAGTTATTAAATGCTCCAGGTGCTGATTGCTGCGACAAAGCAATCTCTCGTGCCATAGAAGGCCTGAAAATCCTCCTCTCTTTGTTCAATGGAAGATTCCATGGTGGTGGATCTGTTGAAACGAGGATAAACGAGGAATATCATTCCAACTCACTCCAGAATTCAGTTGATGCTTCAAGAGTCACTCCAACTCTGCTATGTCCCCAAAGCAACCAGTTTCGGCGCCTAAGTTCATTCCAGATCCAGATCAAAGTCTGGGAGAGACAGCTTCACAATAGGGAATGGCGTGGAGTGACCTGAAGACAGGTCTCAGTCATTTCAGTATGGACTGGTATTAATGTCAGCTTTGGGAAGGGACAAATTGGAATTTCTGAAGCTGCCGCTGCTCTGAATTATGCCCCTCTCGGGCTGAACAAAAAAAATCTGCCGCACAAGCCTCCGCGCAAAGGGAACAGCCGTGGATTAGACGTATGCAAGATGTCCTGCCAATCACAAGCAGAAAAATTGGACATGCAAATGCACGATAAAGTCCGCTACTGCCATGAACAGGACTCTCTCAGGCGTTCTTACCCTTCAGCGCAAACGACTCGCCTCGTGCATAAAAAGTTCATCGCCGCCATAATACTCATTGCCTCAGAAGAAATTGAATTGAATTCGTGTGCCGTCATTTGCCATCCTGCATGAAAGAAACCCATGAGGGAATAGTCGGAATAGTCGATATGTCTTGATATGGCCTTGATTGAGCCCAGTTTGAAGGCTCAAATTACAGTACACAGACAGTGGGGGGAGTAGGAAGTCAATGTGCCAGATTCAAGCAACTGTAGCTGTAGCTATGGAACGCTAACAGGTGAGTTTAGACATGATCGCAACTGCAGCAGCAGGACCTTCTATAATATAGAGGAGCTCACAAGATCTTCATACAAGAACTTCCTATGAGCATCCCAAAAGAACTTTCATGCAAGCACCAACGCAGCGGATCTTCAAGATCTTAATGATTTAATGCAAGGACCTCTTGAGGATTTCAAGAGGGTCTCCACAAGATCTTCTTACAAGGAACTGTACCAGGTCATGTCAGGACACCGAAAGGATTTCACCAGGATCTCTCCAAGAGCTTCTCACAAGGACCTGTGCAAGATCATGCAAAGGCCTCTGACAGCATTTCACTAGGATCTAACAAGGATCTTCCAAGGATCTTCCAAGAGCCTCGCACAAGAGCTTTCATACAAGCCCCTCTAAGACATGGCATCTGCAAGCTCCTCACGCAAGGACTTCTTAGAAAGTATCTCACCAGGATCTCCACAAGATCTTCTGTTAAGTACACGATCATGCAAGGACCTTTTAGAGAGGAATTTCGCAGGATCTTCACAAGAGCCCTTTTATGCGAGAATTTACAATGAAAATGCCGCGGGGCCAGAGCTTGAGAACCCCGCAGCGCACCTGCGCAGTCTAAATGCACAACATGAACGTCTCACAAGAGCAATTTTTTGGCGAGAACTTACAGGAAAGATGCCGCGCCCGCACACTTTGTGCGTGCATGCGCAGTCAAAATTGATATGGACATCTCAAGGAATAATTTTACGCGAGAATTCTCAGGGAAAAAGCTGGGGCCCAAGATCGAGCCAAAACTGCGACCCTCACTGTGTGCGAGCCTGCGCGATCGAAATGCACATAGACATCGCACAGAGCCACTTTTATGCGAGAATGTACAACAAAAATTCCGGGCACCAGAGAGCGTACCCTGATCTAACCCCGCCTTAACTCCTACCGCGAGAACCCCTCAGTGTGGACACACTGTTTGGGGAGAAAGACCACACAGACCTTAGACTGAGTGCCTGTCGAACACCAAGCAAATCTGGCGTAGTGCGCAGGACAGGTAATGACGTGCTTGACTGCAGGATGCCTCCAAAGGTGCACTTGGCATTGTCAATAATTCCAAAAGTTTGACCCCGAACCCAAACTGGAAGCAAAAAGGATGATATATATATATATATTATAATTATATATATAATTATATATATAATTATGATATGCATCCATCTTCATCAAGTCATTTCCCTGACCCAGGTCCGCAGTTTCCAGGCCTGCTATGCCATGCTTTCGCCGATTGCGATCTGGGCCTCCTGGTCTTAGATTCTGCCAAATGAAGCAATGAAGCTTTCGCACAGAATGTACAAAAATTTTCCCCTAGGGAACCCGCCAGGTCGAAAGGACGGGCTAAGGCTTTGGAAGGGCTTAGTCAAAGCCGATTCAAAGCCGCTTTTATCCCTTCCACCCCTTCCCGTGTGCCTGATTTTTTGGGCACCTCGCGACTGATTTGGACTGGCAACGTGGCCTAAGATCGTGCAAATTTCTGTGGAAACGGACACGACGTTGCAGGACGTGATACTTCGGACATCTGCGAGAAGGAAATCGGCACGTCCCAAAGCTCCACGAGCACGGGGACAAAATGAAACAAAAACGAGTCCGTAACAGCCTGGACATGACCGAACAAAGGGAACTGCCAATTGGTAGCTAAAACTTCTGTTGGAAAGTGCAACTCAGAGCAGTACATCTGAGTCTTACTGAGTTCTGATTGCATCTTTATCTCTTGTCTCCCCTCGTCTACCCTCGTCTCCGTTGTTTCCTGTGTCTCAAATCCTGCGATATTTGGTGAGCTCCGAACAACGGGAGGCTTGGGTCGAGGGCCAGTCCTTGGAAATCTTTTCTTAAAAATCCACATCCGCTGCCATATGGTGATTTGACTGACCGATGGCTAGTGCAAGTGTACCCTCAGAAGCTGATCCATTGCTCACATGCTTTGACAATTTTTGACACATGTTTTATATTGCTTGATCAGTCCTATCATGTTTTGACGTTTTGACATCTTGACATTAAGCTCCAGCACCTCCGCCATGCCATCGGTTTGGGCTTTGGATCAGTGACCCTTGGCAGGAGACAAAAAAGCGGCGGCCAACTGGGCCGGGATTTGCATGGGAAATGTGAAGGGCCAAATTTGTTTCCACAGTGAAATGACTCTCTCGAAAACCATTGCAGAGCCTTCCTTCAATACAGTTTGCTATAGTAGATTCCCTTCACTGTCAGTCTTGTGCACTGACAGAAAGACTGTGGCTTCCCACGGTTCAAGGTCGCAGATTGCGATTTTTTCCTCCTGTCATCTAGTGGTCATCATGAGAACACTGAGACAAATTCACAGCATTAAGATGAATTAAGAACCCTTGGATGCTGAATCCCAAAAGCACTGATTCCCCACTTCGTGGGGTACCTGCATTTTGGATGACTTTGCATTTGTTGCCACTGCGACTGTGACTAGACCGACATTCATCGATGAAGGAATTTATTTCCTGCTGAACGTGAACAATGTTGACACCTTCATCAGGGACAACCTGACAGAGCGTGGGGCATGTATGATAATGATGATAATGTACATACACAGCTGCAAGTTGGAACAAGTTGGAACAAGTTGGAACAAGTTGGAACACCTGGTTCACCTTGGCATCTGGGTCCTAGTACTGTGATAACATGGGTCTAACTCCACTGTTGCTTCATGAAGGTGATGGGGCTTGCAGAGCGAAGATAGAAAACAGAACTGGCATGTAATCGAAACCTCATGGCTTTCCAGGGATCAACGTTTGAACCAGTTCTCGGTAGGAATCAAACTGCAGAACCGACACGGTCCTGCGTGGCTTCTGTCTCAGTCTCCACTGTCTCCATTTCTACTTCGACTTCTGGACCAAAGAGGTTCAGTGCGGATCAGACACATATTTTTTGGATTGTTATTGATGTTTATTGCAATTAGTGAAAGTGTTGCTTCATGACAAGGCCCATGCGTCAGAATAATGCCACTGGACCTACAAAATCAGCCGAGCCTGTCCCTGGCTGGTTCCTCAGATCCACGATGCTGGTTTTTTTAAAACTTGATCCAGCAGCTGAATCCAGCACTTAATTTTGAGTCCCAGACTCTACTTTAGAAGGTTGAAAATAGATTTGCCATATTTTGCCAGCCACTTTATTCAACAAATTCGACAAGTGCTCTGTCAAAACCGGTTCGTTCAAGCCTTGCGCAGTCTGAAGCTCTGAGTCCCTGGCGTAGCCGTGGCTTGACTCGCCAGGCGGGCAATGTGCCTCGGGGAACCTGCCAGCGCCAAGGCTGTGGGAAGGGTTTGTCACATGAGTCACACACTGATGTGGCGCGTGGTCCACTCACATGAACAAAATATTCGAATCTTCAAATCTTGCAATGACTTTGCCAAAATTTATTGCGCAATTCAAATAAATACTAATTACTGCCGTTGAAGAGCACATTACTGCTTAGTAACATATTTCAAGACGTGTCTAGCTTATCCGTAGGTCGCATACCAGTAGTGCCCGCTCGAGGCGGGGCGGAAGTTGCCTTAGGGATATACTATAAGACCCTTCTCATGTATAGAATTTGCATGTGCCGTGCGCCAGCCAGGCCCGTGCATGCATGCTTTGTGCGAAGCTGTTGCACAGATGTTGTCCAAGAACATGACCTGCGCACGACCCCGGCGTAATGCAACACCAAGCGAACGCACTTCACAGTGCACGCTTCACACCCTGCACTTCGCACTTCACACTTGCACTTCGCACTCGACACTTCATCTCACCTCAAATCACGTGAGCTCTTCTCACCTCATCTCAGCTCTACTACAAAGCTTGCACAAAGCACTTCCCAGTGCTACTTTGTACTGCAAAGCTTGCACAAAGCACTTCCCAGTACTACTTCCCTTCATTGAGTGTATTGTTATGTGATATAAAGTCTCACACCACCCTTCATCAGGTAAAAGTCATCCGTAACTCGGAAGACTGCTTCCCAACTTCCTTTGATAATATTATCATCCAATATGTTGCTTATGAACTGTTTTAGACTTAACAATGCTGTGTTTTGCCTGATGCTCTGCGGAGTTTGGAGAGCTCGCGCTCGACAGACTCTTGAATTCCTGGAATCTGCCACTAACAATGCAAACATGCGAAAATGCAAAGAAAATGCAAACATGTGAAAAAAAAACACATCAAGACGTAGAATTTCTTTGGTATGTGAGTTATGTGAGTGTTGCGTACTTGTTTGGACGGTGCTTGATGGTATTAGTTCCCGCCTATCTGTCTGTCTCTCTGTCTATCTGGACGTGAGTGATCTTCACTGATTTGATCCTATCTCTTCTTTTCCAACCCTGCCTGATCATGTTTAAGTGCCTGATCGGATGATCTACCTGTCTTCCTATCCATCCAGCTAATCCATCTACCATCTGAGATGGCATCGGCCTACTTGAAATGCCAATAATAACTTGATTCTCTTAGACATGTAGGTACATATACATGTTACAGACCCTGTATGCACAATTAGCATTCCAAGCAGTGCATCAATGCCACAAGCCATTCATCGAGGGCCATGGGCTTCCTATTTCGAAGTGCTTCAAAAATGTGTGTATATATATATATGATATGTATATATATATACTATATTTTCTTGAGGTTCAAAGGAAATTTCGTAGAGGAACCCCAATTTATGAGTGACTGAAATGGCCTAGGTCAAGAAAAGAGCTAGCTTCAGGGGCACTTTCTCTTGTGGAACTGCTGCATCAAGGCGAGATCGGAAAGGTGGGAACTGAGCAACACACAAATCACACAAGCATTGCAGATGCAGAGCGTTTGTTGACAAAAGATGCAGAGCGTTTTTTTAACAACATGCGCAAAGATTGGTCCTGGATGCAGCATTGTTGCCAAAATGCCTGTAAGTCCGCACGATGATTCTGGTAGATGTAGCAGACTTGTTATCACATTGGGGTGGGTGGTCAAAAAGTATTGTCATAGTTTCAGGATGTTTCAAGATACCCTTTTCGGGAAAGTATGTTAATCCAAGGTTGCCTCAATGGAAAGTGATGAAAGTGGATTTAACTGAAAGAGACTAGTCTGACATTACAACTTTCATGACCAAAACCTGCAGCTGAAGAGGCATGTCAGAAAAGAGATGCTCTCCGAGAGAGAGGGATCTCTTACTATCTCTTGCTAGAATTTACTAGAGAGTTGTCTCCAGAATCTGAAGCAACAGTAAAGGTCGACCAGTCAAAGACGACATCCCAAGAACAAGATAGAACAAGTGTTCAGTCGTCTCAGAGACGTAGCTGAGAAAGGCATGACTCAGAGAAGGGGCTCGAAGGAAGAAGTGGTTCAGTAGGCGACCGTAGGCGTGTCAAAAGAGAAGGACGGCTCAATAACCAAGAAAAGAGCCAGGACAAGAGGAGGGGTTGTGCGGCATGGAACGCTGAGTGATTGCTTGTGGACCGGCTATTCAACTCCCGCAGGCCAAATGCTTGCTTTCATTCTTCCTCCAAAAACCTATTTTGTCATTTTGTGTTTCTTACAAGTAGAAACTTCTGCCACCCGCCTTGTGCACGGATGATCAAATGCATACGCAAATATGCAAATCACTTTCATGACTCTAACGGTGTATCAAAACCACCGCCCCTTTCATTAGCCACGTGCCATATCTTCTGCACAAACAAAGGGCAGGCATCGAACCCACAATCGACTCGGACTCGATCGGACTCAATCGACTTACTGAACTCCGGATAACTCCAGTACTCCATGGTCCTGCAATGACCCGCTGACCTCAGTGTGTGCTCTGGACTTCGCAGCCTCTCTGGAGATGTTTAGTGCATCTGCCAAGTGTCACTTTGTGTTACACTGTGTTGTAGCCTGTGAGTATCTGCAAGTTGTGTTTACAGTAGTGACTTTATGTCGCTGTCTCATTTTTCCAATCTGCATTATGTGAATATCGTTGTTTAGACGTCCTATCATTCTGTGCGCGTTTTGGCCAATGCAGTTCCTGAGCCCAATACGCCGCGCTTCAGCATCCTCTTCCTCACGACCTTCTCCGTTGGACAGACGGTGTGCTTCTGATGCATCCTATGAATCCATATGAAATCCATATCCATCCATCGATGCTCAAGGTCAGACTCAATAAAGAAACGTCAAAGCGTCTGAGCATCTGAAAGCAACAGGCCTCGCTGTTGCTGAATGGACAACCTCCAGAGTTTAGACCAGAAAACCAAGAGCTTTCCAAAAGTCAAATTTGTTTTAAGTTGTTCTGCCTTTTTTTTTATGTGTGTTTGTGTGTGTCACAGCTCTGAAACTGCAGATGTCTTGCACAGTCATGCATATGATCTCCATGCCTGCGATTTTTTCGGTCATGGACGAGCTCCATGTCCACCCCTGCCTTGCAATTTGAACATGTTTGAATCATCTGACAATCAACTGCTGCCCGTCACTCCAGTGCGTGCAGAAGTCAGAGACTTGCTTCCCAAGGGCATTGTATAGCTGTATTGAACTCAAGTGATGGCACTTCTGCACAATGCTTAAGTGCTTCAGCAGTGTTCAAGCATGTGAATCAGATTGAATCAGTCTCTCTGGTTAAGAGAAAGAAAAGTTAGTGATAATCATCTGATAGTGATCCGATAGTGCAGCGCTGTGCAGCGCTGTACAGTGTGCATCGACTGTTTTCTCTATTGTTTTCTCAACATTTCTTTCTCATTTCTTCCCTGATGTGACCTGCATCTTTTTGAAGAGGTAGTTGAATTTCTGTCGCCAGACCTGGCGAGAATATCGGGACGGTCTTATCCTACGGTGATCCTACGTGACATACTGCCTGAATCTGTCTGACATCCCTTTTCCATCCTTTTCCATCTTTTTCCTCATTTGTTTTCCTCATTTTCCCCATTTTCCGCGGAACTCTGACGTTCTGGTCAGCAAACGGGTCTCACTTAATGGTGTGCTTGCTGCCTACATACTTCTTGTTTGAGCCTACGAAGACAAGCAATATCTTCTCTCGGCCCAAAACAGCGTCGACTTTTCGAGGACCACCTCTTTTCTGATCAAGTCCTTGTGGAATCTCTCCACCTCCGAATCTTGCAAAAGATGAAGGAGCTAGACTCAGCTAGACTCAGCTAGACTCAGCCAGACTTTAAGATGAAGCAAATGTGAATTCAAGATAATTCAAGCAATGAGATGCAGCAAGCTCCAAACAGGCTCCAAATATATAGATCATTGTAGATCAAATCGTTTTTTCTGCTCCCAAGCTTCGGAAAAAAACACGACAGATTAGGCTTAGATACAGACGCTTGGAGGAAGATCAAGGCGAGAATAAACTTCTCGTGAAAAAACTGTGTTGGTCTTCTTTATGTTTTTTTTCGCTAGATTTGTCCACCTTGCAAACTAGTGCCCTGCAAGTTTAGAATAGCCCAACCGGATGGTTCATGCTGGAAATTGGAAGGTTGTATGTTGCCTGTTTGAGTCTGATCTTGCCTTGCGAGGCATTGGGCGCCCAGAGCTATTGCCTCGAATCAGGCTCCGCTCAACCTTCAAATGATGTGAAGATGACATGATGACATGATGACATAATTCGACATGGCAAGCCGAGTCAAGCCGAGTCAAGCTGAGTCAAGCTGAGTCAAGCTGAGGCTTGAGCCTACATCTGGGGCTGTCTCGCGAGCCTGACACACTGGAGAAACTCAGAGCTCTGAGCGTCGCTTCGAGGTGCCTTCTTTCATTCGTTTTCTGATTAAAAGAAATTCTAGCCACTTCGATCTTGTGTTTGCTCTCTCCGCAATAAGATAATGTGATCTAAATAATTCTAAATATTCTAAATATCCAAATATCCCTTGTTGGTTGGTACTAGTAGTCAGATTTATACCATGACATAAGGATACATAAGGAACTTAGTAAAGCAGCTATTGCTATGGTGGGTGACGAAAATGTGCAAGCTGAGACCCATTCGCTCCTCAAGCAGTCCTTCTGCCATTGCCTGAAGTGCAAAGAACATCCAAGAATCCAGTTCAACGCGAAGTTTTAGCACCGCAAAGACTTGGGCATCAAAAGGAATGCACCAATCAACTTGCACTCTTTGGGCTCTTGTCTTGAGGTTGAGTTTTTGACCCTTCCTGAACCAAGTTCCAAAATCTCACATGCAGAGTGTTTTCCAACCGCACACAGCCCTTGTGCAATCATTGACCACCACATGTAGCAAAACCTCTCTGAGTCCCTTTTTGTTTCTCTTTGAGACAATGGAGATTCATGAAACATCGTGGTTTCTGTTTGTTTCTGAACCATCGATCACAGCTGGCCTTGGCTTCTGGCTGTACCTTGTTTACTGGTCGGATCAGTACTACAGCATCTCGTCATCGTCATCTGCTTGCTCGTTTGCTCTGCGTGCTGCAAAAAGCCAAGACTGCTCGGACAACTCTGATAAGAATGATGATGCGTGTATATATTCAGATGTATTCCAGCCATTTGAAGTCTTTGACTCATGTGGTCATGTTGCAGTGCAAATATTTCCCCACGGGCAGAGACATCCGGAATGCAGTGCAAGGCACGAAAGGCATCATCCTGCGCAAGGAACTGCACTGCTACAACTGGTTAGAAGCTCTGTTGTTTGCAGTTGTACAATGGTAGTTAATGTTTGAAGCTCCTCAAAACATTCCTGCAATCTACACAAGCACCCGAGTACTGGGCCTTAAGACTGTGACCAACAGGCTCTACTGTCACGCAGCTCACCGTTTCCCGTGAAACAAAAATAAGTTGACTTTACCGATCTTTGACCAACATGTCGTAGATCTCGGCATGTACCGATGCAGGGCTGTTCTTGAACTTTATTCAGTGCTTAGGCAACTGAGGCTGCCGAGGACTGAGTGCCTGTGCAAAGAAAACTAATCAGCTAAGCAAATAGTTCGAATATACTTTGCAATTTTCGAACAGTTTGGAAGTCCAATGTTGCCATATGTATCCATATGTTATATACTCATTTCTCGGAGCATGGCAAAGGTCTAGTCCTGGAATGAAGAATTGGCGAGGGCGATCTACTGTGCTGTTCCTGCGTCACCCCGGCACTCGTCTGGCTTGAGGTCAAGAGATAGCAGAACGGGTTGATGTTCGCAAACACCCGAACACATGAGGTGGAGCTATCTTTCAGCCTCCATCATCATCCAACAGATAGTTTCATGTCAAAGTATGAGGTGGACATACTTATTCACAAAGAAATGTGCATAGGAAGAAAAACGACCTCATGACACGAGTCACGACCTCATGACGAGATGAAGGTCAAGAGAAAAAATACTGATACTAATAGACTATATAAAATTATATAAATAGACAAAGGACTAAGTTTGATCAGTTTGATCATACCAAAAAAGAACATAAAATAACGAGGATGGAGGAGTTCAGTGGTTGATCTGTGGCATGAAGCTTGCCAGGAACTGCCCTGCACCTTGGGGGGTCAGTGAAGTTATAGCAGCTATAGCACCATTCAAGCTTCGAACATCAAGAGAAATACATTACATAATGATGACATAATGTAATGTAAATTACATACATCAGCTTCCTTTGAGCTCCGATTGGAACTTTCTTTGATCTTGCTTTGAGTTTCTTTTGATCAGGAACTACAGACTTGTAGACCTGTCTGTTTTCAAGGGTGATGTTGCGGAATTCTAGTGAATCCAAAAGTACAACATAGTACCAGTGCAACATTGGTAAAATATTGGCACAACTAAATAAAAAGAACACTGAAAAGGATTTAATCCAAGAATACGCGGGAATATGGAGCGGGCCATAGCTGTACAAATTCGGAAACCCTTTTATGTAGACTTGGGATAGGTTTGACATGAACTAAATTACGACATATCTTTCAGAAAAAACACGAAGCATGAACTCTTTTGGGTGTCTGGTGTCCAAGGAGTTCCACTCCAGGCCTCCAGCAGCCGCGCCTGACAAGCTGCAAAGCAAGGCAATAAAAAAACACAAACTACAGAAACAAACTACATCTAATATATATATATAGTTATAGATAATATGTGTATATATATATATTCGATCTACCCCCGGGGTAGTAACAGTGACCACAAGCCAGGGGCACAAAATGAGCACCAGCCAAATGCAAAATAATAAGGGTCTAATAATTATATGTATAATTATGTGTATATTAACCCAGCTTTGCAACCCAACAGCATACCTGAATCTTCCACCTACGTCTTTTTTCAGACCCTGTGCCAAAGTCCTGTTTTTTCAGTACCCAGAAAACTTTTCAGGACCTACTCTCAA
>Ga0126342_10015105_pt1 | contig 13552 bp, 16 predicted proteins | sample Cyp1metagenome_FD_92528 | JGI IMG/M metagenome (GOLD analysis project Ga0126342, IMG submission 92528) | Coral microbial communities from Lord Howe Island, Old Settlement Bay, Australia - Cyphastrea 1 metagenome | ecosystem: Host-associated > Invertebrates > Cnidaria > Coral ...
ACCCAAATGAAACTTGTTAATTCCGCGACGAAATTTCGTCACGGAATGGACAAGTTTTACCAACCTAATTCAGGTTTACGCAGTTCCAGAAGCCTGGACGAGGCTATATATACATATATATATATACATTATATATATATATATATACACTTGTGCATATATGAATGAAATGACCACATGTGTGTTTGTTTTTATATATCACCATATTTTTTTCTATGAATTCATCCATAGGTATTCAATGAGGATCTATGATGGAAAATTCCCAGGGCCCCAATCTTCAGGAACTACGGCAGGACTGAAGAAGTCACGCCCATCTTCCACTTTGTCCAGGACAGTTACCGCCCGATTTTTGCTGACATTTCCCGTGAAAGTCCGCGCGCATGATCCCTGAAATTGAATGAATTATTGATAACTCGGTTGATAAAATACAAATAAACTTCCTTAATCATAGTGAAATAATGGGATAGAAGATGATACAACCCAGTTACCAATGATTTTCCAGTTTCAGAGACGAACGCATAATATGAATGTCATGTCAGTTCTACTTCTGGGCTGAACTTTGTGAGATCCTCCAACGGGTGGTCCCGTCCACTTGAAAGCCTTTTTTTCCACGTCACCACGTCTTACAGAGAAACATTGAAGAGCAAAGCAGTACATCATATATAGATATATATATATATGTATATATATAAAACAGTTTCAAGAAGCAACAACAACAACAACACCGTTGATTCACGGCCCATCGAAAAAAGCAACAACTTGGCCCAACACCTCGCAGGAGAAATGGAATAGCCTCCGCAGCGACGCGGTCGAGTCAGCTCCTGTGGCCGCGCCGGATGCGGCGCAAGACCACGATGGAAAAGGGCCACGCGCAGCAGCGGTTGAAGGATGGTGGAATATTTATATATATATATATATATATATTTTTATATTATATTATATATATATATATATCACTATATGATACTATATGATACTATATGATACTATATATGATACTATATGTATCTATCTTAATATTATTCAATATCAACATGATGTCAACATGTAATTAGTGATGATGTGTGTAAAACAATACTAAACAATCCCCCGAAGCATAAATAGGTGGTATGTTTACCATTCCCAAATGGGTGGTTTATGGCCTTGTTTTACCCATATCAGTAGTAGTAGATAAATGTGAAGAGTGTGAATGGTGAATAGGATCTTACAATAATGGTAAATGAACTATAATCAATGGTGGTCTCTATAATGCATATATCTAATAGACCATAATAAAATTGATTAATTAAGTATTAGATGCTACTAATGATACACCATATATCAATATACACCAAATTAGTGATTGTAAAATATTATGATTTATGATATGATATATACCATATAAATACAGTTCCTAGATTTACTATGTTAAAACACTCAGATGTTTAGGTCGAAGAAGTCTATTGAGATTTGCACCCCCGGAGCAGTCAAAAGTGGCAGAATTAGTTTTAGTCTGGTAACCGACGGGGCTAAGGGTAACTTGATGGTCACCATAAGTTGCAATAAATGGAGTCCCGTAGCCCATCAGTTTCCATATTTGATTCTACAAGCGGAACATTTTATTTTTTCTGCACCTGAACCATTGAGTGCATTTCTTGATCCTGTCCCCTGCGTAGTTAGCAGGGAAACCACTGGTTGGGACGCTCCTGCACTATTGGACCCAGCGTTTCCCTGTTGAATTTCCAGACAGCCAGACAAGGATTGGATATGTTGGGGCTGTTGGGGTATTCGCTGTGCCAAGGTGTGGATGATTCAATCTTCCAGTGATGGTTTCTGCATGGTTTTTAGCAAAAATGATCAGGGCAAGTCTTTCCTCCGAGGTCCTGCTACACGGGCAATCGTTCCTACGCACTTCACATTGCAGGGGAGCTTGGTAGATCTTGGTAGCTGGCTCCTATGGTAAAGTGGGTGCAATGCTCTGACGCACTTTTAGTGGGTCATGTTGTGTAATAAACCATTCATGTATTCATGTGCTAGGGGGTGATGTTTTTGTTTACCAAAATCCAGAATCCAGACATGTCCTGTTTCATCCACGGCAGGGGGAGCTATGGTGAGCTCCAAAGATTGTACTATACCGTTGTTTCATGTTGTTTCTACAAATGGAACCTGCGGCATTCTGGGAGGGAATGTTGGTACATGGCGTGTGCTTGTTTCTCTAAAGTTAATTTTGAAACCTTCATGTGGGATCATCCAACACTGATGTTTGGGACTGATTGTAAATGCCAGCCACATCATCATGAGTTAAGTTTCGTCCCAATGTTTGATTCCTTCAGAAAATGTATTCCGACAAGACATGCGAGTCACGGCCTACTGTGGTGGTTGGTACAACGGCCACAGTTTAACAAATTCCTTCAGGAAAAAAAAACATCCCTGTGATGGATAATCTCGGAAGCTGACTGAGCCGCAAGTGAGTCGCTACAGTAGCCTCCGAAGCGGTGCAGACCGAGTGCAGCATTGAATCCGTTTCCAAGGTGACGCAGTTCCGGATGAATAGAAATTTGACTTCAAATTAAACATTTTAACTATGGTTAATGATGGTTTTAACTATGAAATGTTACTTATGGTTAAACCCGTTAAATATTTTAACCATAAGCGACAAAACATATAACAAAACATATACATGTTTTCCAGGAGTTGAACATCATCCCATGCGGAGCTTCCTAGGGCTTGGTGGTTCCATCCCTGTTACTCTACCCCGTCCAAAGTACGATCCGGAAGCACATGATTTTAAACAGCACATGTGAAGTTATTAACATGTTGTTGCCTATAGTTTGATAAATTTTCATTTGAAGAAGCAACACATGTGAAGCATAATAATAATGCTGTTTCAATCTGTTTTATAGATCTTCCAGGGCATACCTATGTTTTCTCACGGAACAACGTTCCATCAGGACAATCCGCACAAGAGCGGAGGGCCCATGGACTTGCCAGACAACGGCCTGCGAGTCACGTTGCTTGGACCAGCTTCGGAAGCGAAATAAGCAAGGGAGACGGATAGACAAGTGGCCAGATAGAGATGATGATGATGATGATGATGATTGATGGCTGATGATTGATGATTGATGATTGATGATGATGATGATGACGATGATGATGATGGTGATGATGATGATGATGACGATGATGATGATGATTGATGGTGATGATGATGATGATGGTGATGATGATGATGATGATTGATGATGATTATGATTGATGATTATGATAATGATGATGATGCCGATGACGAATATGATTATGATTGATGATGATGATGATTATGATTGATATTGATGATGATGATCATGATGATGTTGTTGATGATGGTGATGATGATCATGATGATGATTGATGATGATGATGATCATGATGATGATGGTGATGACGATGATGATGATGATGATTGATGATTATGATTATGATTGATGATGATTATGATTGATTATGTTGATAATGATGATGATGATGATGGTGATGGTGATGATGATGCTGATGATGCTGATGATGCTGATGATGCTGATGATGATTGATGATGGTTGATGATTGATGATGATTGATGATGATTGATGATGATTGATGTTGATTGATGATGATTGATGATTATTGATGATGATTATTGTTGTTATTCTTATTAGTGTTACAGTTACTATTATTATCGTTATTTCTTGTTGTGACTATTCTTGTAAAAAAGGCTCTATGAGTATATTATATTTTTTTATGAAGTACAAACCTTCGCAACCGATAGGGAACCACCACTTTGGCCATGTCCATTCCGGATAGTAAATCATTTTGTCCGCTCATATAGTATGTGAAAGATACCTCAGCCTTCAGTCGCATTTTGGCGTATTTGGGTTTTGTCTTGGACCCTGTTTTCGCGGCCAAGGTTGGTGTATTACATCAACCCTCACTGGGATCCCGACAGTGGCTACAACGGAGGGGGCCTGGACGTCCGGGATCCTCGGGATCCTTTGGATCGGTGGGTTGACCGGAGGGGTCCACGTCGACGTGTTGATGTGTGTTGTATTTAAAAGTATTCTCTGGCCCTTTCCTTTAACAGATATGTCATGAGTATTAGTGGTAAAAGGTAGCATGATCTAAAGTTTAAAGTGTTGTGGATGTGAGTTGTCATTGGAACCAGGCAGTAGTTTGCAAGGGAACTGCCAAGTGGAGCGCCTTCGAAGCCGTTCGGGGGGTTCGGGGATTGGATGATCTAAGATCTAGGGTTGCCATGGTGACCATGATACCCATAATGACCATGAGGACCAGGACTACGTATGTACGACCATCCTTTTTACCCTCTGGCAAACAAACATAACTATGGAAAATCAATGAAAATTACCATTTTTGATGCGTAAATCCATGTAAATCCACTATAAAGCTATTTGGACATAATCAGAGGGTAATCATCCAAACACTAAGAACAAAAGATGACCCACCCCACGTGTTGGTTGGTGTATTGGCATAGCTGTTATTTGCCGGCCTGGAATGATCCCCTCAGACAAATATATTTTTCACCAGTCAGCATATATTATGTTGGTTAGAAGCCAGTTGAATCCCTGTGTTTGTTGGTCAAATTTTGTTGAGATGTAAAGTCCATGCCGAACTTGTCACTGTGTCTTGCAATACTAAAGCTATCATTGCAATTTTGCACACTTTAACCAACAAACCAGCAAGCGTAGCGGATTCAAAATGATTCAACTGTTATTTTCACCCAGTTTTGTTGGTTGTATAATGTTATATAGTGTTATATAATGTTATATAATGTTATATAATGTTATATAGTGTAATATAATGTTATATAATGTTATATAATGTTATATACATTATTTCCCATATTTTCCCCAGTTTTGTTGGTAAATGTTGGGATATATATATATATATATATTCTAGAAGAAAAAATAACTTACTCCTGCTATCCGCCAAGGTCTTTTTGACGGATCCCAACAGTGCACCGCCATCTGCTTCCACAGCGAGGTTAAACCGCGGTGGTTTTGGGGTGTTTTTTGTTGTGGTTATGTGGTAATGAACATGATAATCGTCAAAAGGCTAAGGTAAAATATAAAACATCAAAATTTGCATTAACTATTATTATGGGAAATTTATCAACTACTCAAATGGGGATGGGTCAAAACCCATGAAATTACCACATTTTGGGGAATAAACATCCATGAGCAAACTATTTTAGGATACCTATAGGGTACCAGGGTTTTGACTCATAGCCAAATCCCATTCCCTAATAACCACAAACTGTATAAATGGTTCCGTATATGTGCAAATCTGCTACTAAACCATGGTTTCTTGGGGGTGTTTGGCATTAGGGGGATGGGATTAAAGGATTTCTGACTACACTGTACAACTGTTTTAACTTGGATTGGTTATCAATCGTTGTACAGTAATTTAGCATGAGAAATCCGCAGGAAGCAGTGTGAACTGGGACGGTGGACTGCTACGACAGATGGTGAACTGGGCACTGCTTGAATGTGTAACTTGTTTGGATGTTTCTGATTGGCGGTTTCATTTCTTGATGATCCCGGACATATACACACATGTAATCATATAAAAACATATAAGTTCATATAAAAACATATATCACATATATATATATACATATATAAGCATATACGCTGTGTAATATATATATATATATATATATGGTATAGTATGTTGTATGATATGTATACATATATATATACACTGGTTGAAACCTCCAGTGATGGTGAACATGGCCCATCACATCTAGCTACAAGGTGGTGCCTTCAACTTGACGAAGTTGGTGAACATAACTCCAAGCATTTTTAGGTTCATGGATGTTTATGGTAGATACTGTATATCGAACTACCCTCTGGTAAACGTTTACATAACTATGGAAAATCACAATTTTATAGCTGGGTAAATCAACTATTTCTATGGCCATTTTCAATAGGAAACTGTTTGTTTACCAGAGGGTAATTCATGAGGTTACCAACACAATTGTTTCGAGTGGGCCCCGCTTGCGGCCCCTGAAGAATAGCCCAAAAGGCATTTGTGGGTTCTTATTGCAATTGGAACAACTGGATCCTGTTTTTAAGCCTTTATATTTATAATATATATATATGTGTTTATATATCATGCATATACATCTCTTCAGGGAACAATTCGCATGGAACCGGGGAACTCCACATGTTGCAGGAAGGCACCGAAGTTGCGGATCGCTCCACATGCAACTGGGCTGGGTGATTTGAGGTTTCGGAAGCTGTTGGAAGCTGTTTGTGAAATTGGCGGTTCCCCATTCAGATTGTTGAGTTTTCTGAGAATCTGATCATCTGAGATGGTAATTACATGTATATTACATGTCTAGAATCACTAGAAGTCAAAGTTTTAGCAGCGATGGGAACCACTTGAAAGGGTGAAGCAAAGCACCTGTGGAGTTTGAGGCAACAGAACCAATGCCATAAACATCTGGAAAAAACCACTGCCATAAACCTAGCATGACTGTTGATTTTGGGCTTGATGATTGGGTCTACCACATTACATTTTTTACCGCGCATCATTATAAATGATGAAATCATGATACTGACTGATACTGCGAGGCTTAGAACTGCACCATTGAGATCCAACACATACCACCAGTGTTCAGCAAATGTGGATCCCCCCTCAGGTCCCCGTTTCGAAGCTTTTCGTCGCTGTTAAATGACTGTCATTTTCGCATTGGATCATTGGAATCTAGAAATGGTCGCTTTTTTTAGCAAATCCATTGGATCATGTTCCCATGGTGGGCTTGGTTGAGTCCCGAAAAATAGCCGGTGGGGCTTGTTTTGCCATTTTATACAGTATCCCTATTATGCATCACCAGCCAGCAAATCCCCATTAAATCCTCATTTTATATCCAGACTTAATCATTAAATCTCTTTGACTTCCCCATTAGATCCCTATTAGATCCCTATGATAGCACCATTTTTGTGGGCGAAGGCTGATACCTTGGCCATTTTCCTGGCCGAGAGGATGGCGCATCAGGTGTCCGGCGAAACTGCTTGGGATAACGATAATGATAACTATTATATTGATATATAATATGTAATATATTATAACATATTATAACATATAATATACAATATGTATTATATTGATATATATATATATAGTATATTATATATTATGTATTATGTATTATGTATTATATATTATATATTATGTATTATATATTCTATATTATGTATTATTTATTATGTATTATATGTTATGTATTAGATATTTACATATTATGTTTTATATTGTATTGTGTTATATTATGTTACATTACACTTTATATATCTTTATATAGTATATATATATAATAGGGTTATACACAAGGATTATAGGATAATACAGTAGGACTAGATTATAACATAGGATAATAGGATTATAAACAAAAGGACAATTGCATTATATAAAAGGATAACAGATTTAATAATAGGAAATTGTCATATGATTATAGAATGTGATTATATAATATAGGATTATATTGTATGATATATTGTATGATTATACATATATACATACGTATTAATGTACAATGTATATATATATATATGTACAATGACAACATTGGTAGTTAAATAATAATGAACATGATATATTAATCTATAATAAATCAACAGTAGTAATATATATATATATATATATACATATATACACACAAACATATCACATATATGTATATATATATATATACACATAGACATACTGATAAACATAGATCTATATAATATAGGTGCCTGCTCACAGGCAGAATGTGGATGGTTTTCCTCCGTTTGTTTCCCCCCAAATGCGAGTTTGACAGGATGAGAGTTGAAGATATATTTTGTTGGGAGGATTTTCGTTGACTCTACAATGTCGTGATCAATCAGCCTGATGATGTGCAGTGTTCATGCACTTGTTCTTCCATATCCATGAATGGACATCCACACCTGACATCACCTGACTAGTTCTATCATTCTAGGATAGGTGGCTCGACTACTTGTACCAACCAGTGCATTTGTGTCGAAATGCCCATCTTCCAATGGCAATCCAATGGCTCTGTCTCAATGGGTCGAGGCACCCAAAATTGAAAATCCACTGGTGAATCATCATATTTTCTCTTTTTTTCGATGCAACGCGGCATAATACTGCATATAGTTGTATGCAGTTGCTGGATATTGTTAGGGCATACCCTCTGGTAAATTAACATAGACCCTGGCAGATTGGGGTTTGGAAGATTAGTTTCCATTAAAACTAGGCTATTTTCAGGGTCTATGTTAATTTACCAGAGGGTACCACATTTTCAGAGCCACCCCTCAACAAACGTCACTGATCACCAGCGCCCCGCTGGTGAAGCAGATGACCACAGGTGGTGGAGACTATGGGCAAGGCCGACCCGCCTGATTGGCTCATGATTGGTGGCTTATTGTAGTGACTGGTAACTGTGGGTTGATATGTGTCAATATGGGTGGAGATGGGTTAATTTGTGGGTTAATATGGCTTGAGATGGGTTGATCATGGTGTTGCTGAGTGTCATTGCTAATGCGAGGTGATTCCCATGGTGTATGGTAGATCATGGTTCCTTATACCTCATGGATCCAAACACTTCATGAGAAGGTATGGCTGACCCCCTAAATGATACCTCAACTACTTCCTTGGATCCAATGGGATAGTTAACTAAGGGGCCCCACCTCTTGCGATTTATGCAACCTGGTTTGATAGGCAAGCATACCTTATCCATGGTAAATATCGCCTTCTTGACCAGGAATTCAGCAAAAACACACAGGTTGTCCACCGACCAATGAGATTTTATGTTGCAAAATATGGGTGTGTTTGAAGATGGGGTATACCCCCAATTCTAGCCATTCAAACATGGGAAAATTATGAATGACCAATGGATTTGGGATGAGGGGTACACTCTTTTCAGACATTTTCAGAGCCGTGTTGCAACAGTCATTTCCTGATGGCAGCAATGTGTTCTCCAAGGATTTGGCGCCAGAATTGTTCTATCATTTCCTTCTCCAGAATCCTATTTACCCTCTAGTAAACGTTTACATAGCTATGGAAAGATCCACCATTTTATAGCTGGGTAAATCAACTATTTCGACTGGGCCATGGCTTCCAGTTCGCAAACTGTTGACATAACCAGAGGCTACCACCAATAAAAATTTCATGATTTATCCCATGAAATCACCATCGACCTCAAATGAGTGGCAGGAGCGTATGTACTGTCTGACGATGTGGTGTTTTGACCAGTTCGCGCTGAGCAATTTTGTACCGCAGGTGCTGGGGGGAAGGTGTGGACCAAGGAGCCCTGGAAAGGATGTCATGCAGATCTTGTTATATACACACACATTTATTGTTATTGTGAGTAGTACTCGTAGTAATACTATCATTACTATTATGACAATAATTGACTATTTGTTATATGATATTGTTATCACTATTAGTATTACTGTTATATTATACTATATGCGCATATATATATGTATACAGTATGAGCTCAGCCAAAATTTAACTTAATGGAGAGTAGTATTCGAGACATCTTTATCTTTTTTAGATTGAGCTGGGGCTTGGAAAACGATAATAGACTCTGCAAAAAACGATAACATTTGCTTATATACCAAAACCTGAAAAACAATAATACACTCTTCAAAAATTGATGACTTGGAGCTATATACCAAATATTGACCGTGGCCCATAATATTATATATATTATACAGTAATTAGCACTATCCAGAAAGATAGACAAGTAAAATCCTGCCAAACAATCGTGTTTTTTTTGTACCTGTTCTATCTGTTCGGCGAGGTTACAGTACTGTGCAGAATTCCCAACGAATCGTTTGGAGGGATGGGTCGGATGGGTCACCAGCAAACACTGCCGTCGAAAACACAGGGATGGATCATTCATCGCGACGACGAAACACAAAAAAAATGATGGTGTTGGTGAAATATCCCACATAAAGTGGAACTTCAGCTTGGTATGTGGGATAGTTTACCAACAATAATGTGAAATATCCCCAAAATAAGTCCCGTATGATATCCCACATGATATGATAAACAACCAGTCGCCATCCTTGGTGAAATCCCATCGCCAAATCCTCCCCATTACGGCATGAAAGTCTAAACTGTTTGGATTATCCCTGGAAGAAAAGATCACCTATCGCCTATGATAAACTCATATAGCTCTATTCTATTCTATTTTTTTTTTGTGAATTATCCATAAAAGGGTCATGTTCCGAATAGCTATTTTCAGTTAGCAGAGGGTAAGGAGGGATAGAATTGCGGTTCAAGATTCAGGATTATGTGTGTTACAACACTCAATGTCTCTCTAGTTATGGTGATTTGGAACCATGGAATGGATTTTCTGACTTTCCATATATATATATATTGGGAATTTCAGAAAAACCCAACTGACGAACTCCATGATTTTTCAGAGGGGTAGGCTCAACCACCAACCAGCTCTATGATTTTCTCTGTCTTTTGGTTTGTACCAGAACAAGTAGTGGCTTCTGTACTTTCTGGTGGATCAGGGTGGCCGCCCCATGAGGTCTCCCAGAAGCAGAGAGACATGCAAGCAGGTTCGGATGATGAATATTGAGCAGCTGATGTTTCTGGATGTTGGCGTCCCAAGTTCTGATTCTTTGTTGGTGAATTCTTGACTTGACTATTCATGGATTTGTCAGATTAATCCATATGTTGCTTTCAGATAGGAGTAGATAGGCTGCAGCTGAAATCACTGCTGACAACACAGCTGCGGCTGAATAAATTGTCACACTTTGAAGATCTTTAAAGCGCGGAGTAGAGCTACTGTACCCTCTGGCAGTCAAACGTGGTAATGAATGTAGTGGATAATCATGGCAAACATTTACCATTTGTAGAATTTTGTAGATTATTTACCCTTTGTATATTTTCAGCTATGAACTGTGGGGATTTCCAGATTTCCTTCCCCACTTGCAGATGATGCAAAGCCATTGACGTGGATTTCAACCATTGTCGCTGCCAGAGGGTGATTTAACCAGAGCCGGGCATCACAGGCATGCCGCTTGAAGCAACGGTTTGTCCTTGCATGTGCACCCTGACTGGTTGGAGTAGAGCATGTCAGAGATATTTTATGATCCGAACCATGGCAGTCATTAAGGACCTGGATACCCTCTGGTGCTTCTATGTTGTACTCTTTTTATTCTTGCTAACAATCAAAGGGGTACTTTAGTATCTGTTTTTTTTTTTGCCGCAGTTTCATACAGTTTCTGTCTTGTGGTTTCAACTATATGTTCATGTTCATCCCCAAAAAAGGGGGCTCAACCGACTCAAAAAACCGGTCATGTTCTCATGCAAAGCACCTACAGTTTTGTCGCTGCCAGAAACTCAGTACTTGGCTCGTGAAGCACCTACATGTGCTGGAACGCAACATCCGGCGTACACGGATACGGATGTGCTGAAGCTGGGCCAATGAAGTATACGGACCTCACATCATGACGTCAGGACTGAATGGTGGTGAATGTAAGTGTAACTTATCTCCAAATGGCCTAAATTCAGATGTGATTTGATCCGACTGAGGTGTGTTGTAGCCAGTTCATGTTTTGCGAAGGGCGGTCTGGATCAACACAGACCAGTTGTCCTCTGCGGGGGCACGGCTGGAGTCCGCAGATGGAGGGCCTAAATTCGGATGGGTGAACTAATTATTATAACTATGCTGTAATTCATCCAGGATGCCAGATGAAAAACTATTTGTTTCTCATGAATTCTTTAAACATTCTTAAGTTGTCGCACTATGAAGCCAGTATTATGGTCAGATACTTTGCCCCTTTCGGAATCCATGGTTGAATGTTCAGTATGGTTACTTGCTGGACAGTGTATTTTTTGATGTAACTATGATTATATGCGTTCTTAGATGTGGGGTAAAACATCAGTTCTTTTTTATCCCTGAGCCAGTAGCACCAGCACTGTAGTAGATCTTCCAGTGTCGTGCGTGTCACGTTCTGACATCGGTCGGTGCAGAAAAGTTGCGACATCCTTGTGCCATGGATTCAATCAAGGGTCACAGAAAGAGAAACGAATCAGATCAGCGTCAGGATCTCAAGGTCTGAAATCTTACTTGGCCACCAAATCCAAACATTGAGTCATGGTTCAATTTTGGAAACTTATGTTGGGTGTCTCCGGGTCCTGGTCTGCGTGAAGTCTCAGTCTATGCTTTGTCATTATTGCTTTATTTTGGTTTGTATGAGTATCATTCTTGTTCTTGCTTGTCGTTTTAGTTCCTGTTCATTTACCTCTTGTTGTTGTCGTCGTCGTCGTCGTTGGCGTTGTTCTGGTACGGATATATTTTGCTGTTGCTGCTGTTCTTGTTTCCTCTCCCACCCGACGCGCCACGTACCTGATCGGTTGGCATGTTTCGTGTGGTTCTTTCCGTGGGATTGCGCGTCAAAGCCGGCAAGTAAGCTGCTGGCAAGCTTGAAAAACTGTTATGTCATGCACTGAAAACTCAGAAGGTTTCAACTGCTAACTTCATCGATTTTGATGAAGTAACTCATATGGTTTCAACTTAGTTGGTCATGGCGGAAGAAAGGTTCAATAGACTTCAACTAAATGCAACCAAAATCCTTTTCAGATTGGTTTTGCACCAGTTGAATCTTACACCAGAGGGATCCAAAGAGTGTTGATAGGTTGGCAGTCTGTCGAAAACAAAAAGTCGCGACCGGTTGACAGGTTGCTCCTCAACATTGGCACAGCACACACAAATCCTAGCTGCATTTGTTTCTGCGTGCTGGGATCTGAAAGAGAGCTGAATCATGGGGAAGGCAGACGGCAGGATATGGCAGACGGCAGCGGGCAGGATTCAGAGTTACATAATACATAGCTGACATAGCTGTGGCCGTGTTGACAGTTATCTGAAAGCTGGGGTGTAGGCTGTAGGCCTCTCACAAGACGTGAGTTGAATTTCAACGGTTTTACAGGACCAGAGATACATTAGCTGCATACAAACACCAGCTGGTTGGTGCTTCGGAACATGAATTTGATTTTTTATGTTCCCATATTTATTGGGAATTTCAGAAAGTCCATAATACTCCATGATTTTTCAGAGGGGTAGGGCTCAACCACCAACCAGACCAGTGTGTTTCACCTTTGAATCAAATCCCTGGCAGCTTCAGGTGGCTTCCATCTTCCAGGAGTCCTGTTGCCCCGGCGTGGTGGAGGAAAAGGAGGTGTTTTCTTCCGAGCCGCTGGGAAATCTCGTGGCCTATATATATATAAATGAGGGATAGCTGGGGAAACTGATGTTTTTAAATGGGAGTCCAGCTAGCATCAGCTAGCCATGTTTGAAGAGGGTAACCAGAAAACATCGATAGAAATCGGGAGTTCAGCGGCAACAAGAAAGTAAATCAAGCATTGAACATTATGGGGATATAGTCGGATATAGATGGATATAGTCTAGTTATCACGAAAGGTAGCTCCAGAGGGGCTACCTTGAGTTTTACTTTACGAAGTAAAGGGGAGGGCGGCCAGCCCCGTTACCTGATTCTTCAGGAGATTGCTAGTCATTTTAGTACCCCCCCCC
>Ga0126342_10015106_pt1:0-10000 | contig 13551 bp, 12 predicted proteins | sample Cyp1metagenome_FD_92528 | JGI IMG/M metagenome (GOLD analysis project Ga0126342, IMG submission 92528) | Coral microbial communities from Lord Howe Island, Old Settlement Bay, Australia - Cyphastrea 1 metagenome | ecosystem: Host-associated > Invertebrates > Cnidaria > Coral ...
CATTCATTTCATTCATTCATTCATTTCATTCATTTCATTCATTTCATTCATTTCATTCATTTCATTCATTTCATTCATTTCATTCATTTCATTCATTCATTCATTCATTCATTCATTCATTTCTTTCATTTTTTTCATTTCTTTTGTTTCATTTCATTTCGTTTCGTTTCGTTACGTTTCGTTTCGTTTCATTCATTCATTCATTCATTCATTCATTTAGTAAGTAATTTTCCTTTTGGTTTGGGTTTTTTACTGGCGACTTTTTGTCCTGTTTTTGAACCCTTTTTGGGTACAAAAAGTCGCCCTTCTTAACCCCTTTCGCGCAGCCAAACCAATGGGAAAATTACAACATTCATTCATTCATTCGTTCGTTCGTTCGTTCGTTCGTTCATTCATTCATTCATTCATTCATTCATTTCATTCATTCATTCATTAATTTATTCATTTCATTCATTCATTTCATTCATTCATTTCATTCATTCATTCATTCATTCCTTTCTTTCATTCATTCATTCATTCATTCATTGATTCATTCATTGATTCATTCATTCATTCCATTCATTCATTCATTCATTCGTTCATTCATTCATTCATTCATTCATTCATTCATGAAATTCATTCATTCATTCATTCATTCAGTCATTCATTCATTCAGTCATTCATTCATTCATTCATTCATTCATTCATTCATTCATTTCATTCATTCATTCATTGACTCATTGATTCATTGATTCATTCATTCATTCATTCATTCATTCATTGATTCATTCATTCATTCATTCATTCATTTCATTCATTCATTTCATGCATTCATTTCATGCATCCATTTCATGCATCCATTCATTCATTCATCCATTCATTCATTCATTCATTTATTTCGTTCATTCACTCACTTCATTCATTCATTAGTTACTAAATTAGTTGGTTCGTTTGTTCATTCATTCATTCATTCATTCATTCATTCACTCATTCATTCATTTCTTTCTTTCATTCATTCATTCATTCATTTCTTTCATTCATTCATATCTTCGGTTTTCGTGTCAATTTATAGGTCCTAAACTCCTGATCTTGTACGGGCTTTGGATCCACACGTGTTTTTGTTTTTTGTTGTGTTTTTGTTATGCGCTTTGAAAAAACAACATGTTTGAAACCTCGGGAGTGGCGAACATGTTCTGTTAAGTGTACAGTATCTGTATCGGTTTTGCTCATCTGATCATTGTTACAATGTTACACATATGACATATGCAGATGTGGTCAGCTTGTTGCTAGAGTAGAGGCTTGCAAAGAAGAGTCACCCGGCAGTAGAGCCCGGGAGATACAAACAGTTTCCCTGGGTATTTATTTTTTGGTAGGTGTATATGTATAATGATAATGTATATGTCCTTATAGGTTTCCTACTCAGACTTAGAGTAGATGAGTAGATTTGTTAGTTCATGTGTCAAATAAGAACTGTTGTGCTTTGTTTCTTGTACATTGTACATTGTGCACTTTGCACAGTTTCATTCTCAGCGCATTCCACTTCACACATTCAGAATTGTTGTGTCACAGTTTGTTTCTGTCAGCAGGCGATGTTTGAGGTAGGTCGGTCAGGTTACTACGTTTTCTAAAACTAGCAGCCAGCTAGCCGCCATTAATTAACCAGGGTTCAGGGCTCGCACCAACCACTTTTTGTGTCATGTCAACAACCTATCGAGTGAAAATTTCCACCTGATGTTTTGACTCGTCATAGGGTCATAGGGCCTAGGGCCCTAGGGTTAGAGCAGGTTGTTTTTGCACACCGTCTGTTTTTCACGAGGTGAACATGACATGCACAATTGCTTGTCTTTGCGGAAATGTTGGCTACTGATAACCAGATACTAACTGTTACTATACTGATACTATATATATATATATTTTAAAAAAAATCTTATATTATTATATTATATGGGTTGTATTATTTGCGGTGCATGTGCAGAATATACATGAATATAGCGCTAGCAGCTAGCTGCTAGCTGCTAGCTGCCTTAGCAGTCATACCGACTTATATACATACTATATATATAAATATTTACTATACTAATACCAAAACTTCTTTGGCAGGTCATCAACATCTACTGTAGATCCAGCAGGTAGCTGCCAAGTCTACTCAGTCTACGTAGCAGTAACAAACAGCTAGGACAGCAGCATAGCAGAGCAACCATCACTGAAGCGCAGGTCTTCGTGCAACCATGTCTGTTTCCAGTTCAGCAACATGTTCCTCCTGGCCAGATTCTGGCCCTAGGCCCTAGACTAGGCCCTAGACTAGATGCAGGCTAGGCTAGCTACTATAGGTAGGGCCTGGTAGGGCCCAGGACAGGTCTACTATACTATAACTTACTTTATTTCATGTTTTTTTCTATCAACAAACTGTTCTGTGCTGCAACTCGTCAGAAACCCCAGAAACTGACCTCTTCCTAACAGAACAAAAAATATCAGAATATCATTTTTTGGATCTCTATACTGGCTGGTTGCAGCATGTGCACAAACCAAAGTTTTGCACAGAATGTCTGACTGACTAACAGACACACTGCTCCAATTGTAATATAGATACTTGTGTCAGCCACTTGAGATATGGTTTTGCAGTTTTTATGAATATCAAGGTTGCACGAGTTTTCCGCACTCCGTGTGATAGCCATGGACGCGAGCGTTTCTAGTGGAAGGCCATCGGCAACCCAAACCACGCTGAAACACATTTTGACCAAATGGTTGGAAGCTCATCTTGAAGATGGAGCATGTATTTCATGCTACTGCTCTTACATAGAACCCTTCTTAGTGGAAGCCGACCAGCATGCTCTTCGAGCAGTGAGTGCAGATTGTGCATGTGACAAACGTGAGCGCAGACATGAGCGTAGCAATTCGCCCTGTTAAGTCAAAATTTGAAAGGATGATGTTTTGTTGGGCAGCGTGACCGACATGCCAGCTAAGACAGCTAAGGCAGGCTAAGAAAACTTGGGACATGAGTACTGTGAACATAACAACTGCTGCTAGTGAACTTTACTATATTTATATATTTTATTTGCTACATTCCACAGGGTACATTATAGTATAATCTACAAGTATTAGTAGCTTGCAACTAGCAACTAGCAACAACAACTATAGTACTATAGTACAATGGTCACAGTCTCCCACATTTGGATTGGAAAAGTGTCGTTGGAAAAATTCTCACTGGTCACTAGGCTGCCTACTTCTTTGAAGCATCGTTGCTTGTGTGCAAGCTGCAAGTTGTTTTGTCTTCAATTGTCAAATAATCAAGGAGGCACTGCCTAGGGCCTGGGGTCTATGTGTCAGAAGTGCCAACGACCGAAAGCACAGATCACATGTGCCGCCATCCAGAAAGATGGAAATTGGGAGCGGGAACTTGGAGCAGTGCAGGTTCTTTTTTTTCCTTCAGAAATTGTCTTGCCAGAGGCAACTGATAGATTCAGAAAGATTGATGTGAAGCAGGTGTCGGCTTGTCAGATTCCAATGTCTTACTGTTGGTTTGCTACAAAAACATTCAAGCCTCGAAGCCGGTTCTGCTGGTCAACTACTCAGTCTAGAAGACAGTCAACTGAGGGCTCACTCTTAAAGTCGAGTGAAATCAAATCCGCTTTCTCACAGCACCGCCATTCTTTGTCAGAAATCAGTTATCAGATTTTCACAGATTTTGAGGGAATTGAGGCCAGTATGAAAGCAAGGTCTGACAGCAGAGATATTTTGACAACATTTTCTGGACTGGAGTTTGGGTGGTGCCTGAAACCTTTTGTTTTCTTCCAAACTTATTCAAACAGAAGACCGGATCACACTTGAAGACACATGATCTTGTGAATCTTGTGTCTGAGCTGCAATTTTTCAAAGAGCCTTGAAATGTGAGTTCCTGCAGTGCGATGGTTTGTTGCTTCATTGTTCACGCCTGTTTGACTTGTGCTGCTCAAGGAGGCAGACCGAAGCACCAGTCAACAGTAGTGTTGCAAAAGACAAGAAACATAGACACTAGACATCTCTAATATGATAGCAGCAATATGACATATGACAAGAGGCATAAGACAGAAGACGCAGGACATAAGACATGTGAAATGGAGTGGACATCACAGTCATGTTCCCAGCAGACCTGGTGTATGTTACTGTTACAGGTGCTTTTCGTTTGGCCACGTTCTCAAAGTCATGGACCTGCCTTCTTCGCCGGTTTCGGGTGGTTCAAGTCCATGGGAGCTGGCAGACTCCTTGTCTGGTTCAGATGGTGGATCCGTGAGAGAAACTGGGGCCGGGGATCCTGCAGTGGCTCCCAAGGTTTGGTGGGCCCAGAAGCTGATGATGCACACAGCCACTTTAGGCTTGATGACGCCTACTTTGCAGAATCCTGTGACGTGCGTTTCTGCTTGCACTGGAAGCTTTGCAGAGGGATTTGTCTTTGAGGTTCGGGGCTCAGGGTTTGTGTGTGTGTGTCATGGCTGAAGCATTCACAGGAGAGTGGTGAAGTAGAAGTAGAATTAATTAGAATAGAAGAAACTGTCAATTTCTGCTGTTCAGGGTCAGGGTGCTCAATTTGTTCAAGAACGATCATTTCCAGAGTTCATATCAAAATTTGAATGATTAAAAACAACAGTTCAATTCCCTTTCTAGTCAGTCTGTATTCTATCTGATTCTATCTGACAGATATCTATCTAGAATCTATAGACTATAGACTATAGTAGACTATGCTATAGTTACTATTGACACTACACTATAGTCACTATAGACTATAGATTTGATTAGATTAGATACTACAGAGTCCGTAGATTCTGACTCTAACTCTAGACTCTAGACTCTAGACTCTATAATGTTCAAAAGCGTTTTGTTTGTCTGCATTCATGCATTTGGTTTTAAATTTAACACTGCCCCCAGGCTGACCTAAGCACAGTGCACTCTTGAATTGTCACATAATAGCTGCACCTATGGCCTATGGCAATGGCCTATGCCTATGGCTACATATGGCCTATGCAAAGGCACTAGGACTAGGAGTCACTATGGAATACTACTACTACTATTAACTATTAACTATTAACTATTAACTATTTTATTATATTATATTATATTATATCATGTTATATTATATTATATTTTAACTTTATGACATATATGGAATCTATCATTCATTAATGATAATGATAATGATTTTTGACAGTCATGACAGTGATTGATTAGCAAGCAGTTGACCTGGCTAGATGTGCTGACTTTTTCTGGCAGCAGCTAGACAGTTTACAGAAGCCAGAACCAACACATGATTATGATTTGATTAGAAAACATATTCTACAGTCTGGCTTCTGCATTTTCCTTTTGAATCTAAGACTGAGACTAAGACCCTAAGTAAGTCTAAGTCTAAGTCTAAGTAGAGCCACGCGATTCAAGCATTGTTGTGCACAGTCACAATGATTCCTTGAGAGCGCCTTGCATCCCTGTGAGGAGTTGGACATTCCCTACACCTGCCTTGGGATGTCCGAGAAGTGCAAGCCATTCCAACGATTCCTTCAGAAAAATTTCACCCCGAAGCACTTGCACGAGAGCATCTCTGAGCAGGCAGAAGGCAGTGGGTGCCTCCTGCACCCCAATGAGAAATGTGAGATGCCAAGAGAGCCAGACTTCTTGTGCATGGGAACGCCTTGCAATCCCTATTCCCGCACTCGCCCAAAGCGATTCCTATGTGGGTCAGTGAAGGAGCACGTGAGTTATCAGACAACGTTTGAAGATGCGTACTCCATGCTCACAAAACTGGAGCCGCGGACGGCCGTGATGGAACAGGTAGATGGCTTCGACCTGCCTTTCAGCATGACAGAACAGGAGTCGCCAAAGCAGAGGCCAGCTGGAAGTGCTGACCAAAGCCAATGTATGGAACATAGCAAGTAAGTAAGTAACAACAGGTAACAAGATGTCTTTTGGAACTACAAGGGCTACAAGGGTTTATATCGGGCAGGAAGAAACAAATCTATTGCAGGGGTCTCTGCAAAAGGTTTTGTTTTTTACAGAAAAACCCACTATGTTGGAAAAAGGTGACACCAGTTTGATTGTGACTTATTCTTTGCAGATGCTCATGACTCATGACTGACTTGACTAGGACTAGGCCCAGGCCACCACAAGTTATTGAACCATGTGAGAAGTTGAGAAGTAAGAGTATTGAAACTTCGACCCTAAAAGAAACTTTAGTTCTGGAGCCATGCAAATGAAATTTTTGACAATGGGAGCCCTTGAAACAATTTTATCAACATTTTCATGAGCTTTGATCCTACCAACAAATCGAGCTTTCACGTCAGGTTCTTGGAAGGCTTGGCAGACTGCCAGTGGACGTATGGTGGGTACTGGATTGCGACCCTTCGCCTCTCTGCAAAAATTTGGCTGAAGATCAACCGAGAGAGGCAGGGTTGGGCCATGCAGTTGCAATTGATTCAGATAGATAGATGGTATTTCTGCAAGCTGTGACATATTCTGAGCATGGTTTCTTTTCTAGATCTGCCATGGCAATGCCGCAAGTGACTCAAGTACAAAAATCCCGCAGCTGTATTCCCACTGTGCGTGTGTGTGGTGTAGGTCTAGGTGGTCACAAGAGTCACCAGGAGCAGTCAAGCCACAGTGCAACTAACTAACCAGTGACTAGTGACTAGATTCGACTAGATCTAGGATCTAGAATCTAGAATCTAGAATTTTGATTTGGCAAGTAACTTCATTATCACTAATCATCACACTAGTCACTACTGTAATCAAATCACTAATCCTAATTTGGTCGTCACAGTGTAGCCTCATGACCAGGGCGTTCAACCAGTTCTCATTTGATTGATTTGTTTTTGAGAAGCAATGGTCTCCCACGTTTTGCAGCACTGGGGCCGTGCTCCCATCTGGGAGCCTTTTTGCAGACTGGTCTGGTCGATTTGTGAGAATGCGTGGCAGGGGCAGGCCACCAGGGTCGCTTGGAGGTGGCCTTCTCAGGCGCGCTTTGAGACGTGAGGCTGAAGCCAAAGAAGCTGCTGAAGCTGCCATAGTTTCTGTGCCCCAGCCTGGACGGCCAAAGGCTGTGCATGTTGAAGAGGCAGAAGATGCACTTTGCGCGGAAAGCAGTGTTGTCGTAGCAACTTCAAGTGGCTTCTTGTCAAACCTTCAGCTGCTGATTGCCATGCATGCTCAGAGCCAGAGCCAGTTGCATGCTTCTGATGATGATGATAACCCTGCAAAACACATTTTGGCATCTTGCCGCCGGAGAATCATGTCTGAAAGAGTGGCTGATTTTTCAAACAAGGACTTGGTGCTGACAGCTTCTGTTTTGCTGGAAGGATCTAGGTTCATGTGGACAACATTTCTTGATCGGGTGGATGAGCTTTTGCAGTCTGGATGGCAAGGCTTGATGCTGGCAGTGTCCCGTCGGTATGACGAAACTTCGTTGACGGTCAGAATTTCTGAGCAGCAAGATGTCCCAGACAATATTGTTGCAGTTGATTCTCAGGAGTCCCAGCAGTCCCAACAACCATGCACCAAGAGCTCCAGGAAGAAGATGGTGACCAAAATCATGCAATCTGAATTGGCAATATTTGCTGTCCTGAAGCACGTGTCAACTGGTCGATGTCTCCAGCTGGGTGGCAAGGCTGGGGTTGAGTGCAAAAATGAAAATGGTTGATCTTAAATTTTGGTATGCCATGCCAACTGCCACCAACTTGGCTCAGATCAAACCAGATGACAAACACACTGCAGTTCTGACAGCAGATGTGCTCGGCAGGCATATCATATGTGGTGCATATATGACATAACATGCCTTCAGTACCTGTTATGACCGTTATGACTGGCAAGACATGACACGATGTTGTAGTCACGTAGTCACGTAGACGTAGTCGACGTAGTTCAGTTAGTCACTTTCTGATTCCCCGCTAGTGTGTGGGAACCCACCCAGAAATATGACGATTGTAAACTTTGCCCACAAGGAAAACAAATGAGTTGAGTTGATATCAACCTATCATATCAGATTAATTTTCAAAACAATAAATAATAAATAATTGTATTTCTTGTCAAATTTCAAACTTAATGACTTAATGTAGCCAACACAAAGTCACTTCACTAAATCACTAAGTCACTAAGTTATCTGTTTTTTTGGCAGCACCCTGCAGGTACCTTGCCCACTCCAATCCTTGGAGACAACCAAGGCTGAGCAAGTGTCTAGGTCGCAGATGTCTGTGCTATCGTTGGTCCCGAATTTGCGTGACTTAGCAGCCAAGTTCAGACTGAAACAGTTCTTCACTTGTACAGACAAAGCGCCCTACAACTTTGTAGCTGAGAAGCATGTGCAATCTGAGCACGAGGGCTGGGGCCTCAGCCATAGTGCTTGTGGTGTGCACGAAGTATCAACTTGTGAGAAAGCAATGGCTGCTTTGGTCAGTGGCCACATCTCTGGGATGTTGAGCTTGGGGCTGTCTCTACAGCATGCTGGAGTGACAAGGGAACTGCGACAGGTCCTTTTTGACATATTTGCAGAACACCTGGAAGTGCGAGTCGGGGTTGAGGTCTGCAAGAGCCACAGGCTTGCTATGTACGATCTTTTTCTCCCGGTCGGAAGTGATCACTTCACCACGCGTGTGCATGGTGTTCATGAAGGGGCTGCCGGGTGCAAGAAACAGTCTGTTTTTGCAAATGAAAAGCGACGGCTGATCCTCAGTACATTCCTGAATGGAGACATAACCCAAGAAAGGATTCTGCACTACTCACCTACATTCAGAAATCGGGAGGACATATTGCTTGACATCAAGAAGTATCTGATTCCAGAATTGTTGCCTTCCGGTGTGCCTCTTATCAACCGAAACAAATGGCTGGGCTCAGAACAAGCGCTGTCTTTTTTTGGAATACTTCTTTGCCATCACAACTTGCTACCAAGAATCATGGCCGCCTGGAAGAAACGTTCCCCAGACGTGACTGCGACTTCTGCATCCATTGCAGATGGGCCAGACCTTGGCCCCAATTGGTCAAGCTGGGGTAGTGTCATCAATGGCAGACAAGCTTCCCAGAAACCCAGCTTGCCAACCAGTGATGAACCGGAAGGCATGCAAGAGGATGACAATGAGGATACGACCTTTTTGGAGACGTTGGGCAATATTTACGATCCAGTGACCGGAGACATAGACTGGGCAGAATTCCGGAAAGCTACTCTGGGAAAAGCGCAAGCCTGGTGTGAATGTAACCCACGTGACATTGTCATCCTCATCACGAAAGCTTTCCAGCCTGTTTTTCGCCTCATGACAGATGCCATCTGGTTGGGTTCAGAAGCCTTTGAGAAGATCCAAAAGGCCAAAGTGATGCAAGGGGAGTTGCCAAGCTTCAGGATTCTAGAGCTGTATGTTGGCACAGGAATGAACGCTTTCAAGCAGAGCATGAACAATCTCTTTCACAACCCCTTGGAGATTTGGCCTGATTCAGCACAGGTTTGCCATATGCGAACTCTATTCTTCAGGATGTTGAGTCGAAGCATGTGCGCTGTGGAGCAAATATATGCCATCAAGCATCGGCATGCCCCATTCATTTTGTTTGGTGCTTTGTGGGGTCTTACAGAAGATTTGAAACGCTGCCCCTCTTGTCTCTGGGATTCTTTGACAGACTGGTTTGTCAAGGCCTTTGGTGTCGACGGTCTCTTTCGGGAAGAGCCTCAGTGTTTGCTGGCTGCGTGTGCAAGCATTTCACAACACGACATTGCAGGCATAGAAGTCAGACATGCTGCAATAAGGCGTGTTTTGACAGTGAAGAGCGTGAACTGCTGGGGAATGGCCTTTGCTGATCTGTCAGCAGACTTTTTTTGCCGGCAGCATGTCATCCTCAAGGAAGGTCCTCCAAAACCCAAGCGGAGCACTCCTGGACCATCTCCAGGCAAGAAAAAAATCACAGACGTCATGCAGGCGGAGCATGGCGAGCTTTTTGTCACTACAACTGCCAGGGACAATTCTTGACTGATGACTTGGTGCAGGAAGCATCAAAAAACTACAACGCCATCAAGGAAGCGGGT
>Ga0126342_10015107_pt1 | contig 13550 bp, 15 predicted proteins | sample Cyp1metagenome_FD_92528 | JGI IMG/M metagenome (GOLD analysis project Ga0126342, IMG submission 92528) | Coral microbial communities from Lord Howe Island, Old Settlement Bay, Australia - Cyphastrea 1 metagenome | ecosystem: Host-associated > Invertebrates > Cnidaria > Coral ...
GAGGCACTTTACAGATGACATGGGACTTATGCATTTTTCTGCTTTTTTCACTTTACAGATGACATGGGAGTTTTCGTTTTTTGGGTATGTTCGACAACTCCCATGTCATCTGCAGGTACTATATATTCACCAAACTTTTCCAGACCGAAAATTCATGCGTCGACAACCATGGGACTGAGGGTTGACAAGTCAACATTCAAATGACCCGCTGCCTGCGTCTGTGGGTTGATCTGATAGAGATGCTGCCTCAGGTGTCGCTGGAGCAGCTACTTTAGAGTGTGGCCATAGGGCCATAGGGCCATAGTCATTAATAGTGGATGAACCCTCATAGTTACATAAAATCACACAAATGTACCATATTTAAACTGGAAAAATGATGATAAACCGATAAACCGTTACAAACCCTAAACTTTGCGTGCATAAAAGGACACAAAGCCATGTTGAGACCTGCAGAAGAATCATCAGGTGTTTGCAGATTCTAAAGTTGGCAATAATATCAATGACTATCACACGTTTAACACGTTTATGCATAAAGTTGTACAAGGGCATCTTGTAGCTTTACATAGCTTTACCATCATAGGCCCTATTTACATCTGCAAGTATTTACCAAGCAATACATTTCACGGTTTTACTGCTGGTTTCCTGGGTGCCCCTGCAAGGGCATCATAACACCCTTACGCTGACTGAAGAGCACCTCGAATCAGCGATCGCGTGAGGGTGTACACAGAACAAGGTCCTGTAACCGCCCCAAAATGCAGACAATTGAGTTTGTCCCAAAATTGGGCATGCCCCAAATTTCCATAAATATCATAATTGGGAACATGTTTGAGTCCGGAATTAGAGGTGCCTTCAAGACAGAAGCCAAGGCAGAGCCGTGTAGCCCATTGCCAATGTTCGTCTTCACCTCATCCCAGGCGCGTTTTTTGCTGTGACACTCCCTGCTTTTTTGGCAAGAGGTCACTAGTCAATTGAGATTGATTAAACGAGATTGTGCGGGGACAAAACAACAAATCAGGGCCATGAGAAATGTGCTGCTTTGCAGAATACTGGATACAATTGATACAGTATTGATACAATATTGATTCAATATGATACAATCATCTCATTCTGCAAGGCTATTTGATGGGCTGCGATCAAGCCACGGCCGAGGTGTGCAAAGGGAGGCGATCCATGCCAACACCCCTTGGTCCGGTGCGAGGTTCTAATGGGCCCATGATACTTTTGGATTTGAAGCCAGAGAAACGATTCTTGGAGGTCTACACTCTTCGTTCCGGGAAGCTCCAGGCAATCATCCTACTGTGGCAACCTAAGGAAAGGATCTGGAATACAAGTGCCGCCAGGCGGACCACATCCATTAAGCAAAACATGCCCAAAATCATGATGCCGACTCAGCCTCTGCTGGTGTCACACAAAAAAGCTTTGTTTTTGTGTTTGCTTGCCAGTGTGGCAATGCAGAATGCGGGTATACGATGATACCCATATCATGACATTGTCATGATATCTGTGACTTCTTGGGCACCGAACAAGGCTGTGCAAAGGGATTTCACCTCACGGGTTCAGCGCACAGGTTGTGATTTTGTCGCCATATCTTATGTGAGCGCTCATGTCGGTATACTAAATGTAAACAAACTATCATACAAGCTACTATGTATACATATATATATACATATATACATATATATATATATATCATAATTAATATATATATATATACAATGTATATATCATAATATATATATATATATCATAATATATATATATATATATATCATAATATATACACATGTCATAATATATATATATATATATATAATGATAATATATATATATATCATAATATATATATATATATCATTATATATATATATATCACAATATATCATATATTTATATCATCATCATCATCATCATCATCATCATCATCATCACATATATATATATATATATATGTATATATACATATCGTAATATGATATATATATATATATGGTGTACACAGACATGATGTCATATCATGTCATTCTGAGAGGAGACAGAAAGCACTGCCAAACAAACCAACCATCAGCGCTTCACACAGGCTGTTCCTTCCTGATCTCAAAGAAAGATTCCGTTAGGAAATCAACCGAGGGCCTATCACAATGAAGGAGCGCAACCTACCACCAATGCTAAGTACAGCGCTATGAACAGCCAAAAGACCCAACACTGCCAGCGCTGAAAGCAACATCAAGAAGCGCAGGAAAATTAATACAATGCCAATCAATTGCAATCAATTACAATCAACTACATAAAATTAATCATCAATCAAGATTCAAGATCAATCATCCTCGTCTTTGTCCCATTTGCCACCCGTCTCAATATCGTCGATGTCGTTATCATCATCGCTGTGACACTCATCACCATCACCATCACCATTGACATCAAGACAGGATGGCGTAGCCGACCTCGATGGCATCCGAAAGTGCCAAAGCTTCCCCATGGCACTCCATGGCATCCACTGAGCTGCACTGAAGGCTGCTGTGACGACAAGCCTCGGCCCAGGCCATGCCAACTGCAATCTGAGACTTTTTAAGCGGATGTTGGGGGTGATTTTAGAGACTCGAACATCGTCTAACATTAATAGATTTGAAGATTGTCTCGAACCAAGAAGAATGGGACACATGGCCGTATTAGAATTCCGGACACATTCTATCTGGCGGTTGAGGTCCAGCGGTGCTCACTGAGCTCGGAAGGTCCCAGGTTGAGGTCCAGCGGTGCTCACTGAGCTCGGCGGGTCCCAGGCCCCACAGCAAATCGCAAAACACTGAACCTCTTAATTAGTCAGTTGGGATCATCATCCCACTTAAAAGGATGGAAATATCTAACACCAAAAACTAGCTCTTTAGCACACTTCTTCAATCTGTGTATGTGTTTTTAATATTGTTATGTTCTGGTCTCCCAACATTCTGAAATCTCCAACCATTCAACAAATTGTACCTATCAAACGCAACTGGCCCAGCCCTGACCAAGTGACATCCACCAGGATTTTCTGCACTGCCGGTCCATGAGGTGTGTCCAGCGTTGCTGCCTACCAGGATAGGCACACCCTAGAGAGGGTCCCCCCTGGTGATGCCACGCAGGTCTTGCCATCATACATTTTTCTTTGGTGTCTGTCTGATGGTGTCTGTCTGATGGTGTCTGCCTGGCTTATTTGATGTGCAATGAGGGAAGCCCTTGCGTCCAAGCCCATTTGAAAAGGCATCAACATCATCAACCGTTAAATATCGTTATATAAATGGATTGTCACAAACCAGAATCAGAAGACGAACCCCAGACGTACTCGTCCAAATAGGTCTGCTCTGAATATGATTCTTCAGCATCTTTTGCCACAGAAACAAACAACTCAGTCTGAAATGCTATGTAGTCTGCTCTTCAAGGCCTTTTCGGCTCTTCTGGGCCTTTTCGGCAAATATTGAAGAGACTGAGCCCGGCGTTTCTGCGAATTGCGAAGTTCCACAAGTTTCGATTTTGATTCTGCCCCAACTTGGAAAATAGATTGAAAAGAAAACTTGCATTTTCACTTCCTGGAGGTCATAGACCGGAAACGTGTCCCCGTCCTATGGTACTTCGCTTGCACTCAACCGCGTGCTTTGCACGCCTAAACGATCATGGCGTCCAACCCTTCAACGGCTGTCTGCTCATGCATCCCTACCAAGACTTGGAGAGCCCTGGCTTCAAGCCATTGCTGTTACAAAGTGTTGGATGGCATCATAGTCGAGAAAAACACAAGATTGTGACAACCGTCTGAGATCCCCAATCCCAAAGCCGAAGTTCGAAGTTCTTATTTAATTCATATAACTGTTCTGTTGGAATCAAGACTGTTCTGGGTGCGCGCGCAAGCGCAGAGACGCACCGCGCAACAAACCGATAGGATCCGATAGGTCAAAGGGAAGAGTTTTGGGCTTGAAGCTTCAGATCGTCGGAGATTTCGCTCCTGAGATCGCATGGTGAATATGTGGGTGCACAGTCCAGCCCATCGCCTTTCGGCCTAACATGCTGTGAGGTACGTGAAATCAATGGTTTATAGATGGTATATTATGTATGTATGTATATATATATATATGCAAGTGAATTGTATATTATACATCATTATATCATACCATATCATATTATATTATATTTTATATTATTTATTATATTATATGTCATATTATATTATATTGTATTATATTGTATTATAACATATTGGATTATAATATTACATTTTACTTTATTATAATGTGTTTGCAATGATATATATATATATATATATATATGCATGTCACATAAATCATGTAATTATCTAATATTGTCTAATCATCTCTATCTATCTATACGTAGTTAGATGAGGTTATGAACCAACTAAAAAGCTGGGTGGCTTCCTGTGTCTTTCAGATCTCTCTTGCCACGCGCCCCGGAGTGACTCCGAGGCTCTTTTCCAACCACTGCAAGAACTTGGTGAAATTCTCGTAAAAGGGTTGTCGAGCGACCACCTCAGGTTTCGCAGGAAAGACCCTCGAAAGACCCTGCTTTCAAGAACCACTCTGGTCACCAGTCGTGAGAACCTAAGGAATTCGAATGATAGATATGACAGCAGAGATGGACAAACTTGGAGTGTGCCATTTCGTGCACTCTGGGTAGCACTCCCGTACCATGCACTTAGGGATCAAAATCCAGAAACAATGCAAGTGAACAGTGATCAACTGAGATCGCACGCAAGTCTCATTGTGCAGTCTTCCTGTCCCGGCCTCCAAGTTGTTGTGACCCCCATTCTCCACCAGGTATGGTGGATAAGCAATGCCCTCCTGACAGTTCCGCACCAAATCTTCTGCGTGTGAGTAGGAGATGACCTCATCATTGGTTCCGTGCACGATGTACACGGGACATTTCACCTCAGGCGCTGTTGCAATTTCCGAACTGATCAGCCGAGTAAGAAACGCCACCCTTTTCAGTGGCAAAATCATGCAAAGCTCTGAACGGTCAAAAAAATGTTGCTCAGCACCGGGCCTGTCCGATCCGGTCCACATTGGGAAACATGTCTCCAGGAAGAGTGAAGCTTGAGGAGAATGCTACACGGTATATGGAGAGCAACGGGCCTTGGTGCCAACTCTCCCTGTCCACAATAGATGTGCGTGGCGTTTCGGCTGCGTTGCATGTCGCAACATTTGAATCTAAAGTGAATGGACTGTCTGGATGGCGTGGGGATTCTGGAGCCCCTTTCAAAAGTTGCATCAAGAAAATAACGCATATAAAGAATATCAAAGAATGACGTTTCGGCCAGTGTGAAATTGCGATGTCTTCCTTCGAAAGAAAAGCGTCCTCCAGCCCAAGTCACAGCAAGGCGACCGGAATCCGACCCAGAGTGACAGTAGAAATTTGGTGGCTTCCTCTAACATAATACTATATATGTATATAGCATATATGTAATATGATGTGTATATATATATATATGTATACATATTACATTGTGGTTGTATACATATATATATATATAATATTGCGGTTGGGCATCAAAAACTAAGACCTAAAGGATCACAGATTGGGGGGTCGTAAGGCCGTAGCCAAGTTTGATCCAGAGCTTGGTGTGATCCAGCGCCACAGCGGGTGTTAAACTTGGACTAAATATAAATATATATATATATACAACATATATATATAACCTGTATCCGTGTATTCTTTCAGTAATCACACATGGCTGGGAATACCCAACACAAATGGCTATCGAAATGGGAAATTCATCGAACCATGTGCAAAATTCTCCAGCAAACCATGTTTGATTACCCAAGGGCAACAACATTCACCATGTTCACACGGGTTATAATTATTAGAGTGACAGTTCAACAGTCCATGATGTTCGAATCCACAATCAATTTTACCAAATATTTTACCCAATCATTGGGTCATTGGGCCATCTATAATTGGTAGAATCCTTGGTATCCCCTCAACCACTGGGCTTTGCTGAGTAGCTTTGGAGCACCATCGCTCGTACCGCCGTCCGGGTAGCCAGGTGAATGGATGGCCCCGAGCCGATGGAGCGACCGTAGAGGATGATATCACCTGAGATCCAACGGCATTGGCCAGTTCCACAGTGGCTATATTTTATCATAGTATATATAGTGTGTATATGTATGTATGTCATAGGTAAAAGGGCTGTCCCAAGTTAATGCCCACTATTGCCCATGGATTTATGGATAGTGATGGGTTTTAACCATGGTTTTATCGATTTATGAGCCCGGCTGCAGCCCCAAAAGCCGAGATGAGCCAAGCCACTCCAGGGAATGCCCACAATGTCCCTGAGATATTTGAAGGCTGCTTCAATATCTGCATACAGCGCTTCTTCTGAGGGTTCCCCTGAGCTCATCCCATAGCCTGTGTAGTCGTAGGCAAAAATGTTGACATCTAAAATGTGGCTCACTTCACCTCAGATGTCACATTGGAAGAATGTCATTCTAGGAGATCTAAAATGTTGACATCTCAAAAGGCCAAACTTTGGGCTGCAAACTGAGTTACTCACTGGCGAACTGGAAGAATGGAATACTGGACTTTGACCTATGCAATACCTACAACACCCACAATCCAGTCACAGTCCTCTACTAGTGCTGATGATCCAGGGTACTACAGGTTGGGCTACAAGATGCTACAAGCAAACCATGAGAATGAGTGGTTGATAGAATCATATGGGATCCCAAACTGGTGCATTTCTGCCCCGTCCTCACTCTTCAGCTTGGAAAAAACTCTATTGCTTCCCAAACTGGCCGCTACCATCACATCGTATCATTGGACCTGGCCGGGAGTACCATGACCATGGCCCCGGGAGTTGTTTTGTAAGGTCCAACTGATGCAGACCAGTTGCGGAAGTATTGAATAATCATCCCCAAATCTTCTGCGTTGCCATGACTGAAGAGCAAGGTAAATTTTGCATCGCGGTCGATGAAAAAGGCTGGGATCACCTGCCGAGAAGAGCCCCGGAGATCCACTTGGATGGTGCAATCTGTGGCTGCAGATTGCTGGGGCTCTCAATAGCTTTCCCAATAGCTTTCCCTATACCACAAAATTGGCTACTTGGAAGATTTCTCCTGTGCCTCGTGTTCAGATGTGTGGAGCCATATGAGATTGGGATCGCGGCCGTAGGTTTTCTCCGGCGGCTGAAAGACGATCCGTGTAATTGCACTTCCCATGGCCCGCAACAGACAAAATCGGTTGTCGGACTTTGGTCACTGCGAGCTGAACAACCGTCAATGGCTGATGTGCAATCTATGCAACAAGCACACGCACATAAAATGTCAGAAATTCAGCGCTTCAACGGACTACTGCTGGATACCTTGTTTCCTGTATTGTTTGATTTGTCCCTGACCCGTTGCGACTTCGCAAGCTTGCACACTGTTGAAGGAACACCGGATCTAAGACTGACTAGTTATCATCAAAGCTTCAACAGCAACGGATTGTGCAGAGAGATTCCATGAGAGACCATGTGCACGAGAAACCAACTAGTAACTAGCAAATTAAATAAACAATGAAGTCTCGCTATGTCCTGTTGGGATATGAAATCATATTATGCATTCATTCATATACTAGGATAGGGATAAATAGTGTATGTTTGTCTGTGAAAGATTTTGAACACATGGTTCAAGCCGACAAGTGGTCTAGCAATGGACTTCCAAGCCACCGATTCATTGAGGCTGTGCATTCTGCGTCGAATGGGCTCTTCTTTCCCAGATCTGTGGCCACGTTCGAAGGCTCAATATGGTTAAATGGGCTCAATCATGTATTGAAAAAAACAGGCTTTCGTATTGGTTTCATGACATCTCATCTCACCAGGCACAATCTGGCTGATATAACATGATATAACCCCCTGATTTCAAATGATCCAATCTTATCAGTAAACTCCTCAACTTATGCGGAGCCATTGTGGAGCCCCAAGAGTTCTTCCATGAGACCAGGGCCACGCCATGCCGCGCCTGACCGCACTGAGTCACGGCCACCCCCGCCAAGGATCCCACGTAGGGCCGATCATCCTCCGGTGCAACGATGATGGCGTGGATTCATGGGATCTGTTGGACATACCCTGAGGAACAATGGTGCTGTGAACGCTTTCAAGATACATGGTCCAACGGTCCAACCCTTCTTTTTCAGGATTCTGCGACCTTGCACCTCCCCTATGCTAGGGAGTGTGCTGTGCATGAGTGCGAACTAGATAGACGAAATAATGACACTTGTCTACAGTATCTTCGTAATTGGCCAATGGTGTATTTACTCTGACAGTTCGCAGCTCTTCAGCTATCTACTCATGTCCCTGCATTGCAAACAGACAAAATACCATTAGCATGACCATGCCTCGTCACTACAAACTGTCGGAGAGGTGCATACATCTATGTAAACATGCATATGTATGTATCTATATATATATGTGTGTTTTCACGGTGTATACATACATGCATTACACTACCTTGCCTTACCATACCCTACCATTCCATTCCATTACATTATATAGATTACATTACGTACGTACATACATTACACACACGTATACCCCATGGATAATATATATATATATATATTATAATATATATATATATGGTCTTAAAAAAAAAAACGGAATGATGATGGGAATGATACTGAATTAAGAATACAATAGAGTAGCAATGATAATACTAATCATGATGATGAAAAATAATGATGAACTAATAACAATTAATGATCACAACTAATAATCACAATAAAAATTAATGTTCCCAATTAATAATAATAATAACAATCAAAAATAATCATAATGATAATACTGATAATATAATTATAATGATAACAACAATGACAATGAGAATGATGATGATAATGGCAATGATGATGATAATGATAATGATGATGATAATAAGAATAATAATGATAATAACGATAATATACATGCATATAGATCAAATACATGGTGACATATATATATATATATACATATATTTATACACATGAAGCATGTATATAATTATATATATATCATACATTATCATACCATGTATATAGATATCTGTATATATACATACGTACACCGTGCATAGTGCATAGACAAATATACATGTGTAGTATAATACCATCAATGTACATATACACACATATGAGTCATATGAGTACTCACACATAATATATAATATATATATATACATGTGTGTGTGCGCTTCATGTTTGGACGTTGGAATTGGCATGTGGCTGCATGGCCCAGCCCTCCCTTTTTGTCCATCACACTTGCTGTGCTGCTTCATAATGCGGTGAACCAAGCGCTAAGTGACATCTGTTGATGCTAAATCTTCACTGTGGCAAATCACTCCCTCTACAGGACACACCTGTGAAGGAGCAGTGAGTGCCCAGAGCTCTGTTGGCTTTTCTGGCTATGACTTGCAGACACGAAGCAGGGGGTAGCTACTTGCAAAGCTCCAATAGATGTTCATGGAAAAGTTTCTTCCCTAGGCGGAAGGTCACTTGCCAAATGTTGTGTGGCTGTGTCTTGCTGTTTTTTCTTCCAATCCTCTGCATGTGAGCAATAGCAACAACACGATTTGTTGCCATTTCCCGCTATGGCTTTAGCTATGTAATTTCGTGGCGCTCACCATACAGTGTTTCAAATATGTCCGAAATCGTGACAAAATTGTGCCAAATAGACTTGAAAAACGATAAGTACACTGGCATTCAGAAAATCTGGATTTGTTCCCTGCACTACGTGCAGGGGGTATGAAAGTTGAGGCTCGTGCGCTGTGTATGGGTTTCTCTGAAAATAGGGTACCCATAAATCCGCTGGTCCATCGTCACTTTCCCTATGAAAACTGGCGATTTTGGGGAATCACTTGTTGGACACAGCCAAATTTCCAGTGCGATGCCCTCAGACCTTCTTCTTCAAATAACAGCGCCTAGAGGCGACCAAAAAACCATTGCTCAATCACAGAAACGACCCGTTTTAGGCCAGGTTTGAAGGGTCCCAGTATGTCCCAGTTTTCAGAAACGATTGAATAATATTGGAAAATGATAAAAATGAGTGATCATCCTCTGAAAACAACCACTTTGGTTGATGTTGATTCACATTTCTAATCAATGTCAGCATGAGCAGCATTACATACGATTACTAGCAGCCAGTTTGATCATGTTTGATCCAGGTCGCTGTTCTCCCCTCTTGGCACCGTTGGTGACATGTGTCTCGACAAATCATGAAACCAGGAGAATCCAGCCAAGCTGCCAGAAATGTTGGAGTGTTCTCATGAGTCCCAGCATCATCTGAAATCGTGCCCAAGTGTGAAGCGCCTCGGCAATCAGGAGGACTTTGGTGACTTTGACATCTGATGTTGGAGCTCGTGAGCTTCATCTTTCACATATCATCTTGCTTATTTGTGTATGCTGTATATGACCCAAATCTGCACATGGTACATGTCATGTCGATTGCACATACGTACGTCTCTCTTCATTTAAATGCATATAATTTAATATGGTTTATACATATAAGTGTAACTATATGGCACATATAGATCGATGCACTCGCACTGGAATTCCTTCGAAGCCTGTCATAGCCTGTCTGATTTTTGAATCAGCAAGGACTCTGCCAAGCAACAGATGAATGATCCCTCTCGGTGACTTGATTGCCATTCGAATCTATTGATAATGTATCTATATACTTCTCACTGTATCCATGTGTAAGTATCTTTAAATGTCTTTAATACTCCTTATACACGTACCATGGTATAGTTCTTCATTCTGTTATGTTCATAACTGTTCATACATGTGTGTACGTATATTCCAGTATATGATGGAAGGCTGTAAAAGAACTCGCCACGGCAGGCCAAAGGTATCCCACACTGAGACTCGGACTGAGCCTAGGACACCTTGGCGTAAACCCTCCCCAATGACTCACAATGGGTGGTATAAACATGTATGAACCATCCCCAAATTCGAGTTTTATGACATTGGGCTTGCCACATCGTCATAACCTGATCTCATCCAATCATTCCAGAAGGGTCTCCAATCCATGTTGAGAAGATATCAATACATGCTATTCGGAGGTGCAAGGAGTCTGATGTGGCTTCTTCAGTCATTTCGTGTCTGCAACTTGCTGACCTTTCACAAGGGCCCTGGCCGTCCAAACGCAAGCTGCGATAGACCTGGGAGTGGTGACGAAACAGGGAGAAACAGCAGTCTCCGGAAAACCCACCGGATTACTCTCACCGACCCTCAGGTTTCAGTAAGGAAAAATCAATGCATCTATGATATGTTTGGAATCTATTCAAGCTTGAAAAGTAGTTCTTGAAGCTACATGTCTGTACATATGCATAGTCATGTAGTTCTGCAAAACATATGTGATATGGTCAAACATGGATATGGATTCCTTCTAATGATAACCCTATGAAAATAGGCGGATGATCTCCTTTTATGGGACCATGAGAGCTCTGTAACTTGACCATGGCGTCACCAGTGTCACAATGGAGGCAATGGAGGCATGGGGCCTGACCTCCGGCCACTGCCTCAGAACATAGAGCAGAATCTGCATGAGGATAGCCACAGGCAGCGCAGGGTGCAGATATGCAACACCTGGAGGCACCATGGGGGTACCCATTGTGATCATCCAGTCATGGATGATCATGACGAGTCGTATTGAAACGCATGCTACGACTGGGGATCCCACATGACTTAAGAAACCCTCACATGTTGACCCACAAACAGGTTTGCCTCAAGCAGTTGAAGCTCATCTGGTTTGGATGGTGGATTGTCCGTTCTCAACCCATTGGGAGGCAGGGTGAGTTCAGTATCAAGTGTCGAAAACAGTGGGAAAAAATGAAAAGCCTTAGAAGAAGTATTGTCTCCAAATACATCTCTACCTTGGTTTGCTTTCCAGGGTTGTCTCTTTTTCAAGCAAGTTTGGCTCACAACTGGGTCCTTGTTGTGTGGTTGACTAGTTGGTCCTTAGTCTGAAAAGCCCAGAAATTCCTGGATTCAAGCGGGAAACTGTGCCTTATCAACCATGGACCAAAAACCCCGCACAAACTGTTGGAATTGGACTGTTTTCTGGAAAGGACAAGGAAATTCAAAGAAATCATGGGCCTACTTCTCAGTCTAACGGGCCACAGTGTGGTTGTCCAAGGATCAAACCCCTGGCACCCGGGTTTTCCCATCAACAGAATTCTGAATGTTTATTCATAACATCTCTCCATTCTAGAAAAATCCAGCCAGTTCCAGCCCATCCCAAAATATCGTGATGGAAAATCCCCCATTTCTATCCGGTTTCCTTCAAATTTTGAGCATTGGGACCGGCGGTTCAATGGCAATGCCTGCGCCAAGGACGGTTCGCAGCCAGTCCAGAAGCCCGGGCCTCGTTAGGGATTCCAAGTAGAGGAAGGGAGCAGTTCCCCATGGTGCTTCAACTTGCTGGCGGGTCTCAACCAACAGATGGAAGTAAAATATATACGAGTATATATCTATATTTATATGAATACACGTCGTATACAATCCATATCATTGTCTATACATATATAAGATATATAAGCCACCAAAACTGCATCAGTAGGATTTGGCGAGTAGGCAAAGAAACAACCAGGAGATTTAGATGTGCAACTGCCAGAAACCTCATCGATGGCCGCTGATGGTACGATTAGGCTCAGGCACCGCCGTTCGCCCAGACTCTAAATTGCCCCAACTTACACCTAGACTATTACGTTGATTGAAGATCTTCGATTCTTCAATGATTGATTGAAGACCTTCAGTAAGGGATCAAATCCCCCGTTACATGTGGAGGAAAGCGAGATTGCGTAAAAAGGGGAAAAAAGGGGAAAATAATGGAAAATATATATTTTGAAAAACGAGTTTTCGAAGACCCTTTAGCAAAGCCTTCCTGGATGAAGCCCCAGCATGTCAAGACGTGTTGAGACAGTCATTTTGCACGGGAATTACAACGGTTTTGGCCCTTCGTCAAGACATGATCCAATTCATTCCGGGCAAGCGGGGACTCCTGGCCGTACGATTACTGACCACCGTGCACCAAGTAGCTGAGAGTGCTCAGGTGTAGCCTTGAGGTAGTGTCTTTGCAAAGCTTGTTGAATACCTTGCAGCCACACCGTCCCAAACAAAGTCCAACTGGACTGGCCTTCCGGTCGGTTCATGTTCTCTTCATGCAAAAGAAGCAAAAACTTCGAGTTTATGAGGGTCAGGTGATTGTGTGCAAAGTCTTGCCAAGATGACGGCGGTACAATTTCCCAACAATCCCTATCCTTTGCACCACTCTGGTCAAAGTTGGGAATGGCTTAAGATGGGCAGTGGGTCGAGCCGCAAAGTGCACGCTGTGTCCCAACATCCAGCGTAAAAGTGGCATGCTATATGAAAATACGTATGTATGTATGCATGTATGCATGTATGCATGCATATGCATGCATATGCATGCATATGTATGCATATGTATGCATGTATGCATGTATGCATGTATGCATGTATGCATGTATGCATGTATGCATGTATGCATGTATGCATGTATGCATGTATGCATGTATGCATGTATGCATGTATGCATGTATGCA
>Ga0126342_10015108_pt1 | contig 13549 bp, 12 predicted proteins | sample Cyp1metagenome_FD_92528 | JGI IMG/M metagenome (GOLD analysis project Ga0126342, IMG submission 92528) | Coral microbial communities from Lord Howe Island, Old Settlement Bay, Australia - Cyphastrea 1 metagenome | ecosystem: Host-associated > Invertebrates > Cnidaria > Coral ...
ATGATATGATATGATATGATATGATCATATGATTTGATAGTATATAATATTTTGTGCGATGTTTACCATACATGTGTGTTGTGCAGGAAGATCCTCTTGAAAAATCACCGGACCCACCTGGGTTTCGTAGAGAAGATCCTTTTGATCAAGACGAAATGGACGAACAGGAGTGCCTACATGCATGCATGCTATTTGTGGTAGGTGCAAGCACTGGTATGACAATGGTGTGTTTTGTTCCCACTTATGCCTCCTACCCTGTTCAAACCATGCCCCAGGAGGTCTCTGAGGAACCCAAGGTGTATGGGCCTTCGAATTTTGATGACTCCATTTACCAAAAGAGCTACATGGATGTTTGTGACACGTTGTCAATGTCCATGGATCAGGTGGGAAACATGGCAGGGCCTGAAATAGGCTATATATAGCACAATATATAATATAAATAAATAAATATATATATATAGAAGATTCGACCTGTGTTTTCTTTTGAAATCATGTGTGTGGGTTCTGGATGCTGCTGTCCTAACAATATGGGGCTTTTTGGTTTTGCCACGCAACCTGTGAGGTGGATGGGTTTCCTCTTGAAATCGACAGCGGTGATGATCATGACAACTCTGCTGAGCTTGCTGAGGCAGGGCCGGGTGGTTTCTGCTGGCTTGGCTCCTTGTCTGTGAAAAGTTTGGGGTGGGCAAGTTGCTTGACAGCAAGGCTTTGAAGGAAAGCCGGTTGCATGGTGATGATCCTGCAAAGGGGGAGGCTCCGAACATGTGTCCTTCAAATTTGTGTCGTATGTTTGCAATGGTTCTGTGTCTGTGCGGGTGTTTGCACTTGATTCTTGATTACAAGTGTGATGACATTTTTTAAGCATGATTGGTCTTACTGAAGCCGGGGGGTGTGAACAGATTTAATGCCTAGCCAGTCAGCAAGTTGCATTCAGAAACATACTGTTGTAAAACTAGCCCGTGCTTTCTAAGCAAGCCGCAGGCTCTGACTCGACCCAAGACTTCTGACAGCAAGCGAAAAGATGACTTCCAGGATGGTCCGGTGTAGTAAGATACTTGCAGCGTCCAAACTTATTTCATCTGTGACACTTTTGATTTGTGGGAACCTTCAGTGCTGGAGGATGGGAAAGAAGCTGCAAAGGAAAAGCCTGTGAGCAAGGTGCTAGACTAGACCTTTTTGTGCTTAGCTACTCTAAGAGCTCAGCTTCTCCTTGTTGAGTTTTACATGGCAGCAGGTGGCAGACACAGAACCCAAAGCAACCAAAAGGCAGAAGGCAAGTGGTTGGTCGGGACTGCAAGGGCCAAAGGTGTGTTTTTGCCTACAATTTATCTGAATGTTTCAAAATTTCCAGTTGTGACTCCAGGTCGATTGGACGATGGAGGTTGAGAAAATGTTCCATGACTGGGCCGAGCACGATGATGTCGTCAAGTCTCTTGGGCCAAAACACTTTTTGGACTTTGTGGCCTACTATGAAACCTACCGTCCACAGCTTCCCAATCCTTGGATGCCACCTCGCATGAAGGACTTCCTGTTGCTAGTACCTTCCAAGAAATTTGACATATACTTAAATGTTTGATTTGTTTCACTTGGAATTTGGCTGGGGTGTGTTTCATCTTGGCAGGAAGTTGCTGTCGTCAAGGCTCAGACCTCAAGGGAACCTTCCCAACCATCAGCACCAACACCTGTGACTCAACAGCCTGACAAGGAGATTTGTGCGGTTGCCTTGTCAATGTTCCTCATGCGTGTGAAAGTTACAACAACCTGTGAGCTACATGCTCATGACATGACAACCCATATTTTTGTGTAGATCATAGACTGCAACCGAATTGACCTATAATGCACTATATGCTATAGTTGAGCAAAAGTCATGTCAAGAAAGAGGTTGGCATGGTGCTAGGTTAAATGGTTTGTGCTCTTTCCAGGAGACCTTGAAGATACCTTCTCGGCCTGACTCGAGCAAGGGTCCTTTGATTTCTCGCCCTGTACCTCTCCCCCCAGCTCTGGCGAAATTTGCAAAACCAGTCGAACCACAGGAAATGAACATTGCTGCTGAACAGGCAGCAATGCGGAAGAGAAAGAAGGAAGAGCAGAAAGCAGCAGTTGCAGCAAAGGAAGCTGAGAAAAATGAAAAACAGAAGGCAAAAGCAGAAAAAGAACAGGAGATGCAAGCCAAACGCGCAGAACGAGAAAGGAAGAAAGCTGAAAAGGAGGCAAAGCGCCAGGAGAAGGAGGAGGCTAAAAAAGCAAAAAGGAATCAGTGCTGAAGCCAAGTGCTGCAGCTGGGGCAAGTGCAACCGAGGAAGCTGTGGAAATGAAAAAACCCTCTAGGAAAGGGACTGATACTGAGAAAGCACCTGCAAAGACTCGCAAGGCCCGAAAGACTGGAATCATGGAAACACCGTGCAAGGTTTGGAACCCCCATGGCAATCAGACCCCGAAAAAGGTTCTGGAAAGACGAAAGAGGGAGATGAAGGCGAAGAATGGTTTGGCAAAGCTTCGTCGCAGCAGGGAGCTCTTGCCTGACATGCTTGCAGATTTGGAAGAACCAAAGGATGAAAGCAAAATGAATCTCATTTTAACATTAATTAACAAGTGTGTGCAAACATGTGCCAAAAACAAAAAGTGAAGTGTAACTACTCCAAAGCCTGGTTTGAGATGTGCTACGCTTTAGAGTGTGCATGTCAATTGCGCTTGGTTTGGCCTTGCAGCACATTTTTGTTTGAGTGCTAGATTGCTAAGGAGCTACATGGTTGGCCCTCCCCGCGATGATGTTCGACCGATCCTAGTGGTCTTGTCTGCTGAGCAATTTTGCATCAGCCACGCGACAGGTGATGATCGCATTCGAGCTGACGCTTCTGGACGCTGCACTGTGTCATGGAATAAATACGAGGACATGGGAAAGGCGTGGCTTGGTGGATCTGGTTACAAAAAGATTTATTTGTATGTATGACCATGCAGTACCATGGGTGCATTCACTACAGCTTTGCAAACCCTTTGTTCAGTGTTTGATGTGAATTATTGGTTTCAAGTATCTGAGGTGGAAGCATGCCAAAGTGTTGGCTGGGTGGGTTCCTTCGGAATCGCACCATGCGTGATATGTGAAGATCGCGCGTGGACATGAGCTATGATCATATGATCATTTTGGCCTACAAGTTCAAGTGTGTATGCTTTTGGATCGCTGTGAAACTGTTTATGTGTGACAAGGGGTGGCCTCCGCACATGGTAGTTTGGGATTTGGCTACAAAAGCCTGGAGACATCCCAAGACCTTGGGGATACTACCAAATTGTTTGTGTTGCTGCCTTTGCCACCTGTTCTGTGGGAACGGATGCGATGTGATGAGCGACCGCCTGGGGAGTTGAGAACAAAGTCGCACTTGCTACAAAACTCTGGGGGCAATTATGTTGAACCTTTGAATGATGAATGCATATGCCTCCAAAAAACACACATATATATATATATTATATCACTACACTTGACAAAATTTGTGGGCAGGTCAATTGCGGCACCGGCGTCAACAACAAGATGGTGGTCATGCTGTGGCCCCTGCATTCCGCAGAGGTGCGCCAACCCCCGTTGTAACCCTTGTGCTGCAACAAGTTCAAGGCTTTTTGGTAGGGATGTTGTCAAGCAAGACCCAACAAACAAAACCCAGGTTTTGGAAAAATCATTTATTCTTGGACCATTGCCATTTACAGGATTTCATTTCTGCTTGCCCTTGCTGTATGTCCAGCAGCCAGCATTCAATTTCCCCATCTCGGATCTGATTGTGCTACATATTGGAGCCATGCCAGCAGCTCGCAATGTCCGTTCACCGCAACTTAGTATCCGGTTGAGCCGCATGCAAGTGGCTTTACTACTCCTGTTTGGCCTGCCGCCCATAGTGTTCCCTGGCACCAATTTACACTGCAGTGCTTTTCTATGGTCATAAATGATTGTTTACAAACAATAGGTTTGAGGCTATTCAATCTCAAAGGGTTTTTATGATCCCTACCCCCCTTTACCTCATGATAAAAGAAACCCTTTCTTCAGCAAAACTGCAGCTCCCAGCTGCCTCAGAGACAGGGGTGTTCTGAGGATCCATGCGCTGGATTTTGTGGCAGCAGTGGCGCCCAGTGAGACCTCCCGGGACTGGGTGCTATTCATCTTGCTGCTTTTTCATGGTATTTGGTGGCATTTTGGGCTGGCAACCTGATTTTGAAATTATAAGATGATGAAAAGATTCCTAAAACCCACATAGGAAAAATGTTGCCTCATTTATATGGAAGTATTTACATGGTCATTGGGACAATATCCAAAAGTAAGCATGCATACATGCATCTATATAGGGTGGATAGACAAAATCGTGGGCCCTGGTACTTGTCACCCAAATGCATTGTGCAGGATGTACACTGCTGCGAATATTTTTCTGGGGTGCAGAGTGTGGTGAATGGCTTTCGTCTCTCGGCTTATTCCAAAGCAAGTCCAAGTAGACCTTTTGGAGAATACCCCATCATTCCAATTTGGAGATTCCTGTTTTCAAGTATTGGAGGGACTTGGGGGTATGTTACCCAGGAATGCTTAAATTGCCTTCCGCTGATATGAAAGTCTTGTTGGCTCACCCATCCCCACCTGCAATTTGTTCCAATGATCTTGGAATATCAGGTGAACTGAAGTTGCAGGCGTGCCCTGGCGTAAAATTGGTGCTCAGAAAAAATGAATCAAGACACCTGTGGGCTGATATCGGCAATGGAGTGTTACCTGTCTGGACATCATCATCACCATCATCGCTATCATCATCATCATCATCATCACCATCATCATCATTAGCATCATCATGAGCAATTTTCCTGTTGGTTTCAAACCCCCCAAAGAGGGCCCCAGCAAAGGAAAAGTTGCAAAAAGGACCCCCGCGGGAGGGTTCTTTTTTGGGTATGTTTGTTGCTTTTTGGGAAATGGGGGAAATGACAATCCAACCGGAAAATGATAAATTATCATCATCACCATCCAATGTCGAAACTTACACTGATGGTTTTGGACATTGCCCATTTCCCTGCAAAGATGTTTGTGAATCTAAGGCAAGGCTATGACTTCAAGGAGGATGTGACCTTTGATCTTAGAAGTGACACAGGTTTCTGCAAAGGGCTGTTGCTCAGTCTTAGACTCCTGGCCTTTGGGCTGTGCTATGGGGCGGTCCCCTGTGAATCTTTTGGGTGGATGTCGTCGGGAACCCACCAAAGGTCTTCCGTATGTCCTTATGGCAACCAGACGTGTGCCTTCGTGATGGAAGGGTCCACCTTTTGCACCCGCTTCATGATCTTTGCCCTGGTCAGCGTGATCCGTGGGGCAGTGTGGTTTGCAGAAAACCCTGCCCGGACTGCTTTAACCCATATGCCGCCAATACAGCTGCTGATCAACCCCCTCCTTAAGCCTTTGATTGTCAAATGGCCATATCCTTAGTTAGATTGCTAGTTGTTGTGTGTGAAAGTGTCCAGGACCAATCAAATAGTTTAACTGCATCCTCAACACCCCCTGGCCCAGGTCAATGGGGGAGTATGGGGGGATATCGGAAAAGCCACAAGTGGGCATAGGCAACGCGTGCATTGGCTGATTGTGGTGACTTGCGGTGTGTTATCTGCATGGGGCTAAAAGCTCTTGGACCCCAACCTATGTCTGGAAAGTGCTAAAATCATTTGGGTGCTCATAATATCAATTTTTGTCTATAAAATATGGGTCCCTAAATGACCATGGGGCTTGGGGAAAGATTAGAGCACATGGGGCCTTTCTGCAGATAAATGTGTCCAATGGCTGATGTAAAAGATATGTTATGAATTATACACATATCTATCCTAACTCACCAAATTGTCTTAACATGTTTTTGGTTGCATTCTATACACAAGAATCCTGCGCGAACCCCAACAAATATTTCTACAAAGGAACCTGCTGAGTAGGTATTTTTAGCAAATGAGATTCTTACCTATCAGTTTCAACTGTGTGAGGAAAGTGTCCTTCTAGGCTTTTACCCCTGTAAAGAAATGCACTTTTTCTGGGACACCACATTGATCCCTGGCTAAACCAAAGCTTCTGGGGTGGAAAGGGATTGGTAGATTAGTTTGTAGCTACTTGCATGCATAGCATCCAGACATGCCTGTCCAAACATTATGTTTAAAGATGAAGCAGGTTCCATTTAAAGATGGTGCGCCCTGTTGAACGAATTAACCAGAAACCTAAAATGTCTACGAACCAAACCTGGCACCCATGCCCCAAGACCAGTGCCCAGGCCGTGGATGATGCTTCTTGCCAACAGCTTGAGCAACCCTCGACGGGAGCAAATCAAGCGGGAGCAGCAGGAGAATGACATTGAGATTGTCAAGGTCAAAAAAAAAGGTCTCAAAAACTCAGTGTGGGGACCTTACTGTTTCCAGGGTTCCTTTAACTGGAGATGCATCCCAGTTCAGAAGTTTCTCCAAATCCGAATCCAAAAGAAACCTATTATTGATCATAAAGATTGAATCTTTACAACTACTGATTAGGAATGTCTCCAAATAGGGGATCCAAAAGCTTTTTATGTTTCAAGTAAGAAATAAAGTTTCGGGATCCCCTTTTTTGGGCCATGGATTCTGATTCATCACCCAAAAAACTTTTGGGATACACCCCCAACAAAGCCATTGAAACTAGAACATGTAGAGGCAATTTCCTTCTGAATTGTTTCTGGGGACCTGGAAGCTTCCAAACGTCAAAAAACAGGGGAACTAGAATTACATTATCGATGTTGCTTTGTTCCCAGGTCAGGCGGGAAGCATTTATCATCTTCTGCCAGCTACCCTGCGGGTTTTGGACGGCGAGTGGCACACCTACATCGTCAATGGGTAGTGGGGGTCTCAAAAAATAGTATTCCCTGCTTTGCTGTAAGCCGAGTATATGTTGCCCAAAACGCAACAAATCTAAAAATCAACTGTCCTCCTTTCTGAAAACAAATTGTTTCTAGGCCACCGCATTCAATTCTGGACTTCATGGTCAGCCAGAACACTGGCTTGATGCTTCGAAGTTATTGGATCACGGGTGGCAGGACATGGGCTATGGGTCCCTGGCTTTAGTGGCTGGCTGCCACCCATAACCCTGTGAGACTTGGAGGGTTGTCTGCAAGTGGATTTTAATCCTGCAAATTAGATGGGGTGTGTGGTATCTCACCGCTGATGATTATCCTGTGCAAGCCCTCATTGTGAAAGTTCTTTCCATCACATGGTGTTTGAGAAACCTTGCCACTTAGATAGGGGGCATAGTTACTAGGAGGATCATGCTAAAATAAAGGCTAATCTCCCTAAGTGTTTAATGGGTCCTCTGTATGTTGACCGAATCTTTGTATTTGAAAAGAAACCCCAGTCATAGGGATGACATGGGATGACCCTGTTTAAATGGAATGTTACTTTTAAATTTTCAATAAATTTAGATCTCATGAATTGGGTGTAATTATATTATTCTGGGGCCTGCAGTCTATACCATAAACATAAGCATATATATATATATACTACAGATTTCCTGTATAGGAATATAAGGATTGCAACCCTCATTCCATGTGATGGCCTCTTCTCACGCATAGCAGCTCCAGGAGCCACCGCCGGAGGCCTTCCTGCATGCAGACTTCAAGTCATTGGAGAAGATGCTGAGAGATGCGGCCAAGAATGGGGTCTTCCAACCGGACAGTCTTATTGGGTGGTCGCATGAACCGTCAAAACAAGATTTTGAACGAGTGCTAAAAAGCCTCACTGGCTAGGTTGACCAAGCCCTTTGTTGCCCTGTGACTGAGGCTAGTCCAATGCAAATACCTTTCAGAAATATGTTGGGAAAACAACCAGATTGGATGGACGAATTTATTTTCTTTTTTTGCCAGGACTGTTGTGCAGAACTGAGGTTGCACCATTCCCCATGACCATACTTTCAGACCTATAACTCGTGTTGACCATCTTTCTTCTGACCGTAGTATATAAAAATGCACTCCACTATTTTGCACCACTGGTATGATTGCCAACTCCGCCAGGGCAAGATTGAGTTTCCTGAAATCCTGAAATAATGATTGGTTTCTAAAGGTGAGTGAAGGTGGCTTTTCAATTTCATCTGATTCAACTATGTATATATAATTGGTTGAAAACGATATATCCCAAATGATTTCTTTCAACCAGTATATAGACTGTGTCTGCAAGAAGTCCAGGGCAACCTCAAAGTTGTTGTGGAAAGTTGTCTCCACGGGCTTGCGAAGCTTGTCCAGCTGTGAGGCTGATACAGCCTTCATAGGCCTTGTCAAGTGGTGGCCCTCGTTCATCAGAAGCACATTGTTTTTGTAAGGGTTCCTCAGAGACCTACCCGGTCAGGCATCCTGGAAACACTTCACAGGCAGAGCCATCACCGTCAAGCGATTGCCTTCGAAGGGCAAAGTTGGCCCTGTGGTGCCAAGACCTTTCAGTTGCACCACCTCTTTTGCCACAAAGTTTGCCGGCGTCAACTGCATTTACCAATAACTACCATCCTTTTTACCCACCCAACACTCAAGGGGGGCTTCTCCTGAATTCAATGTACCCACAAAACAACATTACTCCAGGTTTGTCCTCAAAAAAAGGTTATCCTGTGACTGTGTGAGTTATTTTGCCAACTTTTTTTCAATGTGAAATTTCGTGAAATTCCGTTAAAAACTGTAAATACGAAGTTCTGGGTGTGAAATTCCGTGAAATTCCGTGAAATTTATGACAGATGACGAATGTGAAATTTCGTGAAATTCCGTTAAAAACTGTAAATACGAAGTTCTGGGTGTGAAATTCCGTGAAATTCCGTTAAATTTACCCGGAAGATTTTTTTCAGGATTTTGGATCAAGATCGTGGTTGCCCCGTAGGGTTGTGGCGCCATCAGTGCTTACTGGTGAGCGTTCCTGGCCTCAAATTTGAAACATTGTTTTTTTCCCCATTGGAAATTGAACCAAATCAGTAAATCAAAGGTACTTGCCTATCAAACATCATCTGCAGAAGGCCTCAATGACCACATGTTGGCTCTTCTAAGGTGACTGGCTACAATGGCCTCCTTTGACTTGGAAAAGGAGATGGCTGATGCGTTGGCACGTATCAAGACCAAGCGCCCATGTGCCTTGTTGGTTGAAAACAATTGGTTTCTTAAATTGATGGGTTAGATAAGGATTGGTCCCGAAATGGATTCAAACTCTCGATTATTGCTCAGGATTGAGTGGGAAAACTTTGGTTCTAGGAGTGAATTGGGATGGGTCATACATGTAATTATAGCCTATAGGCCTTTAGGTTTGGCGTCTAAAAGGGTGAATGTATGATTAATTCCGGGAAATTTGTTTTTGGAATGATGACCCCAACAAACGTTTTGTTTGTGAAACACAAATCAAATCATGTAATGGCTTGAATGCTCTACCATGATCAGAATTGCCCATTCCATCCAACCAACAGCTGGGATTTCAGGCCAGAAGGAAGTTGTGGCAAAGGCAGCTGCTCCTGCTGCTCCTGTGAAGCGGCCAGTGGCGAGCCCAGCGGCTTCAAAGACTCTGCCCCCAGTGGTGTCACCTCCTATCAAAAGCCCTGACACCAAAAAGGTTCGCTTGGCTACTGTTGAACCAGATGAGGAGGAAGACCCTACACCAGAAACTTTGTGTGATAGCCCTACACCTATGGCATCAACACCTCCTGGTGAGAAGGGAACACCGGTCACCCCTAGGGACCTCACCCCAGAGTTCGATGCCATGCTTAATGCCGTGGAGAAAACGCCTGTTTCAGCACAACGTGTGCAAGAAGTGATGGTATCCTGAAGCTGTTTGATCATTTTTATTTTCACCCCCAATTCTTCAATGTACGCTCGAAGAAGATAATGTTACTGCCAGCCCTTAAACCCATGAGGATTCACCTGCGGAGCTGCCGCCCTATGAGACTGGCTCCTTGGCCTTATTTGGGGTTTGGTTGGGTTGTACAAAAAACTAATTGAACACCTGTAGGCTGAAAATATCTTCAGCGATGCAGTTCTGAACCACTATGCGTGGTTTTGTTTCTCCATAAGTTTCAACACAACCCCTATGGTTGTGGCTATATCCCTTGGCAAGTGGAACTGTGCCCCCAAGTTTGGAGACACCCATGTAGAACCCAAAATTTTGGTGCTTCCTGTTCTGTGCATCTTTTATTATCTTTTACTTGGGGGCCTGCCGTATGGAATAAAATGACATCGAAAACTTTGTAATACTAACTTTACTGGGGAAACCAATTTGCTGGTTTTAGGCCCTCCAACCCTTGGAAACATTGATCCTTCCCTGCTTGACATCATCTATTCGCGACTGTAGTTTTTGTATCATGTGATTTTTTGATGTACATCCACCTTTCTACCTATACCTACCTATGTACCTATCGATCCTTTTGATCCTATCTATGTATCTATCTATCTATCTATCCATCCATCCATCTATCTATCTATATCTACCCATCCCTTTCTGAATTAATATCTATATCGTATCTGTATCTAAATCTATACCGATATGTTCCATATCTGTGTCTATATCAAAATCTATTTTTATCTATATCTATCCAGATCCATCTATTTATATTTAATATGTAAATATTTTAATATATACATATTTCTGTATCTATATCTATATTCAAATATCAAAAATAAAGGTGTATATATATACATATCGATCTATATCTGTATCTATATCTATATCATCTATATCGATCTATCTATTTTTGTATGAAACTATCTGCCCAGCTAGCTTTAATACTATTTCCAATTCTCTGCCTATCCGCTATTTATCCACCCATCTACTTATCTATCAATGTTTCCATCGGTATTAAAAAGAATATGCTTTTGCTATATTCATCAATTCTATTCATGTATTGTCTCCCTTGATGTTTCTTCTGTCCAATCAGGTTCACAATCCTTCTTTGATGAGGGTGCGCGGCTGCGTCTTGGTAGATCCGAAAGCTTGGAGGACATTGTGTGCAGCCCCCACGTGGAGGATCTTGTTCGAGATTCTAGTTTGTCCTTGAACATGGCATTGCTGCCCTACTTCGAGCGTGGGTGGGACCCTGAGAAGTTTGGCCGCTACAAGCTTGAGGAAGCAATGGTCTCATGGCTCAAGGGATTAAACACCATTCCGTTGAAAGAAAGGCAGACCATGCCTGAGGTGGTGGCTGATGCTCTTGTCGCATTCCAAGAACTGAGAACTTCGTCTGAGGAGCTGGAGAAAGCCAAGGCAAACGCTGACAAAGTCAACAGTGCTGCTGCAAAGACTGCTGAGGTGAAGTTCCAGACCTACCTTGCAGAGATGCTTCAAAGTGCCAAAGATCAGGATGCAGTCAAGGAAGAGTTGCAATCAAGGAAGAAACTCCTTGAATCTTGGGTGAACCAATGCCGTGAGAAGGGGGAGATGAGTGTGGAGAAACGTGAGGCAGTCCATGTGGAGGTCAGATCCGCCTTTGAGAACTTGGTGGTTGGGCTGGTGCTGTCTTCCCACAAGGAGTTCAAGGAGAAGAAGTTGCAGGCAGCTTCTGCACGCGACGACGATTTGATTGCGGAATTGGAGGCTGAGTTGCTCATGTGCATCGATACTCCAAACTCTGCGGGGCCTCAACGGGATGATGTGCCAACCAGTCAGCATGAAGGTGGTGAACCAACACCATGCCCTGACTTGGCCTTGCCTGGTGGGAAGACTGTGCCAGCTGAAGAAGCAACAGAAACGCCACCCATGATGATTACCAACACTTACGAAGCTATGAAGCTAGCCATTGACAACGTGGTGGCACAAAGCCACATTCCTGATGAAGTGCGGAATGCCCTTGTTGGATCTGTCCAGAACCTTGTGAAGAATGCTTTGGAGGGTGGCCATGCTCCTGTTCCTGTTCCAAATGCCTCGACTCCTACCCAGCCTCTCCCTGATGGACAGCCTATGGATCATGGTTCTCCACCTGCTCCTGCTGCTGGAGAAGTGCCTACTGTTGACCTTGCCAAAGATGAGCCTGAGGTGAAGAAGGCTGATGGCTCTGCTCCGTCCGGTGTCGAGGCAGTGTCCAAGGAGCTGCAACGCAAAGACACGACCCAGAACCAGTTCTTCAGGGCAAACACTCGTGAGCTGGAAGCTGACGAGCTTCAGAAATGCGCAGTGCTGATGGACGATGGAACCTACAAGTACATGAACAAGAGAGGAAAGCTGGAGAGCCTGGAGGAGAGAGGAAAGCGACTTGCCCACAACTCGTACGTTGCTTTCTCTAGGTCCTTTGAAGGCATCTTGCATTGGCTTCGTTTGTACCATTTTTAAGCATGGACATGTGTGGAATATTTGATTTTCTGGGGATCTTGATCCTGGGGATCTTGATCTTGGGGCCCTGGTTCCGCCAAGTTTGTTTGCATTTGGCACTCTGCCAAGGACCTGGCTGTCCGCCAGAAGTGCTTGAAAAAGCTGCTGGTAGACGTCACAGTGCCTTTACTTTGAGCAGTCCTTTTTTAGGCACCCACAAATAGAACCCCACCTTTCGATTTTGACAGTGGGATATAGCTCATAATTTAAAAGCAAATGTTGATTTCGTGGTAGCATGGCAACTGAGACCGGCACCTCTTGCAGCAGTTGTACGAGGATTGGCTGTGTGCAAAGGGCGATTGGAGCAAAAGTGCTACATACTCCAATGCTTGTGAGCAGTTCAACTCGACCAAGCGTGGCCGTTATGTCTACAAGAGTTTCAAAGACTTGACCGACCTCTATGGACTGCCGATTGCCAAAGACATCCGCCTGAAGAAGAAGGAGGCAGAGAAGAGCCGTGCTGCTCATGAAGAGGCTTTCTGGTTGAAGCACCCAGAGGTGCCAGATAATGAGGCGGCTTGCACTAGAACATTTTTTTTCTTTCTAGGTCCAACTTGCTGTTGCACAATGAGACCAACACATTTTGGGGCAGTGAATTTGCAACACCCACTGGATCCCAATTTCATTTGACAGCGATGCAGGAGTATGAACTCTTCCGAGTGTGGGATAGCTTGGTTTTGGAGGATGAGGAAATGAAGAAACGAGAGTGGGGTGTCAGGCATGATGGCCATATGGAAGGTGAAGCCTCTCGTGGTCTCTTGTGCCTAGGCAGATTGGAACCCAAGATTTGGGCTGGAAATTTCAAAGATAAGACGCCTACAGAAAACAAGGTAGGGCCTTAGAAAGGAAGGTTCTGGTCCCACAGTGCCCATTGGTTTACAGCGCTCTTCATCAGTGAGAAGGTTTAGACTGCTGAAAATATCACGGCAGCAGTGGCACTGTGCCAGGCTGATTGACATGCTGTTAATTTTTGACATGCCAGTAGAGCCTGGGACAGCCTGGGCAAGCCAGGTGACGGAAATTTTGAAGGAGGGGGGCCTATAAAGACAAGGGAAAGCCTATAGGAATGAAGCGAGACCGCCTGGTTGTCACAGCTGTTGACTGTGTGATCTCTTGGAACTCTTTCTCCTTGACATTTCTTTCTCTCGACATCCCTTTCTGATGATGCTGCGTTCCCTCGATCCGTTTTGCTGTCAAATTACAACTTATATAACATATATATATA
>Ga0126342_10015109_pt1 | contig 13549 bp, 5 predicted proteins | sample Cyp1metagenome_FD_92528 | JGI IMG/M metagenome (GOLD analysis project Ga0126342, IMG submission 92528) | Coral microbial communities from Lord Howe Island, Old Settlement Bay, Australia - Cyphastrea 1 metagenome | ecosystem: Host-associated > Invertebrates > Cnidaria > Coral ...
AACTCTTTAGAAAAGCTGCTATGGCTACAACAGCTGCAGACACACCAAATGGCCCTCCTGAGCAGACACGTCCCTCGGATGGAGTGGGAGTTCCTCTCCCTCAGGATTCTGAAAATGATATGGACAATTCTGATCCCATCTCTGACCCTGATTCGCCTCTCAACCATGATCCCATTGAAGATCAGCCTGACTATCCAGATCTTCCCGCTGCCTCGCAGGCTACCACGCAGCTAATTATAGATGAACTTAGCAAATGGCCAGAAAATGAAGATGATGCAGCAATGGAAGCTCTGCTGCCAGGCCCAAGCACAGATGATCTAACAACTCCAGCTGCTGGAGACAGAGAAATAATTCTAGGGAATGAGAGACCTGCTCAACCAGCATGGGATGAGGCCAGTAAGGCTAATGCTGTGTATAGCCTACCGCCTGAAAGTACTCAGTTACTCTCAACGTCCTTCAATGCAGGCCCTGTTGATGCAGCCCAAATCCCAATTCCTATTGAAGTCAATTCTGATGATGAAATTGAGAACAACAACACAATCATTCTCCCTAAACTTGATGTTACTTCTAGTAACCCAAATCCACGAAGCACTGGTCTTGGTCAGCAACCACCATTTCAGCTCCAGAAGAAGACAAGCCCAGATGCTACAATCAGAAACAAGCAGGCGGAATTAATCCTTCAGCATCTATATCATACCGACGCTTTTCTAAAGGAGGTAGTGCAAGATGAAAGGATCACCAAAAAAGCAGCTGCATTGCTTGCCTATCTCCCGGAAATTAGCTGCTACTTCGTGTCTGCTTTAAGAATTCTCTCAAGTGGTGATTGGACAGCTGATGCTACCCTGCCCATGGATCCTCATATACGTCAACTGGCACTGGTTGCAATAGGACATGGATGGACCCTAGCAAAACCAATGGCATATCCCTCCTTCACAAAATTTCATTTAGCTATTGCCATGGCCTCATGCATGGGTATTGACCACACAGACATTGAAGGAGTTGAGCCTGTACTGAACGAGATCATCGCTCTTCTTCCGAGCAACTACAAGGAAAGATTTGCCACTGTGGTTCAAAGTAAATGCAAGAAATGTAGCACTGTTTCAGCCTTTGATGCAGTTTACTTTTACTCAACCCTTAGCACAGTTGACAGCCAACCGCTCTGTGACATTGCAACCAAGCACACACCTGACAAAGAATTTCTTCGGGATCCTGCGGAGTGCTGTTGGGAAGCTGCACAGTTTTGTGTACTCAAGGAAGCATCCATCAAGATAGTCCTCCTTCAGCCACAATGTGGCAAACCTGTTGCTGCTGCTAACTGCTTACAGTTCCTCCAGCAACCTAGTTTCGAAACACAAGGGCAAAAGTGGCAATTAACTATGCTCCTTATATGGAGAATGAGTGGAACAAAACATTTCTACACCGTAGCTGCTCCAATCAGCCCCAGTGACGGCTCTGACATAGTACTCCATGACAATGCAACTGGTTTTAGTCCAGCCCTTGCCTCGACATTACCTGCTTCCGATGTTATCTCAGGCTTTGTGTTTACCACAGGAGAATATGCCTCTGATTGGTCTATGATTTCTCCTCCAGCGAATGTAGATCAGGGTAACCAGCATGAACTCAGAACGGAGCCAAGGCAAACTGTACTCGGATGGGGACCTGTCGTAACAACGCGTTCCACCAGACCTGCACCTACAGAGGTATCACAGAGCAATAGAGCACCCACGCTAAGCTATGGATTAATCAGCCTTTTTGACGGCTGTGGATCCACCTACCAACTGTTCACCGAAAAGCTAGGCAGGCCGGATGTCTTTTTAGCAGCGGAATCACAAAATGATTTACGTCACGTCGTAGCTGACTGCCTGGGACTAAATGTGCACTCCAAATGGCAGCTCTCCAAAGACGGGTCCAAATCCTTGTACTTGGACGATGTAGATCACATTTTCGCCAATAGTGGAAAGCACTTACAAGAGTTCTTGACATTGCTCCCTCTCAATGCTAAGGTCTTTGTGATTGCTGGCAGCCCATGCACAGACCTTACTAATGCCGGAATTGACAAAGGACGACTTGGAGTCACGGGCCCTGCTTCATGCCTTTTCTTCACTGTCTATCTCACAATCCAAAAGCTCCTAACTGTCCTTCCAGACACGCATGTGCGCTTCCTAGTCGAAAATGCTGGATCCATGCTAGATCCCCACAAAAAAATCATACAAGCCTGTTTGGGATGCTCGCCTCTGCTGTCAGATACTGCCATCACATGGTGTGCCTCGGCCATTTCCCCTGCGAAACGCAGAAGATTTTTTTTCCAGAATCACCAATCGTACGCACCGCTGCCAGCCAAGCCTGATTTTCTCTCTTATTACCCTGAAGGGTGGGGGCCCTTACTGTATTTTCCAGACGGCCCAAACAGCCCATTGATGCCTGTTCCTGCCCTCCCTTTCATGCGACCACAGCAAAAGCTTGGTGATTTGGCCTTTCGCTTCAGCTACAGCAGCTACCACCCTGCATCTTTGATATGGCACTATCCAACCTTTGGAGGCATGCAAGCATTTGCGAGCATTTGCAAAATCAAACCAGGCTCCCTGCTCCCAAATATTGATCTTTCATCCTTTATCCCACCATACTTCTATGAAGACTGGCTGAATTTTATAAAGGTGATCAATAGCAACGACAACAGAAAGAAAGATGAGGCCATATCCCAGATCCTCCCACTTTTCCACGACGACAATCTTCGACTTCCCTTTCGTTTAATGACAGATGAGGAAATTCTCAAGATAGCTGGACTAGATCGTGTGTTTGAACGCAAAGGAGTTACTAAACATCTAGTCACCACAGACCTTATTAGAAGTGTCGTTGGTAACTCATTTCACCCGCTGCTTATTGATGCAGCAATTGGAACAAAAGAACATCTTCAGCAATGGTTAACTGATCAGCACTCCCCTTCACTGCAAGTTCCCACGCCACAGGCGGTTTATCGGGAATACAGAACACTCAAAGCTGCAGTAAAGAAAATGTATCCAGATGACAAACAACCAGCTAAGCCGATTGTAGAAAATCCTTTCCGGACCATTAATGTGGATTTCGTGTTGCGGCGTGTTGCTCAAAGGCCTGCAATACTGCCCTTGCCAGTAACGTTAATGCTGCCTTCTGACCTAACGAGAGAAGCTTTCGAGGCTGATAGGTGCCATCTTCGTGAAGAAAGACTTCGCATCATGGGTCCTATGCTTGTTGAATCTTTAAACAAGTTTGGTCAGGAGATATTGGTAGAAGGAATTGCAGTGCCGCGACATAAATTGCTTACGGAAGCCGTGCTGAAGCAAATTACAGGAAAAACAGGACAAACTGATAAGACGTCGCTGCCGGGGAGCCTTAATTGTGTCCTCAACCAATGGAGGCAAGTCCCTTGTACGCAGACGGCCTTACAGCTCCTGAAAGAAATCATCATGTCTGGAGTTGCCAAGGAGAAAGTCCTGATCCTGGCAGCCAATGAGAAACAGCGCAATCTGACGTTACACACCATCGGTGATCATAATGCCAGCCTTGTTCTTTGGTTTGACTTGCGTGACCAATATCCTACGTTCATGCATATATTGTCTGATCCTGTTCCCAGGTCCTTCCAAGCATGGCGGACAGAAGATGCTCGAATCAAACTTTGCCAGCACACCAGATTACCTGGCTTCCATTTCTTTCACCGAGACCTCCTGGCTATCGTCCAAGGGGACAGCATCCGCAGCAATGCCTGGGTCTATCCAGGATCAGTTGGCCTGGCATCACAGGAGTGCCCAATCCATACTTTGGCCACCATCATCAGCAGCCGTATCTCCGGGAATGAACTTACCACGCTGATGGCTCAGCCCTGCCATGCAGTTATGCAAAAGTTTGGAGTGTATAGTGGAACATGCTTCTACAAAGATCAAGATTTCTTCCTCTGTGGTGAAGGAGCGATAACTTTGCATCAGCCTGCCTGCCCACTTACCGACTCGTCGGTGTGCTTGCTCGCTCTGACGGGTGTTGCCCCTCCATTAGAAGGTAATCGGCAAAATGCAGCCATGCACGTGCTTACTGCCGACAGGACTCTTATTGACTTGTGTCCGGAAGAAGCAAGCACAACTGCTGCTGGCTTTTGGCTAGAAGTCATTCAAAGTACTGCTTTCTCCGCTGAATGCGGTGCGCTAAAGAGTCCAATTTTGATCTTAGGTGTCAGAGGCCATTTGGCCTCGCTACTGTGCGGTGGTATCACCGCACCCTCAGGCCAACCATGAGCAGGTTAAGTCAGCCAGAGATTGGAACCCTAAGGAGGCTCCTGAGCAAAGGTATTGCAAGAATGCACCATATGAAAAATGGTACAGAGTTGCATTTGTGTCAGAGCGTAGCCAAATTGCGCAGTCTTGATCCATTAAATCACGTACTCAATAGTCAAGGCGACGGGGGCCCTGATTCCGCGAATAGACCACCCTTCCATTGGAAAAGACACTCATTCATGCAAATCCTAAGCTACCTAGGTTTCCCAGAGAGTGATGATCCCCACTCAATTGCTGACACCGCCTACATCATCCTGGCGACCAAGAAACCCTTTGCTGAAAGACAGAACCCCTCCGGGCAAGAAATTTTTGATCGGTCCGCCCTGCCGACCCGCTTCTGTGACACTCTGAGATCATTACTCAAGTATCGGCAAGAATCAATGCCGGTTATCCCTGTATCATTGCGAAAAATCACCTCTTGGAACTTGAACAGTTGGATACCAGGGCATAAAGATCATTTAGTCAAAACCAAAGTTATCTTACAGGCCCTCAAGAAGGGACCTGTTTGTCTACAGGAAACCAAATGGAGCCAAGAACAAGCAGCCCTTTGCAGTGAGCGATTTCGAGGACACTCTCTTGCCCATGAACTCTCTCGAGGCATCGTGCACCGAGAAGGTGGGGTGGCTACCCTCTTGCCAGCTGGTTGGAAGGCTGCTCGTGTTGTCCGCATTGTTGAACACTGCTGTGTTGCAGTTTTGATTGCTGCTGTCTCCTCCCCGTTCTGGTTAGTCAACCTGTATGCCAGAGTTGAATGGACACGAGAAGACTTCATTATGTTTATGCACGCCTGTCGCAATCAATTAAAGGACGCTCCTGTCATCTTATGTGGAGACATAAATAGGGTTGATCACAAATTCCCACAGCTGTGGGAAGACTTCCTGCAGACCATGTCATTGGAAGATATCTCACCTTCCCTTGAGACCTTTTGGCACCCGCATGGTAAGTCCAAACTAGACAGATTTCTGGTTTCAACAACGATTCAGTCAACGGCGCAAGTCTATATCAAGCTGTCCGTACGACCACCTTTATCAAACTTTGGCCACGGTATTCTAGCATGTGCCCTCACGCACCGGCCTAGACTTGCACCTGACCCGTCCTCTGTCAAACATGAAGTAGTCCCAACAGAAGCTTTTGTCTCCTCGAGACTGTATCCAGATTCTCATGGGGAAGTTAAACTGCAACATTCCCTGCTTGAACTGCGCAGAGACCTCAAACGCATAGCAGGGCATCATCTGGCCACTGCGGAACGTGGATTGCTCCAGAGTGTTCAGGCCACTGTGTGGAGTTGGTGGAAGAGTAACAAGGACCACTTGTGCCCTGATATCAGCTTCCGATCACTCTACAAAGGACTTCAGAAAAACATACGCCTCCTGCATGTTCCTCCAAAAATCCTTGCTGCCCTGGTGAGAGTTTCCCAACATGAGTTGCTTGCTGCCCAATGGCCTGTGCAATCAGGATGTTCCCTGATTCCCACCAATCTCATTCAGGAGGCACTCAAAAATGCTGAAGTTAACCAACTTGCTGCTTCTTCATTGGTGCATCCAACGGGACACAGCAATCCGATCCTTCAATCCATTGCTAGTAGGAACATGTGGGACCGACTCAAGTTGGTCTGCCCAAAAGGATCTTTTTACAATGGGCCTATCCTTGATGCGTGTGGCAACACTGTCATCACAGCATCTGATTATGATCAGGCCATGCTGAGCACGCGAGACTTTTGGATGCATGCACCCATAGATGACTATAAGGAATGGGCATATACCTTAGACACGTATGCGAGCCTGGTCCAACCTTGGCCAGCTATCCCGCCCCCCAGCGAGTCAGACTATGTTAAGCAATTACTTCACACCAAAGATTCACACCGGGCCCAGATGGTTTACCATATGCGGCATGGAGGCACTCCCCTGACATTGCAGTAGCAGTCCTGCAAGAAGAATTTCATAACCTCATATGCGACCAGGCGCCTGACCCAGCACAAGTTGGTGTGTGGATTCCAAAGGCCAAGTTAGGACCAACAGCTGACTACTTCCGCCCCTTAGGTATGCCAAACACCATTGACCGACTCCAGGATGGCACAGCAGCGGCCATACTGTTTGAGAAAACCAGCCATCTATTCCACACATCGCAAACGATGTTGAACCATTTTCGTGAGCCACAAAAGGCGGTTATAGACGTGCAATTGGCTCTTGAGCAGGCTAACCCTACCATTGCACTTTTCCTTGACTTGTCCAAAGCTTTTGAGCGAGTTAATGCCTTTTGGTTGCTTCGTATCCTACATATAAGAAGAGCCCCTTGCTGGGTGGTTGCCCTGGCCTGGCGCCTCCTGTTTGGGCGAAAAATCTTGCACAAGGTGCAAGGGCGTCTCCTCCCTCCGCGACTGGTGAAATCGGGGGTCGACATGGGCAGATCCACCTCAGTTTATTTTTTCTGCTTAGCTATGGATCCCATCTTCACCATGCTTAACCAAATACCAGGTGTGATAGCTATAGCTGGATACGTGGATGACACTACTATCATTGGCAAATTGGATGGTGATCTCCACTGGATCCGTGCCTGTTTTCGCCTCATTAATCAATGGAGAACTGCTGGCATTGTCATGGATCAACATACATGTTGGAAGGTCGGCACGCCTGGAAGCCCTGACATCCCTCTCGCGCAACTGCTTCCCTGTGCTGGCTATAGGGATAACCTTTTCGCCCAAAACCCGGAAGGAAGGGCTACCTTTCACGAAGCAGTATTTGCGGCTGAGTTAGGAAAATCAGCTATTGTCGCACGGGGACCCCACTTTGTCCATCTTTCCCTGGCAGAAATCAGAAGCGCCCTCCTGCAAGGTAGTTCCTGGCTGATTCAGCTAGCGCAAGGTGGGTGCGAATGTAAATCTAAGATGGCGGTGTTGGTCAATGCAAACCTGTCGCCACCAACCTGCCTTATCCTTGACCAGAATGGCCTTGGGCTTCAAGCTGTTGCCCCATCCACCGTCAACCTGGGGCTAGGAGTCTCCTCGGGATGGGCCTTTAATGGGCGGGTAATGGCACACACAGAGGCCCCCCACACATGGGCAACGGACCTAGCTAAACAGATTGCTAAATTCGAATTGCGTATCAAGTCAGCTACGGTGGCGCACCTCTCCATACATAAAAGGATTATATATTTCAATGCTTTCTGTCTAAGTCTCTTTAATTATGGCGGCAGTTGGCGCTGTTGCCCCCAGGAACAGCTCCGACCATTGTACCAGACTATGCTGTCTTTCATCCTGCAGCGCAAATGGTTCCCAGCCCTTTTGCTGCCTGGAGTGTGCAGGTACCTCCGTATTGGCCCTCTGCTTGACCCTTCTCATATGCAGGCCACCTCATCCATTGGGCTGCTCCATCGACGTGGGCTTACCTTATGTCAAACTGAGCGAATCTCCTGGCAGGAGCGAGATCCGCAGGCCAGAGCAGCCTTACAACAGTGGGAAATAGCACAAAAAACACTCACAGGGGAACAGCGTGGCCGCTTATACAATCTCGAGCGAGCCTATGTTGCTGCTTCCTGGCCGTCAAGTGCTAGTCGGCTTGGCCAAAAATTTAAGCAGCTACACACCAAGTTTCAGGTAGAATTTCTGCAGCGACAGGCAAGAACGCATTTGGAAAATCGCATACACACCAGTGGATGGCCAGATGGTCCACAACCTGCCTATCTCGAGTGGCTCTCGACTTTGCCGCTGGCGCTCATTGCGCACATCCCTCGGTACTCTATACTGCGATGGGCCTTAACCGAAGACAGCGACGTATGGCTTCCTGTCAGAGGCATCCTCTCTAGGGAAGCCCCTTGTGTCATCTGCTTGCAACCTGCGCGGCGATTCCCTTTGGGCAGCCAGTGTGGTGCCATCTGTGACACTTGCATACCGAACCATATAGACTTCACGCCCATCATGATGACAGAAGCTGAAAAAACAGGATACACGAGGCTCTTTGGCCGAAATATTCCAGAGTTCCCAAGCCTGTTATCCCATATTGTTGATCGGATTCAGAACGTCGCAAGAGAAGTCCCTGAATCGCATATGATTCCATGCGTTCTGTGCCAGGCTGGGTACAACAGCATAGACCACTGGGTCAGATTTTGCCCAGTGCTGACCTGTGCTGTGAATGCTCTTCTTCCCAAGCAGCAAGAATGGGTGTTCCCTGACTACCGTCACCCCTGCCCACGGGACCAAGGCATCATATGCACGCTGGCCCTGTTTCATGTCAGGCGACATGCTCGCAACAGAGGGGGCATGCAAAATGACCTCTCGAAAATGAGTGCACCTGCCCCAATCATCAAAATCATCTCAGAAGTAGTGGCTGATATCTACCAGAGCCTGCCATCAGTGGTCCTCAATAAAACACCTAGTCCACCGGTGTTCTCTGCAAGTGAATGTGTCCAGGCCAGTCTTCTTGAGGTCAAACAGATTCCCAGTGTACACATGCTGCGAGCGGTTTTGCCCAAAGCTGGGCTTATGGTCACGCAGCCTGTTGAACACAATGCGGTCATCGCGGTCCTACATCCAAGCGATTCCAGAATAAAATTCCTCATTTCCCAGCAACCTCACTTGACCATCCCGCATAGCAAAGTTGAGCTCTGCCCCATCCAATGTGCCTGTGGCAAGATGCACCTCCAAGTCAAGGCTGTTGGTCCTGTCCTGCCTGACACCTTCTTAATGATTGGCCCAGAGGCACCATCTCGTACGCTCCTGGTCCAATTTGATGGCTCGTCGCACAGGGGACTAGGCAAAGGTGGTGCTGGTGTTGTCAGTTTGGAGATTACCCCAGGCTCTACCACTGTCCTAGATTGGCTTTCCCTGGCGCTGCCTGATTGTAAAGATAATGTTGAGGCGGAGGCGGTGGCCTGCCAAGAGGCATTGCAAAAGGCGGCTACCCATGCCACAAAAGCCAGAGAGATAGGTGATCCATATGATGCCGTCATTGTGCAAGGTGACATTCTGCCCATCCTGAACTATCTCAACAACCGTGGGCGAATGAGAACCCCAAAACTGATCGACACCCTCTTAAAATGCAGGGATATCTTGTCCTCGTATTATCCTGCCTTTGTCCTCCGCTATCTCCCCAGGGAATGCAATAAACTTGCGGATTACTTTGCAGGGCAAGGCTCGAAATTTGCATTGGAACCGCTAATTGCCAGTCCAGTGGACATTCCAGCTCATATACCGTATGCACTACTGCAGCGACTTGGTTTCACTATTAAATTCTGCCCCATGGAAGGAGGGCACCATTATTGCCTCACTGAGACCCCTGAATGGCAGGATGGGCTTTATGAAAAAGTCCTCAGAAATTACCCCAACCTGGCGGGGCAAATGGGGAGCTACCTGCAGCAGGCGGCAGCCCGGCGCTCCATCACACAGTACTACCGCCCTGTCGCAGTTGATGGCGAGGGTAGGCTATATCCTGATGGCTATGGTGCGCAACAAATGCCCAAGGCAATGCGTATTGCCCTATTTGGACGAACCCACGTTGAATTGGATATTAGCGGTGCCCATTATGAAATCCTCCGAAGGATCTCTGGCAACAATAACTTGCCCCCTATTGCTAATCTCCGTAGCCTCCTCACGGACACCCTAGGCCCCCTTCTCCGAGAAGATGCTCACACGGACCTGATCAAAAGGTGGCCCTTGATCATCATTAATGCAGCTACATGGGAAATGGCGGTGCGAGTTATTGAAAAGCAACTGTGCATGGCCATGCCCTCCAGCGTAGTTCACATTGCTTCCACCCTTTGGCACACTGCCCAGCGCTTAGACCAATGCCTTCCCCCATGGTTCGCACCAAGAACAGGTGAGTGGACGACGGGGCGCAATTTCCGTTTGTTAGAATCAGGAGAAAAGACACTCACATGGTTTGCGTATGAATTCTTGCAACAGAGTGCCCCATTCACCTCTGTTATTTGGCTCCATGATGGATTCTGGGTCTCCCCCCCCCCGTCCCAATTCTGCCTAAACTGCCTTCATGAGGCGGTATGTCAGCGTTTCCAACTGGATATTGGCGAGGCACCACTCTTTCGGATTAAAGAGCTTCGGCCCCTCAGGGAAGCCCTCCAGAGAGATCTTCAAAAGACCCCCCGGCTACCGATCCCTGGATCCAAACTCCTCCCGCCGGGCCAACAAACCTTGCCATTTCCAAGCATAATTACCAAAGCAAGAGTCAATCTAAAAACAGACCAAGAGCTTGTAGAGGAACACAGCTGGCGTATCAATAAGAAGAAATACACGGCAACCAACTCAAAAAAAAGACCATGGAGCATGATCTAGAGGGAGCCGCTGTCTTAATACTTGCCTGCAGATTTTGGCTCATACCCAGCCGGCCAAGAACAAGCCATGGTGAGGACATGGTGTACTGCCTGGTGGCCGCCGTGCACATACCATGCCTGGCTGTGGCGATTTCATTGGAGGACGGGTGGCCACATCGTTCTTCTCGGTCCCCTATTTCTCAAGTACTTGCGCCGCATGCGACGTAGTTTCCCCTCCGTAAAGTGGTGGTATCAGCCGACCAGGGGCTTTCTTTCTGCCCTGCGTCGGGCAAGAAGAAAACAACGGAAGGCCCAAAGAAAAGCCAAATGACTATGGAATTCAATGGATTTCAACATGACAAGGGACTGTCTAGTCTATCCTATGGGTTGTCTGATTCATGCTTCAGTCGATGTAGGTACAAGTCACTTCCATGGCCATGAGCCAATTTCGTAGTCCTTTGGGTAAGAGTGGCAGTTACTAATACATAGTGAAATCATGGTGTCCACTGATGTATGGGCTGGCCTGGCCACCCACGTGGCATGGCAGGCTCTGAAGCAGTTTCTCAGTGCCATTAAAGAGTTATGTTTAGTAGTTACGCAGGTGATCATGTCGGTGCTTGGATTTTGGGCGTGAGGAGCATACAAGTAATGCCTCTTCAGCAACATTGAATATGTGACAGGGCTTTGGCAATGTGTCTGTAATGACATGCTTCCAAATGTCTCCTCAGCGAGCAACATGAACCCCGCAACCCTGCTGTCCCTATGCTTTAATGCTAATCCACTGCTGTTCACGGATACAAACAATGACATCTGCTGCCGTATTGGCTCAGCGAACTTCAGTAATGATGCAGCATGTGTGCAACATCGGTACAAGAGCCTCAATTAGTTGAAAGCCCTGTAGTCCTTGGCTGGCTGCCCACGTAGCGTGCTAAGACTGATGGGGCTGCTCATGTGAATATAAATATTTCCACATTTATCTGTTTAATTTTTTGCGCAATGGTAAGCATGGATACAGCTAGTTTGTACTCCCTTTTTCCTTCAGAGCCATGGGAAATGTTACATGTGCTAGCATCCCGAGCCTCTGCTGTTGGGGAAATGCCCTTCCCTCGCGTAGCAGACGGGACAATGACAGGAATGTTACTAACCCGAGGCTGAGTCAAGCCAGCACAGATGTTGCACACAGAGGACTTGTCCTTGGGTCACTCACCCAATTGTTTGCACAGCTCACCAACCTTAGAGAGCGGCTGGGCACTAGCACAGAAGTTCCGAGGGATGAGGCCGTGAATCGGACAGAGGTTGAAATGGCCACGCAGCAGATATCTCATGCACAAATTCACATCCGATGGGTCATCACTGACCTTCTGATTTTAGATGAGGCTCAGCCGCATGCATGATGTCACCGACCGCCAAGAACCCATGGCACGGCTGAGATTTCAAAAGAAAAAGCTAGGGGGGGGACAATCGTTCTCTTCCCTTCCGCCTTGCCAGGTAAGACCCTAGTAAATAGTGACGTTCGGCCGTGAGCCGAAACCAGGGTGAAGGGCTTCTTGGCAGGTCAATCACAGGCCCTTGAAAGGTAGTGTCTGATAGTTATGGACATAACTGTTAATTGCAGCTGATTGCTTTTGGCTCAACTCAGTTTTAGAGGGGGGAGTAAGAGGGACTCCCTTATTAGAGTGACCATCACCGTTTCAAAAAGGTCCAAGACCCTACACTGATAGAGCTGTTTCACTGTGTTTTCCTCTTACCCTCTCACTCCGTATAAGTGGAAACAACAGTTGCACATTCTCACTGGTTAATAAACACAAGTAACCGCCCTCCTGTCGTTGCTGGCTACCCACGTAAGCATGCATGACAGGGGAGGCTTTTCCTAGTCGGGGCGACATGGTTTCCGCGCTTGACCGGGTAGCAGGTTTCTTAAGGTGCTTGAATACAGCAATGGGCCACTGCTTGGCTAGGCTCTCCTCTTGGGTGCCAACTAGCTCCGCCTCTGAAGTTGCTGCCCCTGCTGGCCACTCTTTGACTGCTGGTGCTATTGCCGTGTTGAGTGCGGAACTGCAGGACGTCCAGAGGCGTCTCACCATGTTTCTGGACGACCCGGTCCTCAGACCGACTGATCATTATCGGCTCAGGACAGCGGTCTGGCACTTAACGCTCTCCGGACAACACCTATGTGGTGCTCTCGTGCCGCCTAACGATCGGGACCACAGTAGTACCCTCTCGTCAGAGTCGGCTGAGGCCAGCACCAGCAGGGGCGCACCTACTCAATCAGGGTCCTCTGTGTCGGGACCGGCTGTATGTGAATCGGAGGATGGACGGGCCATCATAGAGGCCCAGGAGCATAGAGAAACTATGGAGACTAGAATTTGCTGCAGCGAACAGGTGCTGAATGAGCTTTTCGCTGAGTACCGGGAGTCTGACAATGTTCTTATGGATCATGAACCAAGCGAAGGCAGTAGCTGAGGAAGCAGCTCCTGTTTCATCTAAGCTGCGAGCACAGTTTCACTTCTCAGATGACCCGATTTAGTCTTGAGACAGCAGCGAGAAGACATCACATGCGTTGGCCTGACAAGTTTGTGCTTTTTTGTTTTGTCCTGGCGCAGAAACAGTCCTAACAAGTGGTGGCTATCATCTATTTAGCCATACGCTGCATGGGTTATGAGAACCAATGCAATTTTGGATTCACTCACGTTTCTGCATCTATCCCTCAGCTTTTGGTGGCTCTGGTCTAGGAGAAAGGATACATGCATGCTGGTACTGCACCTCACTTGACCACTTAAATAGCGTACCGACGGACTGTATCAGAGTGCAACGTAACATTCTCACACAGCAGTATGGTGTGGCGTAATTGGCAGGGGTTTTTAGCCCCCCTGCATTCCTACCACTATTTATCCAAGTGAGTATACTGGTCTGATCCTTGATATTAGAGGCCCATCACCAACAGGTTCACCATGGTACTGGTCACCCACGTGACATGTACCGGGGGT
>Ga0126342_10015110_pt1 | contig 13549 bp, 10 predicted proteins | sample Cyp1metagenome_FD_92528 | JGI IMG/M metagenome (GOLD analysis project Ga0126342, IMG submission 92528) | Coral microbial communities from Lord Howe Island, Old Settlement Bay, Australia - Cyphastrea 1 metagenome | ecosystem: Host-associated > Invertebrates > Cnidaria > Coral ...
AAGCACCTTTCGGTCCGTCAGTGGCTTCGCTCTGCCATCCCTGATTCACAACAACCAATCTCTCCTATAGGTTTCCTATTTTTGAAACTTCCGCCACCGCCTTGTGCGGTACTACTGGTATATATATATATATATATATATTTATATATACATATATAGGTACAACATGGTAGATCATGAAATTATAACTTGGACCCCAACGTGCGCATCACTGGATTTCATATGACCCTGCTAGCTAGAAATGCTATACAATTATAACTTATATTTTACGCCTGAATTCGAGGTCATGATCTATGAATGGGATTAGTGGACATGTCATGAACATATAGTCGTATAATATCATGCATCATGGAACTGATTAATGAGGCTTACCCTGCGGCAATCAAACATGGCCGGGAAATCCTTCAAATTACACGGTTCTAGCTGGGAAAATCCTTGAACTAAGCGGGGAATTTTCCAGCAGGCCATGTGACTGACTGGAGGGTAATGGGATGATGACTTACGTATGTTTATACATGTCATGTTTTAATATATGGGTAGCTATCCGAAATTTTCCGAACATTTCGGGGTGGTGAATCCTCAGTTCGAAAGATGGGAGCCCAAGACTTTTGGGGCGTGCCATCACTGTGACATGTAAATTCCAAAGTATTTCAGGAGTTGGAACTGAATTGAACTGCGATTCTTCCAGTCATTTTTTTGGTGTTTTGTATCCAAAATCATCCAAAAGTGCTGGTTTCAACGACCTTTTCATTTTCCACCCTACCCTGGATGATTAAAATTCACCACAGCGCGACTGTAGAAAATGCCATTGAGGCCACGCATGACGTTTCCAGCGCTTTCCAGTTGTCCGACTCCCATTTCGGGAAACCACCAGGTCAATGACTTGGTAAATGAACCACACAATATGGAAAACCCAAGAAAACCCCAAGAAAACCCATCATTTTGTGGAGATTTCTAGGTCGACCTAGAGATTGTAGAGATTTCGGTTGGTCATTTTCCCCAACCGAACGCCATGGGATGTCCGACCTATCTCCAGCGTCGTGCGACGCTGAGGACTATACCGAGTTTCTGGCGGCCACTTTAGACAAGCGAGTGGCCTGGTTGGTAGGGAGCTACGGTTGGTCCCTGGAAATACTTCCTGTGTATATAATTTTATATAATTGTATATAATTGATGGGCATTTAAGCCTTTGTAAGCCACAAGAATTGGGATTTATGATGATTTATGCTTTTAATAGGATTGATCATTATTTCCCACTGGGAACCATGGTTTGGCATTGGTACAACTAGATACACTTTGATCTATTAATTTGGGGGCCCATGTGAACGGGATTGTCCATATTCAACAGAAATATTGGGAGCCTTGGGGAGCTAGGAGATGAGTACAAAGAGTTTCCCAACCACGTGATAACATGGTTGAAACCTTTGGGTATCGATATGAGTCAAATTTCGAGACCTGCGGGCCGCACAAACCACAGATGTTGGCCATTTGGCTTGGTATTTTTCAGCCAAGTTTTGCAAGTTATTGGATACCTGGATACCCCAATTTTGACCAATCCTCAAAATCTGAAGTCATGTTCATAGTTGAAGCATCCAGGTTCAGGGGCTCATGTAAATTCACCTTCCATGGCCCATAGCAATTCTTGTTGCCTATCAGTGCTTGCAGAGCGGCACTTGCATGGTGTACTCATCAGAAAGTTGTAGATGTACTATGATGTACTCACGGTTTTTCCATATACTATACAAATACCATCAAATACCGGACTGGTGATTTGGAGAGCCTGATGTAGGAATAAACACATGGAAAAATATGGAAACATTGATGGCCAATGATGGCCATTTGAGGACCTCAAGTCCTGGTGTCCAGGTATACCTACAGCGTGATGTATGTTTTTCGGCCTTCGCTGTCTTTGATGTCGATGGCGACGGCCGTATCACTCTCGATGAGTTAAAACAGCTACTCGACTGCATGATCAGCAGCAATTTGGGAATCCATTCCCCGAAAATTAAACATCATTGTATATCCCTAGAAACACGTGTTCACTTTGATTTAGCATATTTTAGCATTGACCCTAGTATCTAGGGACCCAATCATTTTGGGTCCCTTCTATGCACGGGGAATATATTTATATAATTAATATTGAAGGGAATGGATCAAGCAACATGAACCAATGCAGCTGCAGATCTTCTCAGGATTTTGGAGAATGGAGCCGTCGAGCATGTGCTCGAGGGAGCCAAATCGGAGGTGCCCGGTGGTGTTTTTAACACCCAAGGGGAGGGAAATGGATAGAATAGATAAAAATGATTTAAAATGTAAAATGACATCAAACGACCCATGTTCCCCACTTGTGTCTATGGTTCACCTAATTATCATCTGGTGGAGCTGCCCTGATTAATTCTGTGTTTTTTCAATGTTCTTGTTGCAAGGCTCTACTCAGTTGGAAATGAGTTGATCCCATCATCTTGTTCTATGAAATGTCGTTTCAATGGGGAGGAAATTGCATTGAATCATGCGTGTTTGCTCTAGGCTCTAGGAATCTGATGGAATCTGATCCCATTCTGTGAGTATGATGAGGGGGTTCTAATCACATCTTCACCATGGTATTGGCCTTCAAAGTCCTCCGGAGGTTTTATTGGATGTTCTATCTATAAGTATATCCCTCTGAAGTGACTAGTGACTATGGATCAATAAACTTGAAATACCGTTTGTGGGGGATGAAAATCCATCAACAGCAGCTGTTTTAAAAAATAGGGATTCCATGGGTTGAAATCCCCTACATTTTCTTGTTTCAGATGTCATTCAATGGATTGGTTTAAGGGAAAACCTACAGGAAACCATAGATTTTCCCATGAAATATGGGGTTTTCCTGTAAAATTTCCCTTAAACCAATCCATTGAGTCATGGGTTTTTCAGTGCCTTGCTCCCATTGGAACACCCACCAGCAGCCAGGATCTATTGAGGGAGGTGGACGCCAACGGCGACGGATCCATTGACTTTGAGGAGAGATATGGCCGATGGTCAGGTAGTTTCTGGTAAGAGAATGATGGAAAGTGATGGCCAATCAGTGTAAAACCTGGGAATATCATGGTAATACAATGTAATGCATACATTCAAATTAATACATACATGTGTATAGACTTATAAGTTATAATCAATTATATACATCCCGTTCCGACTTCCATTTTTTGTCATCCCAGATGGAATCAGTCTTGCACTCCGGTCTTTCGGACTCCGTACCGTGAAGCATCAGGACGAATCTATCTGGGTTTGTCTGAAAATAGGACAGCCGAAAGTCATCGAAACTCATCGAAACTCCCATGGTTTATCATCATTGTTCTATCAAATGATTATTGGTATACGGTATATCAGCATCCCCCATTTCCAGGACACATCCATATATCATTGATATATCACCCGCAACCCACAAGCCCCAGCAGATCAGGAGTTCATGGAGATGATGAGAGGTGGCCGATCCATGTCCCTTTCAATGGAGACCACCACGCCCAAGTCCAAGGCGGACGGTCATCCGCGGTCCCCGAGCTTGTTGAGATCGCGAAGTAAAGCCAGCAAACACAGCAAAGTGCAGAAATAAAGGCGGGATGGGATGGGACTTGCTACAGGGACGCTGATAGGGACGCCAAACTCGTGGATGAGTTTTTTTTTTGTTTTGGTTGATTATGTTGATGTTGGTTGTGATCTAGAGGTGATGGACATTCAGATACTTACCAACATAAAGTTGAAGATGATTGCAGATAGTTTGCCCATCTCTACAGGAAGGGCACTCTAATACTCGGGTTATAATTAAGTTGGTTTGTACGTCTCCATCTAAGTTTCTTATATTCACCATAAAGTCACCATAAATCCACCATTTTCCTGACACTTAGCTTAACTTACTCATAACATCTCATAACATGTTGTAAGATCTTCCAAAGCAACTTTTTTGCAGAGGTGCCCTCCCACTGCCCAGGTTGCACTGCAGAAGGTCTTCCTTCATCCAGTTCTTTGTTTCGGGCCATGAATTCACGGGCACCCCATATAGGACTTGCTCGAAGAATCTTCTATTAAAAGATATATGACATTATATATGATATACATGGTCTTTTAAAGATGTCTTCTGAATGTGTCCTTCTACATCCGTATGCTGTTTTCTTAGCTCAGTTTTCAGGATGTTCAGGACGTGGAAACGGGATTGGTTTCCCTCCCTGAAGCATGACCTGCAATTGGCTATAGGGAATTGGAACCAGTCCCGTAAGTTGAGAACAGACCATGTTGAATCCAGAAATATCAGAATTCTTGGGGTGTTTCATTGTCATGTTGTCATAAACGTTGTCATGTTCGGCAATCGTATGACAGTCAAAGTTTATATTCTCCAAGTCATGCCTGGAACTATTCCCTCCAAATGACATATAATATGTGTGATGTGTGTGTTTTCTTTTAAGAACCAAGAAAGCTGAAGATGCAATTTGTTATAATGGTGTATAGTTATATCACTATATATATCTTATTTGAAATTCTGCACGATTTGCGAATCAGATTCTGACTGGTTCATAGTTCAAACCCGCCTTTTCCATCTATACTTAGGTGATGATAATATGATGTCCCAACTTCTGATGGACTTAAACTCCATATCTCTGTTTCTGGCTGCAAAAGAACTGGCTGGCTGAGCTCTGCGCGACTTGATTGTCAGTTGTAGCGCTGCGAGGCGTCTTTTTTTGAATATGTAGAACGAGACCTTGCACAGTCAAGGACTGAATTCATCTCTGTAACATGTTGGGCTGACCAGGCGGCCGCAAGAATCGCAAGTCGGAACACGAGACTGTCATGATGGGCCGTAATACAAACGCAACCTGCCCTGTAGAAACGTCCTAGAGTCTCGCTCAGGACTGTTCGTTTGGTCTTTGAAGATTGTCAGGTCCTATGGTTTCATGACCTAAAAAGTCTGTCTGAGAAAACTGGTTAGCCTTGAGGCTGTCGAGCCTCAGATGTGAAGATGTTGGCTCTCAGCAACTGCCTCAAGAGCGAAGATCATGAAGATCCGAATGGCAAGATTCAAAATTGATGGACGGCCGCGGCAACCAAAACCAGGAATTCTGAGTCATTGATACTCACCTGCCAATCTTGTTTGACGTGCTTCTACCAAGGTATCTTGAAAGCATAAGGTTGCTCCTGAGTTAAATCCATCATGGTTTCACCGAAATCCGTGGTTTCCCGATGTGCTCAGCTTCAGTTGCGAATACGAAGTCAACCTACCAACTTCTGTTAAGATTGTTAAAGAAGACTTGGCGGCTCACCCCAGTTTCAAGTAGGAGTAGAACTGAGATTACAACACGCTTACTAACTGATAGGAACCGCCAAGTATATACGTAAAAAATATATGATAATTTCCATAGCCGTATTCTCAACTGGCCGAGCTAACAGTTAAACCCGATGCTCAGCACCGCAGTGGACGAGTCAGAAGTGCCTCCCTGGGTGGTTTTCCTGGGCATTCTGCCGTCATCGCCTCGGCAGGCGCCGGGCGTGACCTCGTGAGACGTGCCGAATGATCGCCGGAAAAATGACTGAGGCCGCGGCGGTTGCGGTTGCGGTTGCGGTTCCTTGGGCGGTGTTGATTCCTTGGCCGCCCAGGTCCAACCAGAAAGCCACAGGCAGGGGGGGTACCCCCCATATGGGGGTATCCCAGCAAATGCTTGGTTTATGTTGGTTTATAATGGAAAATCCCAAAATCAAATGGATGTTTTGGGGGTATCAGTTTAGGGAACCTCCATTTGGTGAGTGATAAAGTTCTAGAATGTCAGAAGCTGATGATTGCCTATTCTGCAATAGTGCTGCAGCTTTGTGGGGTTGGATTACCAGGCCCAGAAACGCGGGCTGAAAATCCTGCAGCCTATCAATCCCCATGCCAAAATGCAACAATTTGGTCATCCCTTCAGGATTGTTCGTGCAAGCCAGCATGAAGTTGCATCCGAGTTCTAGCTAGATTTATGTTTTCAGCTACAGGCACATGGTGGGAGTTTACAAAACAGTGAAAGATAGGGAAAAAACATTGGATTGATCTTCAAAACAAATAGGACAACATGGGTGGAAAAAAAGCGTGATTTTGACCTTCAATTTTTTCATATGTATTTCAATACTGTATTTCATGTCCCATTTGTTTTCCTACCCCAATTCCATGGAATTTGCTTCACACTTACAAATTCTCACCCATAGACTTCTCATCTATAAGTCTATAAGACTTGTTTCCTTTTTACCTTAGTTTTCCTAATTTTGGCGAGGTTTTTGCTATTTTTCACGTTTTCAATTGCCAAATGCAATGAATATGTTTCCTATGTTTCCTATTTGTTCAGGGTTTTGGGAATTTTTCACGTTTCAAAGAAAAAACAAAAGCAAAAAAGGAGGCGGCCAAAAATGAATTCCGACATTTGGCTGACATTTCGGGAAAATTGAAAATTTGCAAACGCTTCGAGAAAAGTAGGGAAAAGTAGCAACACATATTTTATATGAAACAACTAGGAAAACAAATAGGGAAGAACAAAATATTGGAAAAAAGTCGAGGTCAAAATCACGGGTTTTTGTCCATCCATGGTTTCCTATTTTTTTTGGATGTCAATCCTATGTTTTTTCCTATGCATGTCCTAATTTGTTATTTCCTTGATTTTCAATGGGTGCCTGGAATAGGCAAACAAAAAGCTAGATGGGACTGCCATGCAATCCCAGCTGCTGGTGTTGTGAATACATTCATTTCCTGGAAGCACTTCGACTGAATCGATCTAATTATTTGATTCTGTTTGCATCATTTGGTGGACAACTTGAGCCGTTCAAACCCTTAGTTTTGGGTTGAACCAGACCTTAAGTCTTGGATTGGAACACACAATAACGGGCAACTCCTATTAAGGCCACAGCAGGCTGCGAGGAACTTCCGAGCTGGAACCCAAGATGGAATTGATTGGAATATCCCTTTCATCCATTGCGCAAGGGAGGAAATGAGTGATTTTATTTGTCTCTCTTAAGCCGATTCTCTTGCCCCCTCGTATCTGAGGTGTTGGGAGCAACCCTGTTTCAAAAGATCGATGAAAAATGATGAAACCATAATCAAAACATGGTTGCGCAAGGGACAGCATATGACCGTATTGTCATAGTACATCATTTGTTATCGCAGTCCTATTGGCTCCACCCTCAGGGGGCCGGAATTTGAGAACTTCCTTGGATTTTTATTTGCTTTTGGAGCGTTCCAACCATGGGCGCGTGCATAGGAGCGGGCACAGTGGCTCTTTGCAGCCAAGTCTGTTTACATTTTAGACAAGAGTCAATGGTTCGAGGTTCATCAGCCTCAAAGTTTGTATGACGAGAGCACAGGTTGTAGGCACAAGATGTTCAAAGGAGGACTTCACCTATGTAGATTTATATAGTAGTTTTGAATAGCCTTGAGTCTTCGCAGCATCAATCTAACGCGGAGCTTTTCACAATATATATATATATTATAATATATTATAATACATATTATAATATATATTATAATATATATTATAATATATATTATAATATATACATCATATATCATACATCTATTAAACTATTACACCCCCAATGCTGTTACTGTTCAGAACTGCCAGTTGGTGGAGGAAAGCCGGACATCAAAGGCAGCATGATCGTTCATGAGCACGACGACGATCGATTTGCAACACGAGAAACTGTCGCCGCCCGTCCACTTCAAGGGCTGAAGAGTGTCAACCCCGGCCCCTGTGAAGTATGGTCCATAGATGTTCTGCCATTACACTTAGTCCTGTAAATTTTATTTTGACCATGAATTACCATACATTTTGACAGAAACTGGGAGAAAGAATTCCCAGAGGTTTATCGGGTTCACCACATTGAGATCTTGGGAGGTAATGAGCTGCCCTTGGGTCAGGGCGTTTCACACCATGGTTGGAGTGGTATGTGGGATCCATGTTTGATGATGGGGCCAACCCTAAAGCTGCCAACATGTAGTATTCCAGGACACATGACCCGCAAGCTTTGCAGCGCATTGGATGAACTAAGGAACCTACAAAGAACGTGCGAGCGGAAAGCATCACCCGGAGTCAGTTGATTTTGAAACCTGGATGCATTGGACATGTTGGATGCTATTCTCCTTCGAAATCTAGCCAGAATTTGGGCACTGAGGAGCCATGCAGGGGATGTCCAGTCGATGTACACCTTGCAGTCCAGCAACATCGGCGAAGGAACCTACGGCTCTGCGACTGGTCCAAAAACATATAGATGTTGTCTTGAAGGCTGTGTGCACCAGAAGACCCATGCAGGTATGGCTCAAAATCATCACCCCACCAAAATTTAAAGCGTCTATTTTTTACACATATTTAACTATATTTGTGACATGTATGCATTTATTTGTATGTGTATATACATATATATATATATATATATGCTTGTATACTATTTATGTTTATATATTGTCGTCTATACGTGTCCATATGTGAATATATATATATATATATGCACGTCTGTACTTGTCTATACATGTCTATAGTCTATGTCTATATGTGCCTATATAATGTCCATATAACCTTAGACAAAAACCAAGTTTCTGGGTCCCTGAGTACAATTGCAAGCCAAACCCATGCCGCACCTGTTCCGTAGTCAGCCCACCCCAAGGGCAGCTTTGGGTTTGCCATGGTTTGCCCAGGTGACCATAGGCATTCACAATAGCACCGGCGCTAAGCGAGCGATCAAGACCATGTCCAAAGCCAATCTGAGCCTCGATCGAAACTGGGGCACCTCCAGTTTTCAATGGATCCACAGATCAATTTGGGAGCGGAACTCAAAATCGTGACCGTGTATATAACCTAGGTGTATTTCTCTGTGGATCAAGGGCAGATGCGGGTTGAGCTTTTAAGCACTTGCAGATCTTTTGCAGATCATGCAATCTTTGGATCTCTTTGGGACACGCTTGTTTGAGCAGCACCTCTCAGAATTGGACCAGCGGCAGCCTGACATCATTCGCGGCATGCTTGTTATCCATCCCCAATGAGACAAACTTATCAGATAATGAGTTTATAATGTTTGGACATGGAATTATCATGAATTGTCATGGATAATTGATAATCCCAAAATGTTTGGAATGAGAATTAACTTGTCGGAGATAGCAACGTGGAGAGATAGGGAGATAGGGAGAGAGAGATGCGGAGAGGAGTAAATCTCTGATACTTCGATGGCCCAGCCGCCATGGCACAGGAAACATGTGGTGCGCTTCCAGCAGGAAATCGATACTCGGCTGGAGAGCACCAAAAGTGATGAAGGCCCCTTAAGCCTTAAGGCAGCTAACTCTCGCTATGTCTATAGAAGGAATCGATCGGAAGTCGGAAGGATGTTTGACGATTTGTGCATTTCCATGGTTTTGCAGTCTACAATCTAGATATCTCTCGTAGCTACACACCCCAAAAGAAACACATGGAACTTCAATATCTTCAATGCAAGTGGGCCTCAGCAAAACAACACTTTTCCTGACTTTCGATATTTGGGGTCGCAGCTCCATTTCCAAAAGGGTATCCTGGATTATCACGCCTCCGCTGGGGACCGCCAAAAAGAATCTCCCAGTATTCCCAGTCCATGGTTCCATATGTTCCTGCCCTGCCAAGACTATTATGAAGTCAATGGACCATCCAAACATCATCAAACTCTACGAGACCTTCGTTCCCCGGCGAGATGATTTTGGGCAAGGGAACTGAGGAGAGCGGAGTCTGTTTCATTCTGTTTCCATATGTTTTCTTTTAGTCTTGTTCGGATTTCATAGGAGCCGTGAGTGAAGATCTATCTGACTGCATCCAACTGCATCCCAATGCATCCAAATGGCAAGAAAATTGGTGGCAAAGCAGCGATACCTGTCTTTGGGATTCACCAAACAGGTCTAGAGCACATGCAAAGTCAATGCTGAGACACGCCTAGTTGTTGTACATAGACATCGCCCTCCCGGTCTTGCAGTGAGGAAGACAGAAAGCATATCTACTTGGCCATGGAGTTGTGCACAGGAGGTGAATTGTTCGATCGCATCATCGAAGTTGGGCAGTTTACGGAGAAGGACGCCGCCATCGTTGTGCAGCAGATGCTGAGCGCAGTTTTCTACATGCACAAGCGGCTGGTGTGCCACAGAGATCTGAAGCCCGAGAACTTCCTGTTCCTGATGCCTGGCTATGGCTAAAGCTGGCTAAGCCAAATTTTTATGGTGATGGATTTTCAAACGCTTAATTCCTGTGCTTGTGGACATTCAGCCAGGTGGTTGCGGTGTCTCCCTTGGCGCCAAGGACTAAAGGTCCGATGGAGAAGAACCTGCTGAAGATCATCGATTTTGGGCTGTCCAAATGCTTTGAGCCCAACCAGCCCATGAGTACCAAAGCTGGTACACCATACTATGTGGCCCCGCAAGTGCTTCAAGGTGGGGCTGTAGCATACTGTAGCAAGAAGGAGATCCGACGTGGAACCACTTGGCTCATGCAATCTCGGGTTCAAGCACCACTCCAAAGTATAAACTTAGCATGAAAACACCAAAAAAATGAACACACACACATGTCTATTTATATATAATTATATATATATATTTATAATATTATAGAATCATATGTAAAAACCTGCAGGAAACCTCCAGAAATTCGTGGGTAAATTCACCATGTGGTTTGAGGTTAAGATTTTCCTTAAACCAATCCATCGACTAGGTGATACTAGGTGCATAATTATCCATTTAAATCCTCCAATTCTTGATGGCTATAGCGGCTATATTTACCCCGTTTCCCTTAAACCAATCCATAAGAACTCCAGGCAAGTATGACTGTAGCTGCGACATTTGGAGCTGCGGTGTGATCATGTACACGATGCTGTGTTGCTTGGTGTTGTGGAAGCTACCAGAACGGCAAGGACCACTTGACATGGGAGACCATGGGAGAAACATATGTATAATCATAAGTTGTGTTGTCTCACTTTGGATGGGGAGAACTCTGCGACTGGGATCCACACACACACACGACATAAGAAAAGGAACACATGTTGCCTTGTGATAGTTTTAATTTCTATCTGTTTGATTATCCATGGTTTGAGGAGTTGGTATTGCGAAAGGGCACGGTGCAAACATGTAGGGCATTGGTGGCACCTTTCCGTGTTTGCGTAGGTAATTCTTTGGCCTTGAGGGCAGGAGGCAAGTGTGACTAAAGATGACTAAAGCACATTCAACAGAGGAGTCCCAATATCTCACTCTCTATGCACGGTTTCAACATCACTTCTGTTGCTGGGCTGACAAAAAGGCAACTAGTGTTTGGAGTAGATGTGCTGAAGTTGTTTTGTCGAGGTGGTTATCCGCCTTTCTACGGCAAGACTGATCAAGAAGTTCTCAGCAAAGTGCGAAAAGGTCTCTTGACGTATTGGCCCTGACAGCTACGGACGATGCATATGTAATGGCGATGCTGCCTCCGCTGCTGTTGATGATGTTCGAGAAGAAGATGATGATGAGAATAATGATAATGATATGAGAATGATGAGGATGATGATGATGAAGATGATGATGATGATGATGATGATGATGCTGGTGGTGGTGGTGGTGAGAATGGTGAGAATTATGAGAATGAGGATGACGATGAAGATGAAGGTGATGATGACGACGATGGTGATGATAATGATGATGTTGATGATGATAAAGACGATGATGCTGATGATGATGATGATGATGATGATGATGCTGGTGGTGGTGGTGGTGGTGAGAATTATGAGAATTATGAGAATTATGAGAATGAGGATGACGATGACGATGAAGATGAAGGTGATTATGACGATGATGATGATAATGATGATGTTGATGATGATAATGACGGTGATGATGATGATGATGATGACGACGACGACGACGACGATGGCAGTTGTTTTGGTACCATAGCTTTTGCTAGGGCCATGCTGGCCATTTTTCGTCAACTGGCCAGCCATCCCCAGTGATTCCATTACCTTTTCATCACATCTCAGCCTAGGCATGTACCAGTTCGAGCCGAAGTATTGGAGACACATTTCACAAGATGCCTGGCGTTTCCTACTTTGTTTTTCCCAATTGTGCGTTCGCAAAGTTTTTAATAAGTTTGGACAAATTGTGTTGTTTTGGCGATTCTCGCGGAGAATCTAAGGATGCCAAGAAATTGATCTCTATGCTTTTGAAGTTTGAGCCTGAGACTAGGCCGGAAACCACCAAGCAGTCTCAACGTCAAAGCCTTGTCGTAATGGCACATAAGGGAAAATGTACCGGAAAACCCCATATTTAATGAGAAAATCAAATAAAATCGATGGTTTCCTGTAGATTTTCCCCTCAACCAATCCATTGAATTAATGGAGCAAGGCAACCAACGCAGGGTCATGATGCAACATGTTCCTTCATCTCATTCATGCAGTTATTGCTTTGCACTGATATGGGTGATACTTGCCAGTATTATACCAAATTCCCTGAAAATCCACTCATTTTCCCTCAAACTCCAGGTGGTGTCCCCTTCCACTTTAATCAATGGGCCAGTTCATGGATTTGTGCAGGATTCTTTTGTAGCAAGCCATAGTTTTAAATAGTTTTAGCCTGCAAATACTTGGCTTTTCCTATGGTTTCCTGCAGATTTTCCAGAAAACCACTGGAAATGTCCACCTGCGGCAGGTATACCGCGGAACAAGCGCTTCAGGATACCTGGATAAAAGATCGAGCGCCCAAAGCACAGGATGTGTGTCTCCAGGACCACATCGTTCACAATCTGAAGAGCTTCAGGCCATGGAGAAACCCGTTCGGAACATGATCTGCAAATGGCGGGTGTAAAGGAACATATATATATATACACATAATATAATATAATCACCACCCTTTAAGGCTACTTTTCAGGGGGGACCATACCAAAATGTAAGATACATTTTTTGGGACCCCCCCTTAAATGTAAAATTGGTCGCTGAACGTCCCCCAGATAACGTTTTTTGGGGGAGGGTCTTCAAAATACCTTCAACAGGTAAGCTTACATTTTCAAGGCCCCCCTCAAAAACACCTTCAAAAAAGGTAGCTTACATTTTGGGTACATACCCCCAGTTTAAACCGTGGGTGATATAATATATATGGTGGTCGATCCAAAGGTCCTTGTAAGGAGTTTTAATTGCGAAAGCCGTGCATGTTATGTTGGAAACCCTCGCGAAAGTGTTTTTTCGAGTTCGCGAAAGAAACTTTTTTTTTTCCGCGAAAGTTTCGCGAAAGTTGGATATCATGATTGCCTAACATAAGGTTCCGCGAAAGATAAACATGGAGTTCGCGAAAGTTTCGCGAAAGTAACATGTTTATTCGCGAAGAATGACTGTTCCCGGATAAAGAATTTTGATCAACAACCATATACTATATATATATTATATATACAACATATACTACATATGTATAATATATATATATATATATATATTATATAATATCATATACACATATCATGTCATATAATATAATATAATTTAATATAATATGATTTAATATATATATATATATATGATACATAATTCAAATATATACATATAT
>Ga0126342_10015111_pt1 | contig 13548 bp, 16 predicted proteins | sample Cyp1metagenome_FD_92528 | JGI IMG/M metagenome (GOLD analysis project Ga0126342, IMG submission 92528) | Coral microbial communities from Lord Howe Island, Old Settlement Bay, Australia - Cyphastrea 1 metagenome | ecosystem: Host-associated > Invertebrates > Cnidaria > Coral ...
AGCACATCGGTTCGTTGCAGTCCAGTATATATACCACTGTTTTGCAATGGGGGTAGTTGAAAATGTCCTACGAAAAGCCAAAGAAAGGGCAGCCAGAGCTAGTGCGAAGATCAGTGGTTCGAATGCGGTTAAGTTTGGGCCTAAGATTGGAATTCGGTCTTTGCTCTTTAAATTTAAAACATGTTTATATAGCTACTTATTAGTTGAATGGGGTATATGTACCTAAACCATCACAAACATACGTATGAAAAAGTCAAGATGGTACTTTACAGTAACGCAGGCACTTTCTTTACAAGTGCTCGTTTCCTTGGCACTTTGGAAGTTCTGGGTCCTGAAAAAAATGTATTTTGGTTGATTGAACCCTTCACATTCCAAGTCTTGCTGGGTATATTTCACACACCTGACCCTTTCAGGATGTCTGGGGCTAATTCCCTCGAATGGAGAGTCTTTGAGTTGCACGCTCTCAGTGGGTACCCAGAGGTATTAACCCACCAAAGAAAAGAACACCTCAAAATGGTTCAAAATGACCATGGCCGGGTTGCACCAACAGCATGCTCAACAAGAGTTATCTTTTCCAAAATCCTATAAGAGTTATGCATAGTTATGCGGTATCATGATTCATGAGGTAACTATAAGCGACTATAGAATTATATAAAAATAGTGAGTTAACATGAGCTAACTATTCTTAGAAACAGTAACTGGTTACTATCTTATATAGTTAATGTTGGATATTTCACTATATATAAGGTTATTATCCTATTATATAACCATTTATTAACTATAACTATGGTTATTCATGTGCCAGGATCATCCCAACAGCTTCTTCTCACCCTGCAGGATCCCCAGGATATCCCCAGGACCGTCGCGGTGATGGCACAGCTGTAGCTCACCTCGTTGGGAAGGACCTCGCGATTCGTCGGCGGCGAGGTCCGTTGGGTTTAGGGTTTTTAGCCACCATTGATGGCTTGGAATTGATGGGTTAATGAGAGCTTAATGGGATATATATTTATATATATAATAGCTTTTAAGCCATTGATGAGAGCTTAGTTGAATGGCCACATATATATATATATATAATTATATATATATAATTATATATATATATCTAACAGCTTATTAATAAGCAACAATCTATGATTAATTTGGGTGTGTTTGAAAATGGTTGGTGTACCCCTTAGTGCCAATTCCAACAGGGAATCCATGATGATTTTGACCATCAAATCTGGGGTAAACTATTCTCAGACAATTTTGGTCTATCCTTAAACCAATTGAGATACTGCAGATACCCAAATATATATTAATTTGCCATGATGAATCCTTTGATTTTGGGGCTGCCCTAATTTTAGACAATTTTGTTTCCAAGGCAAATCTAGTTGCTATTGTTGCTATAGAGATGTTCAAGGATGTCAATGGAATCAGTTGCCAACAGGGTCGCCCTATTCAGTTTTCATCATGGGCAACCACAATATCCATGAAAATCTATGAACCCTGGGCACATTTCGGCCTGAGTTCCCAAGTCATCCCAGCCTGCCAGGACTCGAAGTTTCGTAGCATTGCCAGGGCTTCTTGCCATTGAGCTCCTGCCAGGAAGTCTCAGGTGTGTTCAATAAAGCTCCAGGCTAACAACTGTATATGTGTACATGTATAGTATATAAAGTCTTGTGGCCTTAGCATTGCTGAGTCGTGCATCAAAGACCGGCAACCACCACTTCCTCTCCTTGAGCGAGTGCGCTCACTGCGGCACTCAATGCCAGGACATCTGGTGAAGAATTGGGGGCCTAAGCGAAGAACTTCGCAAATGTTGGGACGATCATCACAGTTACTGCAGATTGATCTACGGATGCCATCGTTTCCTTTCCAACTTTTCAGTATCAATACATATTTATATACATTCAGATTTATATGTGTATATGCATTTATATATAATTATATATATATATATATACACTGGAAGCCCCTTAAACTGGGAACTTGTTAGTATCAATGGATGTTTTTGAGGGACAAAGTCCAGGCTCCAGACATCGGTGGCTACTGAGCTACTGATATTGACCAATAGATCCCATTACCAAAGCCAGTACCTCAGTACAACTCAACATATGGAGGTTTCCCAAAATGAGGTTCCCCAATAGCTGGATGGTTTAGAGTGGAAAATCCCAAACTAAAATGGAGGATTTAGGGGTACCCCTATTTTAGGAAACCTCCATATATGTTACATCCCAGGTTTGAACTTCCAAACCGGGCATCTTCCTAAAAATAAAAACCACCAACGCAACCTCCGACAACAGAGTTGATCAGCAATTAGGGTGTAATTCACTACCCTGACATGTTCACCATTTTATTTGGAATGATGCCCCAGAATTGTGTACCGCATAAGTCCAAAGTGCAAGATTCCAGTCTTTACCATTCACTTCTAATTTCTATTCATGTATATTTATCTTGGAATATATATATATATATGTTATATTCATGTATAATACAATGCTTCTGTGGCCAATGTGACATAGAGATCCTGACACCTCCACTCCTGATGCAAGCACCTCCAACAGGTTCAGCGTTTGGAGCCACTTTGAGGCTTTTTCACAAGCACTCATCGCTGCGTTCAAACCTCACTGGGAAGGTTTGCTGATTTCTGGTTGGCTTTGGTGGGCTAAATTCTGACATAAATTTGACTTAATGTTCTACACTATAATGAAAGCATCGTTCACCGATGCTACTCTACATAAGCCTGTGCAGTGACCCCAAAGGAAAAGGAGGGGAGCACATGGCAGCAAATTTGACTTTGATGATTGCAGTTTGGGGAGGATATTCCAGTTTTTTGGGTGAATTATGAAGTTTGTCTGAGCATAGGGTACCCCAAATCTCATATGTTTAACTGGCTAATCATCATTTTCCCCTTCAATTGGATCATTTTGGGGTTTACCCCATGTCCAAACGAACCCATACAGTAGCCATTCAAACCTGGAAAATCCATGAACTCTGTATACGGCCCACACTAAGTGGGTAACAAAAAACGGCATTGACATTGGGATATATTGGGATACATTGGATACTAATCCTGTATTGACTTCAAGAATCATCCGAGTATTCACCGTAACAATTCTTGAGGTCAGTGTGATTGGCATTGGAAAATCCCAATGGAAAAATGGGGCACTGTGAGAGTCAGACCTGGTGGACCCTTTGGACTGTGCCCTTCTAGGCCTAAAAAACGGCCTGACAAAAATAATTTCAGTACTGTAGATTCCAATATATATACATATATATATATACACATATATATATACATATATATATATATATAATTAGTACATAGAATATGATCAGAATATCCACGCATCTCATATTTACTATCTGTCAAAATAGCTCTTCCATCAAACTCTTTGCTCGCCGAGGGACTGACTTGGTTTATTTGCCTCAGGCTGCAAGGTTTTCGAGCACGCACCTCCGAAAGACAACTTCTTCTGGTTTATTACCCTCTGGTAATTTAACATAGCTATAAAAAATGGCCATTTATCGTGAGTTTTCTCATTAAAAATGGTGATTTTCCATAGTCATGTTAGTTTACCAGAGGGTACCCTCTGGTTATTTGACATATGGAAAATATTGGAAAATGCCCCCATTTAGTTCGATGATTTATAGATGATTCATGATGATTCACCTATTCAACATGGTCATTTTCCAGAGCTAAGTTAACTTACAAAAGGAAACTTGGACTGAGAAGAGACCTCTGAAAACTTGTTGATTCCACAAATACATACAATGCTAACTTACAGTATATCATATAGTCAATGAAGAAATAGACAAATCACCTTCGGCAAATCCACTGTTTTTGTTTCCCATACTGGATTCCAAATCAAGTATAGGTTTATCTGTCATTAGCACGATGTCTCAAGAAATCTCCCGTTTTGTCAAATTCTCGGATTGCTATGGATTTTTGCAGGAATCAACTTCAAACAAGAAAAAAACATGTACCGTCTGGTAATTTAACATAGCTATGGAAAATCACCATTTTTAATGGGAAAATCCACTATTAATGGTCATTTTCAATAGCTACGTTAAATTACCAGAGGGTAAAGCCTTCCCAACCAATCTTTTTTCACAGTTCCCATGCCACAAGTGGCATCCATCCAGCTAAATCTGAGCCCCAGCCACCCACCACCCTCCAGCAAGTGAAGGGCTCGACTCCAGTAATGGCACTTCTCTAGCGCCTCGGGATACGTCCGGCTGCGCAAAATGCCTGGGATCTATGGATGTTTATCTATGGATATCTATGTGGTATGTGGTTTCAATCCCTCTGAAAAATATTAGTAACTTGATCCCCACTTCACGTCTTTGGTACCCACCATATCTGAGAGATTCCAAGACGTCACCAGGAATTCGGTGGAACACCTGGCGAAAAACTGGAACACTCCTAGGTGTGTTTCCAAACGTTTGCATCCGAAACTGTTGCTGCAACGATCCATCCGCAAGAAAGAAACATCGTGCTTTGAAACTGTTCTGACACTAAGAGAAACAATTTTTGGGAAGTCTTGTTGTCAATGAAATCATATGAAATCAAAACCCTTCAAGTCGGGGGAACCTTCTCAAGATTTCTGTGGTCTGTAGCCCCGAATCGAATCCCCAATTTGATCTTGCAGAGGAAAAAAGGTGCTCTTGGTATGTTCAACCTGTCCCAAAAAAAGATTTGTGGGAGTTGGAAAAGAGTAACATGAGATCATATTTTGGAACTACAACATACAACACATATCACAGACTGAGATAAAACAGTTTTCAGGCATCCAAACGCTGAATCTTCAATATTTGGCTTGCACATTAAGCGCTTCTCCCAAAACAGATCAGAACATATGGAGCAAGTTTGGAACCTCAGAGGCCCCAAAACCAAACCAACTCCAGAAGTTAAGATGCTTTAGGCTAGCTTTGCGTCGGAGTTTAGAGTTTCTGAAACCCAGAAAACTGCTGTCATTACCCATAGGTTTGGCAATAGCCATTAAGTTAAGTATATCTTCTATTTGCATGGGTCATTCTGAAACCTGAATCAAAATATGTTTTTCTCATTGAATATGTTTTTCCCCACAATGTCTGCACCAAATTCATCATACGCCATCTGGCGCTTGGCGATTACATCCTTGACATCCCATAGCCCGGTAAATTCCATGATATCCCTCTCAAATCATCCAGGAATCCTATGGATTACTGGGTCATGAAACGTGGCTGGAAAATCCAGCATTATTCATATGTATATATATATATGGGTATGGATCAATACCTATTAATACCATTTTTAGGGGAATGAACATCCATTTACCAGCTATTTTGATGTTCACCAGGGGTACAAGGTTTTGACACACTGCCATATGAATATATATATATATTATATTAGATCATTTTCCCAGCTATAAACCTCCATATTTTAATGGGGGATTTGCCAGCCAGCAAATCCAACACCACCAAGCAGCAGTCAAGGTGGAACTCAGGCTAAAGGCATTGGGTCTCAACAGCAGCACCTGGCCGTTGACCTTTCCCAGATGGGAAGTTTTACATAAAACGGCGGATGGTTTATATAGCTTGGAGTCGATCACCATGAAAAAAATAACAGCTATATTCTATACATCTATCTCATTTTGTCTTATTGTCACTAAAGTCTAAACGATATTTGATATATGTACTGTATTGTACTGTAATTATACTTTGTGTGTCCAAGACCTACCTGGGACCTATCCAGGGAAGGGTGCTGCGGCAGAGGCATATCATTTATTCACTATTTTCACACTTGAAAAGAAACAATCAAGAATAAGAAGATATTTCGATGCGTGGACAGGGGAAAAGACAAACCGTGGAAAGACCTATCTAGGGGGTGAAAAGAACTGAGTATGTAGGAGGTAGAAAGACCTATCTAGAGTAGAGCGTGGACAGTGGTACCAGAATTTTCAACTAATGATTAACTACTGTCACTTTTTTTGATGCTACAGCAAAATTTTGGATCCCTGCTCAACAAAAACATGGGCAACAATTTGGGTTTCAATCTGTATACTGTTGATGGCACAAGAATACAGTTTCAAGGCTTTACATATATATATATATATATATTATACGTGTATGTATATATATATGTATATGTATACACGCACATCTCCTTTACGCTTATTTATTTAGGTCTTTTGTTGCCTTAATGGATTTTTTGGGTAAACACCTATCCCGGATAGGACTGTGGACTTTTAGGGTATACATATAATTATATATATATAATTATTCACATATCATTATCCTGAAATAAATGGATAGAACATTTAATTCATGTTCTTTTAGAATCCAGGTTCCATCTGATTGTCTTTCTATTGCAGGACGGCTATGTACCTTTTCTGACCAGAAGCTACTGCTGTTATTGAGCCACAAGGAGATGCTACAGCTGGGTCAGCCAACCATTGGGTATCTAGTCAAAGATTCCTTGGTCATGTTCAGCACTAAGCGACCAAACATATGGGAAAAAAACGGTTTAGTGAAAAAAAAAACACATTACGAGTAATTACTATATGTATACAACATCATATGGGAAACATATGACAAAAACTCATGGGAAACAACGGCTTCAACGACCAAAGATATGGGAAAAAAACGGTTGTCACTCGTCAATTGGCAGGTGAACTCTTGAGCGCCTGCATCAGCGAAGACAAAGAGATGGCACCTCGCCACTCGAAGCCCTGCAGCAAAAAATATGCCATGGGAACGCTAAAGCCATGGGGAAACTGCAGAAACCCCAAATCTCTGGAGATTTTAAGAGCAATCATATAGATAATGTATAGAATTATAGAATAGGAAAAAGATGGAAAAAGGATGCGAATCCATCGGAATTGTGGCTACCCCATTTTCAGACACATCCCTGCTTAAAATTCAAAGGGCCACGGACCATGAGGCCTTGTTCTTGAGCTGCCAGCTGGATAAAATGACACCCATGGTAACCCAAAAATTCATACTTTATCAGGCAATATTTTCCCTATAAAAAATTACATTTCAAGGGTGTACTTATATGAAGGTTTCCTAAAATGGGGGTACCCCCGAATTATCAAAGTCATTATATAAACCATCTTAGATGATTTTAGCATGAAAACCCATGGTTTCAGGGATCCCCAATTCTAGGAAACCTCTATATTCCATTTTTGGACCAAGCCCACCTTGAAGCAATTTACAAGCCACCCTGACGTCCCTTCCAAGTCAGGTGCGAATGGGTACTGGCTGGTAATCAAAGATGGTGTTGGGAAATATCATTTTATGGGCATAGATCTATCGTTTATGAATACGGGGGAAGCTCCCCTGATCTCCCCTGGTGGTGATAAATTGCGAAGTTTGTCAAGCTATTCACTGGTCCAATAAGATGGAGTTGGCTGAACTCAAAGCCCATGTGCATCCATGTGCTAGTTACATATATATATATATGTGTAACCATCCCCTATCTGGATAAGTGAGGATAAGTCCTGGACTGCATTTCAGGCCATGAGATTGGTGTTCCCCAACATTCACAATGATTCAATACGAAACTCCACAAAATAGTGAAGGCCATTGAAGGCCAATCTCTGGCAAAAAATATCCAAAAATGATAGAAGGTACCTTCCAACTCAAACAGTTTCCCAGTGGCAAATCAAAGATTCCCATAGTGGGCTATAGTAGTGCTTATATTACTAGGCAGTATCCCTACAATAATCTACCAATGGTATTTTCGGCTAATATGGGGATTCCTTAAGCCAAGCGCCCACGTGAGACCATGATGTGAAAAGAACTTTGATGCCAGTTTAAGTTCAGCTATAGATATTACTATTACTAGCGGCCAGAGCTATGAGCTCAAACATCAACTGCAAACAAAAAAAGCCACTAGGCAATGACAAATCTTATATACCTCGCAGGCAAATTCCTGTACATATCCCCATCAACATTGCAAGCAGCTATGAAGCTACCTGATGACACCGAAGTGCGAAGTCATCAGAAGACCTGTGCCCCAACAAAAGACATGTGCTTCTTCTAAGTGGAGTGAAACGCTTGTGTTAAACCCGAAACCTGCGGAGAATCATCCCATTTCCAATCATTTCCATCATGAAATCCTGGTGAAAATCTGACATTGACCCCCGGCCCCCCAGAAACGACAAGCCGATGTCTACCAGCCCGCGGAGGATCCGATCACCTTCTCACAGCCCGAAATGCTGGAGCTCAGGAGGATCACCTCGCGACATTCTCCAGAAAAACCATGGGACAATCCACATTTTCTGCAGAAAAACCATTGAATTAAAAGAATTTTTGAAAACTATATGACTATAAAACTCTAGGATTTTCTTGATGATTTAAGAGGATTCAAAAACTATTCCTCGAAGCTCTTGAGAACATGTCGGTCAGGGGCAGAAACCTTCCATGTGTTTCTTGATCTTTTTGTTGGGCTATTTCCCTGTCATACCTTCTCAAAATGGACATAAAAGAGCGGATTGAATTTGTTGGCAACTATTTACAAGTCAATATATGTCTATTGATCTAACCATCTGTTTCTATGTCTACCAGATCTACCAATATCTACGCATATTTGTGTAAAATTACATAAATCGACCCACTGTTTCTCGTCATTTTAGCCATCCAATTCTCAGACCGGGACACGTTGGAACGCATGGACTTCAGGACGGCGAAGGTCAATAGTCCTCAAACGCAACGGCAGGAATCAGCCTGTGATAAGATAGCAAGCCCCAAAAAGATGCAGAAGAGTGCAGCCCCATTTGCAAAAATATTCTAAAAGAATGTACATTGCTGAGGCTTTACAATAACTAAACTGCAATAACTCAACAAGATCTATAAGATAAATATATGATTGAGTTATTGTAAGCCTCAGTTTCTATCTAGTTGAGGCTTACAATAACTCAATCATCTAAATTGGATACGGGCTCATGGATATGGAACTGGCCTATTTCACATGCAAACACAACCCACTCAGTGACGGGGATGAGCATCCGGATACCCAAATGTGGCAGGCTGGGAAATATTTATTGGTTGAAGGAAAGTCATCTATTATCTATTTTCATACGGAATCATTTCCAGGTTGGATTGCCAAAGTGTAGGCACCTAAAGTTTGACGGTGGAACGCCCATGCCATTTTTCACATTGCTCGGAAGATATGGCAATGGCGGGCCACCCTGACATATGCTGCGGTTCGGGGGTTCGGGTGGGCCAAACAACCACCTATCATGAATTTAAAATTACCCACTGCCTTCAAACCACAACCCAAAAATTGGGATTGGAAGATGTTGGGAGGGTTTAAACATGTTTAAAGCCCGCAAGAATGGCCATTTCATTTGAGGATTCAGTCTAAGAAAAACCAGGTCTCCAAATTCGATGGTTTATCATGTCATATCTGGTGATTAATGGTGATTTAATGGTGATTTAATGATGGTTAATGATGATTAAAGATGATAATATTTCACCAACCTGAATTGTTGGGCCATTTGTGGATTTCCCGACTCCAATTCCCATGATTTCCAGGGTTCGAACAGGGTTCGGTCGTGATGAAATTGACCCAGTCATATCACTTACCAAGAAAAACAGCTAGTTCTTGAGTGATCCACCATTTTGGCCATAGTTTGTGGCTAAATCCGGCAAAATTGGGACCTAAACCCATTGTTTGTCCCCAGCCATTCAACCCAGCTCCCCAGTTAAAACGATATCAGAAAACAACAAAAACACATACAGTAGTACTCCATTTACTTAGAATTCGGATGAACTATCCTAGGGTTTATGTTTTATTGGGTATACTACCCTAGTTGTTTATCACGATCCCCCAATGGGGCATCTCTTCACTATATGTACTACCCTCCGGTGCCATCAAACCTGGCTTGCTGAAAAATCCACCATTTATTTCGATGAATTTTCCCAAATTGAAACTTCCATTCATAGAGGATTTCCCCATATTTTCCAATTTGTTCGTATGATTTTTCCATTCAAACAACATTTCTGGAGGATGTTCCACAATTCCCCCAGAAAATAGAGGATTTTCCTATAGATTTTCCTAGAGATTTTCCTATGAAACCTCCCATGTATAATGTATTTTTCTATATTTTTCTATATTTTCCCATGATTACCAAAGGGGAAGTGGGATGACCCACCATCCCCACCATCCAGGGCCAGGCGGATCCAGGCCTTGGCACTGCCTCCAAAGGCCATTTTTCGCACTCAACGCGGCACCCACCGCCACCACATCCATCTGCTGGCCGCAAAACAGGGCCTTGCACCTGGACCACTGGATGTGGATGTGGTTGAGCCAATCCTGAAATCTGGTGGATCAAATCTGGTGATTAATGGTGATTTAATGGTGATTTAATGATGGTTAATGATGATTAATGATGATAATATTTCACTAACCTGAATTGTTGGGCCATTTTGGGATGATTCCCCGCAATCTAACTATGATTTCCAGTGAGGGAGAACAGTGAGGTCGTTATAATTTACCCAGGAATCAAATTTTGGACGGCTTATGGTGGTTTCAAGCGCCTCTGAAAAATATGACTTCGTCAGTTGGGATGATGACATTCCCAATATATGGAAAGTCACAAAAGTCATGTTCCAAACCACCAAACAGTGGATGTATTTGTTTTCTTCAATTGATATTCTAGAGATAAATCACCATTTTTTTTTTCGGATAATTGTAGTTATATTCTAATATTGGGATGCTTGAGTTAGATATAAAATTGGTTGATTATGGCCATAGCTTGAAGATCTATTTGAAATCACCAACCCGGGTTGTGGAAAAAGGGTGCAGCATACCCATCGCAAGTCGGGATGGAAAGTGAGACATACGAAAAACCTGCAGATTGGGGTTCTTGATTGCTGAACCATGGCTGTATGTTTGGACAATCACAAGTATGTAGGGAAATCGTGCTGGCCTCGATTAGATCATATATATAGTATTATATAGTATTATATAGGTGACTCTAGGATATTTTAGGCTTATGACCTTATGCAAAGATGACAAGCCAAGTATACAAGACTCTGTCCCTTCATACCTGCCATTAGCTGCTTGGATCTGCTTGGGAAAGAAACATCTCAAACCTATAAACCTGTTCAAACCTTTTCATCTCTATCAATACCAGTGCAGCTGGTGTCAACGGAAGCACAGCAACAAGTCAACCACCACTGATCAGCAACCTAAAGAGTTTGGCCGTTTTAGGATAGGTACTTGCGCTACTGGACTAGCTGGGTGAGCTAACCCACTTACAGTACGATTTCTGGACCACCAAGTAGCATTGTTGGTCAAACATACCAATATATCCCATGATAGTTTCCACATTTAAGGTGCTTAAATGGCGTGAAATCCTAATTTTTTTGGTCCAATCAAGCCATTCAAGGGGCAATAAACTCGCTGCATGGTTCCACATCTCGTGCTTCTCGCAGATTCTCATGGCCTCGAAAAGGCAGATTGGACATGGATTCGGGGTACATGGCCTCGGGTCTACGGCACATCCAATGATTTCCAATGAAAGTCCAGGTCAAACTTGGCTTATCTTGGTTTATCTTGGGTTAGCCCAACATTTTTTGGGGGGCCACAAATGGCAATGCGTTACTTTACGACCAAAAAAAAAATCACCAACATCGGTTCCAAAGTCGGAAATTCTGCCATGTGGAGCCAATTCAAGGATGGGACTTGCATAGCAATTTATGAGGTTTAATTTAACTTCCGCTTGGAATTGTTTCATGTATAAAATAATATAGTAGATGCATCTATCATCATCTATCAGGTCCGGCGGTATGTTGTCAACATGCAAATTTCCAGTAAACTAACACAGCCCATTGAGTTCCGTGATCTACCTGAATCTTTTAAACATGGTGATTTTCCATAGCTATGTCACTTTAGCACAGGGTCCATTACGAGACCTCGACCTCTGGTGCCCAATCGTCGCCTGGGTGACAACCTGCATGGACAACTGGATGGAAACCTCTACAAACCTCGAGAGCTGAGGACGACGCAACAGATTGACTTTCAATTGGATATTGCATAAAATCGTTATTAAACCATCAGCTAAACCACCATCAGCTAAAATGCTTTAAACACATCATTCACCAATCATTCAACCTCTTTAATCATCAAGAACCACCACGAGTCGGTTTTTCACAGAACCCAGGGCTTCGAAGCCCTCTGATCCAGCCTTCCAAGGACTTGTAGTGCTTGAGCCCAAAGCCATCGAGCCTCATAGGCCTGCCGGTGATCAAAAAAGAGCGGAATGGCCTGCGGAAGGAGCTGGGGATTTGACTTTGGTTTAAGCAAAATTTTAAGCATCAAAATATTTCCGGAGATATTGGAAGGTTCTAATATGGTTTGATCAATGTTTGATCAAAGAATATGGTGATCCAAAGAGTTGGGAAATCCAAAGCTGCTGGTGACTGGTGGAACACCAAAGGACCCATGGAACAACCCACCGACCCACTGCGGGATCTATCTTCGGGTCTCCACTGCCCCTACTTTCTGTTGGTTAAACCACCATTTGTGTTGGTTAACCAGGCTTAACCCCGAGTATTGTTGGCTTCAATACCATTAAATCCCAACGTTGGTTGGAACCACCACCACCACCCCAGCTTCATAGATTGTTTAACTTAACCGTTTATCTCCATCATCTGATGCTATAATCCCGAATCTTCCTGGGTATGCCGTCGTTCTTCGTTAGATGTCTGAAACAACCAACCGATGAAATGCTTGTTTTTTATCGCTTGTTTTGTTTGGTAAATCACCTCTTTCTGGATGCAAGCCACCTTTTCTGGTTGAATCTATAGAGGATGTAAACCTACGAACAGCCATTGATCGTCCATGTCTGGTTGGTGCACCTTCTCATATAGATCATATAGATCCTAGAGTAGTAGCTTCCCAAATCTCCATATTGGGTTGGTTACTGTGACTCCATATTGTTGGAATCCCTTCCCCCTAATATTACGACATACTCCCTCAGAAAGACTGGTTTTGTATTGGACATATTCATTTTTTTCGTCCCTACTAGTACAAATGATATGTAAATTGGTTTATAATATTTTATAATAGCACTTCATATACTATAGGATCTATAGTGAATATATCCAACTGCTTAGAAGATGTTGGAAGTTAGATGGGCTTCAATACCACCATGACAAACTGGAGGTATCTGGGGTTCCTTCCTGGGTTTGAAACATACTCCCTATATCTCCCTAATTAAATGCATTGGTGAAGTCCCTTTTTTGCCGGTGAAACATGTGAAATCACCAGCCAAAGCTGGTAAAAAACACCGTTTTTCCTGGTTGAATCACCGGAACATGTCCAGGGCACCAGCAGCGCCACCGCCGCCGCAGCGTCCAAGGTGCGGCATTGCCGAGCCAGCTGCAAGGCCAAAGGCCAGTGGCCACCTTGCCTTGATGCTACAGATTTCATTGTGATGACTTGAGATAGAAGGGTGAAAGATCGAAAGGTAGGCGTGGGTTGGAACAGGAGAAGAGAGCAAGGGAACGAGGCATATCCGCTGCGGACGGACGTGGGTGGAGTTGGGGCGGATATCGAAAAAAGTCTTCTGG
>Ga0126342_10015112_pt1 | contig 13548 bp, 7 predicted proteins | sample Cyp1metagenome_FD_92528 | JGI IMG/M metagenome (GOLD analysis project Ga0126342, IMG submission 92528) | Coral microbial communities from Lord Howe Island, Old Settlement Bay, Australia - Cyphastrea 1 metagenome | ecosystem: Host-associated > Invertebrates > Cnidaria > Coral ...
CAAACCATCCAACTCACCAAATTTGGGGTAAGTTCAACACTTCTTCATTTTTAGCGCCTCCGACGCTTGTTCGAAGACCCATTTTTGGATCTTTGTTTTGATCTCTTCTGAGATTTCTTTCCACGGCCCCCTGTACTTTCTGTGCGTAGCACAGGAGGCTCAAGTGTGGTCCAGGTGATACGAGTGGATTGTTGGTGAAAAATGTTGATAAAGGGGCGAAGGGAGGGGAGGGAAGCAGGAAGAGACAACTCCGCCAGGACTGAAAGTCCTTCGTTCAGATAGATACGGGCAGTCTTTTGAGCTTGCCATCTTCCCTGTAGCAAGATTTTATCGAGAGAGTGATGGCGCGCAAACCACCATGTTGCTCCCCCACGTCTTAAGCTATAGGGTCTGAAGGCGAAACTTTCCAGCTTCAGTGACTTTAAAGCCTCATTGAACAAATTCCTCCAGCGCCCAGCGTTGCGAGCCAACGGGGTAGTGTCAGGAGCTAGTGCTTTCCAGTGTCGGATAAAATTAACCACCATGTCATATCCAATGACCACTGACTCAGCAGCTCCCGCACGCTTACCGCCCTTGGTGAGACCTAACGAAATGACGATGGATGAGTGACGACTACCCAAATGGATCTGCGAGGCCCTTAGGTCCAAAATTTCTCCTGTACGGAGCATCCCATAGAAACCCAGGAGCAAAGATATGCCAAAGGTGACATGCTGGTGGAAAAACTCCATCCCACCAGAGCATGCAATACGTGCTCAGGGAGCGGCGGAGCACGATTTGGTATTTCGTTGATGCTCCAGGTTTTGAGGAGCCGCCAGGCTCCCCCTAGGTGTCCCCGGAGTTTATTATCCAAGTCCTGGAGGCCAGCGACAGTGTCACTAGCCAGGGCCCTACCTTGCCCTGAACTCCAGAGATGTTCGAGGTACTCACAAACGTATTCATCCAACAGATTACGCTGCTTGGGCAGGATGAGATGGTTGAGTTTGAGGAACCCCAGGAAGAGGTCAATGGCCTTAGTGTATCTCTGCTTGGTTGCTGGTTGTACCGTCAAGTCACGAAGTGTACCTAAACGCTGTCTTTGTTGTGCCCTGGCTGACTGTGTAGCTCCTTCCAAATGCCGCTTAGGCATGCCTAAATTTGCTTTTGACCCGGGACCCCCACCTGCTGGGGCGGTCCGCCGGGTTCTGGTCCGTTTGCACATAGCCCCAAAGGGCTTGATTAGAGCTACAGAGCAGCAAGGCATTAATACGGGACAGCGTTGATCTGAGTTTTTTGCTGCTGGATCGGCCTCGTGAAAGGGCGTGTAAGACGACAAGAGAGTCAACCAAATGGAGAAAGCGTTTCCCCACTTGTCTCCTGTGCTGGATACGCCACTTAAGGGACGTGAGCACTGCACGCAACTCCAAGGAATTGATATGCTCACGAGATCCAGTCCATCGCCAGCCGGCGATGACTCGCCACTTCCAAAGGCGAGCAGGTACCGACGCTCTCAGACGGTGAAATTTCGTTAATTGACTTGACGGTGTGGTGAGCAAAATGTCCTCACCCTTTACACTTATAAGGCCACCCAGTTTTGACACCAGGCTACCCTGGGACGCAGGCGCCGGCCCACGCAATGGCCGCAGCGGTGCTCTCCACAGCCGCGATTGAAGAAAAGCCTGGCGCATCGGATTCAAGAAATCCATCAATTGCTGGGGTGTGTAGAGGGGACACAGCCCAAGAGGGCCGCAAAGCTGTCCCAGTAGCCAGGCAATGACTGGGACGCGCCACGTATTGCCAATCTGGGAATGCCGCACATCCAGGTGGTGGATGGTTCCCCTCTGTGCCTTAGGCAGGCACGCCTGAGTATAGTTGACAGGAAAGCCCATGATGTATTCCTTTTCCTCAATGGATGGCATACGCAATTGATCATGTTTGTCAATCAGCAGGTTCTTTGCGGTGTATTGATACGGTGGGAAGCGAAAGCTGTCCGCTGCCCACCTGTCCAAATCCTGTGGGGTGCAAGACCGCAACCCGGCAGGTTTGTGGCCTGGACGGTCACGAGGCCGCGATGTCGTGAAAGTTGGGAAGGCACGGTCGGGATCGGTCTTGATCCAACCTTCTTTGCAGACTTCTTCCAAATCCTGTAGCGCGTACAAGTTAGCCCGACGTGGAGTTCCTGGGCTTCCTGGTTCAAGCTCTACGCCCTCCTGCGTGACCAGCTCCCAGCTAATCCAATACAGGCGTGGCCGATGGCACCAGGTCATGGATCCAGCGTCACAGTTCCAAGGTTCATTGCCATAATTCTGAGACATTACTTCTCGATCTTGTTGATCCATGCTTGCCACGCTTTCCATCAGGCAGTGGACCTGACACCAGGGGAATTGATCCTGCACGAGCAACCAAATGCGCTTGACGTGAGGGAATGGCCCAGAGCGCTCATCCCGCAATGCCCCTTTCCGCGAGGCGTTTAGCCCACTGACGCCCTGACAGGGCGGGCCAGCCCCGATAATCACTAGGGATGCTTGCGAGTAGTCCCTGGCCCACTGTTGTACATCAGCCTGAGATATGCTCCTGACATCTTCATAGTGTACGGCTTCTGGAAAATGCGATGTAACCACGCGACGGGCCGCAGCGTCAATTTCAACGCCCACATGGCCCAGGACTTGCAATCCCAAAAGATCACAGGCCACCCGCAAGGCTCCGATACCATCAAAGAGCCCAATGCAGAGCACTCTATGCTCATGACGAAGTTCCGGTAGTTCACCTCGGAGCTTGCCCTGCGCTGCCAGGCACCCCGCCCGGCTAAGCGCAGTGGAGGCGCACACGCCCCCTCCCAATGTTGATGCATCACTGCAAGTTACCTGTTCATGATATTCCAACCTGAAGTCCAACCGTGCCAGAGGCAGCAATCCTAAGAACCTGACCAGCTCCAGCTGGCAGTAGGCAGGCAGACTTTGATAATGTACCCGGTTGGTATCAAAGGACTCGATGAACTTCCACACACTGTTGAGGCAGCCGAGCAGCTGCCGCCTGAACATAGAGACATATACCAGCCCCCCGCACACCACCTGAACTTGGCGCTGCGTCACCTTGGGTAGGCTCAGGAGCGACAAAGTGGCAGCTAGATACTTGAGGAGCTTGACCTCCCTGGGAAAAGCTACCCCCTCAGCACCATCCACCTGGGCTCCCTGGACTTCCGCTGAGACCTGGCGGCTGACAGATTTCTTGAGGTTGCGCGGTACCTCCCAAAACTCATACTCTTGGCGTAGGGCCAAGGCCGCTGGTGCGAGGTGCCCCTCATGGCACCCCAAGTCCACCGCCTTAACTTTCTCCAAGAGGTCGTAGTTATCGAGATAGATACGCCAGGAGGGGTTGGACGTAGTTACCGCCCGATCCTTTCGGATCTCAGCTTCGGGCAAATTGACCTGGTCAACGTCGGGTTGTCCCTCTGCGCTCCACAGTGCGAGGTTGCGGTGCACATGTTGCGCTAAGCTCACTGAGTTAGCGAATCCCATGGGGAGTACTTTTGCAACCAAGTACACCGCACGTCCCTTAAGCTCAGACGGCAAACAAACATCTGGCACAGGCCTGTTGAAGCCCAAAAACCGCCACCACGACTGTGGTACGCTCAGTGTGTAAAAGAAACATCGCACGTCCTCCGAGCTGATCAGCAACGTCTCATCGGGCTGCAAAAAGAAGGGGTTCATCAACGACCACATGGGCAAGGTGTCGACGTCTCCCCTAATAGGCTCCACTAGTCCGTTAAGGGGGGTTAGGTTCATGATCAAACGAAAAACTTCGTGACCATCAACCCATTCATCCTTAGAGACGCCGAACAGTCCATTGAGCAATGGCTTGTCGCCGATATGAAAAAGGGCCTCCTCTTCCATGAGGGCACAAACTCCAGTCTGCACAAGCCCTTGGCAAACTTCAGCCCAACTTTCAGGGGGCACCATTACACGCGGAACTCTTTTGACCTCCCACCGCTCTGGGGGCCTGAGGTAAAACTCAAAGTGCTCCACATAATACTTGGCACCTAACGTGCATACGTCGGCAAGTGGTACCCGCCCAATTTCAGCCGGCAGGGCCGGAGAGATGTTTTTCCAGGTAAAATCCCGAGCGGTTTTTACCTCATCTCCTCTGTAGTCGATACCCCTAGTTGAGAAGAAAGCGTCCCAATCAAAAACCTCCAACCGGCAGTGCCAGTAACTCACGCGTTTGACATCCTTGACCAACCGTTTCAGGCAGGCCTGGGCAACTGGTTGAACTGGCCCTTCGTAAAGGAGCTCCCCGCCCCACAAGGAATTCAAACTCATGCAAATACAACACAACCATGAAAGCTCCAGAGCATCAAGGTCAGGGAAGATATCCACCAATAGGGTGCTAGAGGTAGGCAAGGGAAAAAGAGCATTCTTCTCCCGCTTGCCCGTGGGCTGGCTGCGAAGCGGCATAACCTCTAACAACCACTGTTGGACCCGAGGTCCCACCTCCAACACTCTGGCACCAATAAGGTCTTCTGATCTTTTTTCTTTCGATCTGCACTCACGCTCAAGTTCAGCCTGGGCGCAGTGGCCTGGCTGGGGGAAAAGATGGCCCTGGTTTTGAAAAGCCACCGGGTCACCCAAAGAGGCATCTACCAAGCCTCCCGGAAAAATCTTCGCCGAGCCAGCTAAATCTGAAAGCACTGCTGGCGCTACGGCGGCATAGGAGCCACTCCCGGCTTCCCGAACTGTATCCGACCTTGCTCCCTGCATCTCAGGAGCACAATTCATAGACACCTCACTTGATACTCCCGGGCTCCCCCGGGTTGTACTGTCTCCCTTCAACGCCGCTCTCCTCCTTTTCCTCTGTCTTTGCCCTTCTCGTCCTTCTTGTCGTCCTTGCCTGAGCTCTCCTTCGTCTTTCCTTTGCCTTTGGGGGCGCCGCCCTTGCCGGGGCCTGTGGCCTGCGTCTGCCAGCGGGCCCGTGAGTCCAGGTAGTTCTCCTTTTGCGCTGAGGCAAGCTCGCCCCGGGCTATAAGGGCTGTGGAGTCCGCTGAGGCCAGCTCCACTCGCTGGGCCACTGCCCAGTTTGTGCCGTTCAGCACTGCTTCCTGCGCCTTCATCCTCTGGCACAAGATGTCCAAGGCATGTGCCGGCTTGGACTTGAGCAGTGCGTCTACTGCTGTCGCTAAGTTCAGCAGCTCGCGCCCCTGCGCCCCCCCCGCCCTTCGGGCTAGGGTATTCCGGAAGTAGAGCAATGCCACCGGTCTGGTGGATTGTTCTTCCCCTTCCTCGCCCGCTGTCGTCAGCAGGCTGCGGCGCATGCTCATCAAGGTCTCCATTGCTAGAGCCCCTGGAAAGCGCTCTGCCACTGCCTTGGTCTTTGTCTCCTCCGTGAACACGCCCTCCACGATGTTGACGCCGTCGTCCGTCGTCACTGAGGAGCTGCTGCTCCCCGACGTGTCGCTCGACGAGCTCCTCTTGTACTTCTTTCGGGCTGCAAAGCGCTGGGCCTTGCGAAGTACTCGCTTCCGGACTCTCTCCTTCGGGTCCAGAGCTGTTCCTGCGAACAGTTGCGAGGCCTCCTTCTGCCCAGCCTTTGCCGGCTGCCGCCCGCTGTGCAACTTGTCCTCCTTCTCTCGTTCCTTCTTCTTTTTCTTTTTCTTCTTTTTCGACTCCTCGACATCTCCCTTCTCTGGGCTGGCACCCGCCTGGCACCCTTCGCCCACTTGCGGCTGAACTCCTCTCGCTTCCAAACCTGCCTTGCGCTTGCGAAGGATGGCTAGCTCGTCCTCTTCCGCCGCAGGCCCTGTCTCCAGGTTCGATGTCCAAGCTTCCTCGCCCACCGGCAGGCCCTTCCGACCCTTCATGCCATGCAGGAAGAGCGCCCCGACCTCCACACGGCCACAATCGGGGGGGCACAGATGGACTTTGAAAGCTTTCTCCATCGCCCCGGTGTAAGCCTTGAGAATCTCCTCGTTGTTGGTGCCGGTCAACTTCATCATCAGGAAGGTGGCCTCCGGCTCCAGCTCTACACGTTGCACTTTCCCGGCCACCTTCGCCGCGGCTCCAAAGTATTCTCCCTCGGTCACAACCAAGAACAACCCTGGCTTGACAAAGTCCAGAGGCAGACCTGACAGGGGCACCTCCTCCCCCGCTTCCCAGGCTTCCGCCACGTCTGAACACGCCGCTGGCCGATGAAGGCCCCGCCGAGGTCGCCGGGGAGCGGGAGCGCCTCCCCCATGCGCGCCCGGGCCTGCGGCTGGGCGCCTCATGACCGCCATCGCGCCCCCTCTGGCCACTGCCTTGGCTTTCGCCTTAGGTGCCATCCCTTCTGTGCTTTCTTGGCACGCCGCTCCTCAATCTTCTTTTCTCTGAATGCTTTGCTCCTCTCACGTTTCTTGGCTCCTCGTGTCCCTCTCTTTCTTGACCTGGACCGCTGTGGCTTCCTCCTAGCCAATGGCTGCCTCCCTTGGCTGTCCTCTTCGTCTTGACCGATGAGGGCGGCGCCCTTGCCGTCAGGAGCACTGCCCGCTGCTCCCGAACCCTCTCGCTGCTCCCTGCCTGCTGAGACGGGGCGCTTGCGACTGTCTTGGTCTCGGCCTTTCCTGTCTTTTCCTGAATGCGGCTTGGGCACCGGCTTCAGGAACAACCTGTTTGTCAAGTAGTGTGGATCGAAGTTCTTCAGCCTCTCTTTCCTCTGACTCTCTTGGTCTTTGGTGTCCTGTGGCTCCACTTTCTCTCCTCCTTCTATTTTGGGCGTCTCAGTGTTTTTCTCTACTTCTGGGTCGTCAGCCTCGTCTTTCTCCGACTCCTCTGCTTCAGTGACGTAGGAATACTCGCTGGGTTCTTTTACTGCAGCTGCAGTCTTCCGCTCCTCTTGAGCAGGTAGTGGCCCGGAGGAGAGGCCTGTATTTTCCTCCTTTCTTGGGGGTGAGGAGCGCTGGTCGCTCCCCTGGGTGAGCCTGGCCTCAACGAGGTCCGTGAGCTCGCCGGCAGCTCCACGCAGCACTTCTATCACTCGACGCTCCTCCTGGTCGGTGAAGTGCCCTGACCTGAGTAGCCCCACAATCCGGCTCACAGCCCGGCAAGCCCCCGCACGTCGGATTCCCTTTGAAAGTCCGACACTCGGAGCACACCATCAGCTGAAAGCCAAACACTGAGGATATGGAAAAAAGGGGTTTTAGCATCACGACTCTTTATCCCCGTGGACGTGGAGACATATATAGAGTTTGAGATTTATTTTTACTTGATGATTTTCGATAACTTATATTTTTTTTACCCTGGCTTAATCACTAGCCTCTGGTGATGCTGTATGTTTTTCCCTTGGTTAGTTGAAGCCGAGCAGTCATTTCAAAAATAAATAAATAATGACATATCACAACGATATTTACGAGCATTCTGAGATCCCTTACATAGAGGTGATTAGATATTTACATCAGAATGCCCCACATCTCTTACATAGAAATTTTTGAAAATCCAGATATCTTACGTAGAGATACTTATTTACTTCAATAAATCCAGATCTCTTACGTAGAGGTTTTTTTACATAAAAAATTTCCAGATCTCTTACTGGAGGCCAGTGATTGAAATAATCTATAATTATATATATGTGTGTGTGCTAGGGTCAAGTTACATGGGATTGATGGTTTTATAGTCTACATATAGTGATTCTAGGGTCAAATTACATGGGATTGATGGTTGATAATTGTTCATCTTATGTTATGTGAATTTGAAGACAATGGCTATACCCAATATGGGTGAAGAATTTGATGATCAACTTGATCAACTTGACAAATTAATGTGTCTCAAACGGTGGGATTGACCGTAGTTATGGCAATTTCAACGGGGAACATATAATATATATATATATATGAATATAGAATAATATAGATATGACAATATTATTATATATTCACCACTGGATGGAATGAGGTACCAAATTTTAAGAGAAACCCAAATAATGCGGAACACGCTTACTGCATTGGATTTCGGACTTTTCCCTACAAGTTTCAGAACCAAATCACCCAGCTTGGGAAGGCCAAACCAAGTATTACACAGCAACAATGGGTTCTACAGGAAACCATGGATTTTAGCATTCAAATACTACCGGGGCTCCCTGCAACCAAACAATTTTCATATTATTTTTGAAAACAATGTTCACCGTACAACCAAATTAGAACGTGTTCGGGATATGACGATCCAAAGAAACTGGTATTCTTTGGCAAAAACATCAGCAATAGTCATCCCAACAGATGCGGATTTGGACTACAGCCTGAGCCTATGATGTCGATCCATGACAGCGTAACCAGCACAGGCATGACTCACAAAACATCACAAAACAATATCTGCACTGTGGAAAATGCCTCGGTGACAAATACCAAAGTTCAAGACAACCCAACAGCCAAAAAAATATGTGACTGGTTGGTGGTTTTTCCCTACCCATCTGAAAAATGATGGAGTTCGTCAGTTGGGATGATGACATTCCATTCCCAACTGTTTCTGGAAAGTCATAGTCATTCAAAATTCCATGGTTCCAGTCACCACCAACCAGGTGATGACTGTTTGCCTATAACGATTGGGTTTCTGGCCATGGCTTCCATGGCTTTCATGGCTTTCATGGCCAGGTTGGAGACAGACTGCGACAAACAGAAAACACGACTTTTGGTTGGTTACAGTTATGGCCATTTATCAGTTATAAGTACTTATAACCCCATTTATAGAGTGTATGATCCCATTTATAACCAGTTATAACATGTTATAACTGGTAAATGGCCATAACTGTAGTCTATTTCCCATTCACAACACGGAAAAGAAAACATCAGGAGATTGCACAAGTCTCTGTTGTCCAAATATTTTTTGGGGATCTGAAATTAGTCACTTGAAAAGACCCTGCCACGCCATACCTTGGGTTTGTCTAAAACTAGGCGACCAAACAAAATCCAAGGTTATCATAATGTTCCCCCCAACTACCATAGATCTGCCAAAGGGTTGGAAGATTACTTTCCTCCAACAACTAGTGATTAATTAGTCGGGGTCTAAGGTACTTTGGGAAAAGGTATTGATGCTGGCTTAATTATAATGAATTATGAAATGTCACCATCCTGAAAAAGCCTGAAATCATGGCATTATTGGGATATACGGACATTTCCCTACTAGCCATCATCTCGTGGATAATTCAGCCAGATTGATGCATATGTTGAGGCTTTCAGACACAAAAACGCCCCAGAAAACACTTAAAAACCGCCTTCACAGGATCGTCTTTGATGGGGCTGTTCCCCCACTTGGCATAGACCTGGAGCTTGGTGCAGCCACTCAGCCGGGATTTTCCAGATCTCATCCCGGGATTTACGCGCTGCACGGATGAGCCTAAATGAGTTCAGCTAGGTGGATACAGATTCCATGCAAGAATCCAAGCAACAGCATATTATTATAATAAATCTGGTTCAATCATTTACTATAATACTATTAATTATAATAAATCTGGTTCAACATCTTCAAGATTGACATAGGAATAGATCGACTAAATGGCTGGCTATCCTCGAGAAACACATCATCCATGCTGCACCAGTTGCATCGCTTGCCGAATGTCGAGGTTCCGACCCCAATGAGATGATCTGAAAAGGGACATCTAAGGGGGATCTTGATGCAATAATTTGTGGTAACTATAGACTATATACCATATACGTATGATATATGTATATATTAATATGTATATATACATATCATACAGTATTATACTAGAATCTATAAGTACCTGAAAACCCAACCCTTGAGCATGTACAAATAGCTATGTCTTCCATGACAAAATGGCTCCCGTTTCAATTAGGCACCCAGTCGTCTGGTGGGTTTGATATAAAGCCATTGTCGTGGGAATGTTGTGGGTAGCGCATCGAAGTTTGCAGTTCACTGTCTGGGATCAAAGGAAACCTGATTTATGATCAAATCGCAACATCCTTCAACACGTTATCTGGTTGGTGGTGCAATAACCATCTTGAAAAAATGATGAAGTTCGTCAATGGGAAGGATGACATCCCATATATGAGATGGAAAATAAAAGCCATGTTTGAAACCACCAACCAGTTATAAATTCCAAACCAGCTGATGCTTTCATGGCCAAACATCTCCACTTTGGTGGCTTCAATCACAATATATTTCCGATTGTTTCAACCCCTCTGAAAAATATGAGTTCGTCAGTTGGGATTATTATTCCCAATATATGGAAAGTCATAAATTCCATGGTTCCAGTCACCACCAACCGGATCTTGCTTGAATAAGCATTATCCTATCAACTCTGCGCTAATATCCATTTCCTACCAGCCCAGGGACAGCAGGGTCAGCTGCAATTCCCACCTGGCATCACTCCGTGACAATGTCCGAATTGACAGGAAACCAATAACATAAGGAAAATATAGAAAAATGATCTGGATGTTACTGAAAAATTAAGGACTGGGGATTGGATTTGAGATGATTGTACTATAAACTTATAGGATTGGGGTTGGACTGAATTTTACAAATTTCTATCTATTTGGGTGGTTGCTAGTACTAAATAATACTAAATTATGGGCACCTGAAACATACATAGGTTAATGAGCAACGGCTAAATCCTTATTTTGACTGAGGCTATCCAGGCCAATTTTATCTAATTGCTGTAATTTTGAAACCTGACCTAAAGCCACTTTGGCTTCCTCAAACTAATAACAATCATCTACATTGAGGTTGTGGTGACGTCGTGAAGTACAATTCTCCCCAGGCTCATCCATCAGTCTGAACAAAAACCTTGCCCAAATACGAGGTTTCAGCTGAGATACCTTGCGGACAGCTTTCTGTGAACAACTATACTGTATATTATAGTGAATCTCCCGATTTCTGGCAAACATCAACAAACATCAATAAACATCAATAAACATCAATAAACATCAACAAACATCAATAAACATCAATAAATATCAATAAACATCAATAAACATCAACAAACATCAATAAACATCAATAAATATCAATAAACATCAATAAACATCAACAAACATCAATAAACATCAACAAACATCAATAAACATCAATAAACCATCAAACTACCTTTCGCCAATTTCACCAAGGTCTTCCTTAACGCACTGTTCACATCCCCATCTGTCGAACCCCATCTGTCGAACCTGCGCGATGAAGTCAGGGATCACGCGGTGAAATCGCGCTTGGCTGTAGAAACCAGACCTCGCTTCGCATGTGGACGGAAAGCAAGCTCTGCTCTGGTGACATGGCAATTTGGCAATGAGCAAAAATCACATTGTACAGAAGATGAACATCAAGATAAACTCTATGGCAATTCACATGAACATGTAATAAAATCACATGAACATTCAAGAACAGAGTACACAAATGCATAATGCAAATAGCAGTTCTCACTGAAAATGGTCAACATCATCCAACTGAAATATGGTATAGACCTGTACAAGTATACAGCCAGTTGGGTGAAAAAATGGGGATGGAGAAAAAATCATCATCCTCTATTGTTGGGTGATGAACATCCATGTGCACCTGGATATTGCAGTGTCTTACTTTAAATATGCAACTAGATAATTAATATGTCAGATACCCTTATCCAATAATGGATTATCCCCTGGTAAACTAACATAACTATAGAAAATCACCAGTTTTAATGGGTAAATCAACTATAAATGGGCATTTTCCATAGCAAACTGTTAGTTTACCAAAGCGTAACCTTATCCAATAATGGATGATTACTCAATAACCACATGTTGATGGGAAAACAAAGCAAAACCAATGGAATTTTGGGGAGACGTCTTCGTAGGGGCTTCAGGTTCTGAGCGAATTGTGGCCTCACGAGTTTTACTTTTGCAAAAAGGACCATAAAACCATATCATACAGACATGATTGGGTGTTTTAGATGTTATGAACAAATATATACATATATATATGTGTATTATGGATCTCATGATATTTTCAACACCCTATCTTGTATGGATACTTCAAGATATGTATGGTGTTTTAGTTGTGTTTTCAAATCAGGAAAGTGACCAAATAATTATATACCGTACTTGGTTCCTTGTGAAGATCATTAATATAATGCATATTCAATCATATCTACTAATATTTGGTAAGGCAAGGTAAGCACGTGATGTGGCCAAAGGAGCCCCTCACCAACTGAAACAGAGCCAGTCACACCAGCACACTTCGGGATCAGGACCTTTCGGCCTTTGACTTTGCCCTTGTCCAAGCTCTCTATACACCCTTCTCATCGCCCAAGTCGCTCGCAATGCACGAGGAACCAAGACCTTTTCCAGCAAGCCCACCTCATCCATCAAAGCCCACACTTCTCCCACGGTGTCTCGGCATAATCTGCCTTTCCCTAAGCCACTTCCGAAACGTCGCGGTGTAGAATTTGCACTGGTGGTCTGGTGGCTTTACTGCATTGTCCTATGTTACCTTTCGATAGGTTTTAAAATTACAAGCTGACTGTGTTATAGATATTATGGGACGGCATGCATGAAGACACACATTGTAGCAACTTATCCGTTAAGTATCATTGAAAATTGATATCATTAACATTCACTAGTACCCAATATTGAGCATCATTAAGCATGTTTAACCACTATTTACCACCATTACAACACAAATCACCGTCAATTATCATTAACAATCACCACTATCAATCAACCATGTAAGGTTGCCTGTAACGCATGATCCACTATTAGCCATTATTTATTCATTATCATTAGTATATATATATATATATATATCTCCACCATGAACCAGTATTTACCAGGCTTCTGCTGTCGGTCCCTCCCCTCGGTCCATTGCCCAGTGGCTCGACCAGCTGCTTGAAACGCTCCACCCCGTGCGGCGACCACTCGGGATGCACCTCCAAAAGCACCGGCCTGGCGAGAAACCGCGGTACGAGAAACGTCGAGAAAGCGCGGAAAGGAATGGCCCTGGGCTCCCCGGATGGTTAAATGATGGTTAAATGATGGTTAAATGATGGTTATATGATGATTAAATGATGGTCAATCATGGTTAAATGATGGTTAAACATGGTTAATAATCAATAATGGTTATAATGATGAGTAATGATAGTTCAGACTGGTTAATAATGGTTAATAGTGGTCAATTACTTAATGATGGATAATCAAGGTAATAATAATAATATTTGAATAATGGTTGTTAATGATGGTTAGTAATGGTTCAATGATGGGTACTTAATGGTTCAGTGGTGGTAATAATAGATTGTATCAATGATGGTGAATAGTTGAAACAACTAAGTCAGAGGTTTTTAGTTGTGGAAGAACTTATGTTTCAGTTCATTCAATCAGAACTAATTAAATGGGTTCGTTCTAATATGTTGCTGATTAATGCACATTGGAAGTTACTACAATTAAACGTCTTATTGCGGATTATCACACAAAATGATTGCTAAAATGAGTCAGACATGGTTTTCAGGGCGATGATGCTGTATTTTCAGGTTTCAGCTGGGGTTATGTTATAATCCCAAATAGACTGATAAACCTAGAACACGGGGAAACAACCGTTAAGCATCTGCGACCGCAATACCCTTTTTACTGAGCCGCAACAG
>Ga0126342_10015113_pt1 | contig 13546 bp, 14 predicted proteins | sample Cyp1metagenome_FD_92528 | JGI IMG/M metagenome (GOLD analysis project Ga0126342, IMG submission 92528) | Coral microbial communities from Lord Howe Island, Old Settlement Bay, Australia - Cyphastrea 1 metagenome | ecosystem: Host-associated > Invertebrates > Cnidaria > Coral ...
GTGATAATCCCAAAGATATCAAGGGTAGGTTAACAGCCTCACTCATCCACCAAAAGAGTTTTTGAACACAACCGTAGTTAATTTTAGGGGCCCCATATCCCAACTGATGGAGGTTGTCACCATGGTCATACCCATAAAAATCAGCGTAACTGCACCTCTAAGGTTTATTCCTCCGGGTCTTTCACACCACCGGGTGGATCATGCATTTACCATCTTTTGACCCTCCTGAGAGCCCGTTCAAGCACGAATCGCCCTGGGAGATGGCATAGCCCAGTAGGTTACCTGGGTTTCAAAAAACGTGGAACATGCGTTTTTGGGTTTTTGAGCAGCAATCATGGGGTTTTTGAGCACCAACATCAGAAGCAATCAACAATGATAGAGGTTTCTATATGCTGGCCACTGATCTTTTCTTCCGTGGCTTGAGCCTTAAAATAGCCACGTTCTTCGCCAAAACACTGCTTTGAATCAACACTCTTGGAGGGTATCACCGCCTATCATGGGGGTATCCTCCAAGCTGTCAAGCCGCCCCAGGCAAGCTGTGGGAATGACAGTCAAATCTGCTGTCAACATCCCATGGGGAGAACTGACACTGCTCAGTTACAATTGGCGAGTTTCCCATTATAAGCAATGTCTATAATATATATATATATATACACGTGTATATATACATATATATTATTAATATACATTAGAATTATCATGCCATCAATAATTAAAAGAATGTTTCGAACAGTAAAAACATACTGTGGATGGACAAAATCCTGCACCAGTAGGCAACTACTGGTAGCTATGAAACACTGTACACTGTAAATAATTGGATTATAACGGGATAAACATGGATAAACACTCTTCCATCCACAGTATCATTTCCTCTGGCACTTTAACATAGCCATTGAAAATAACCATTCCAAATCGGCAAATCATCTGCATATGGGCCATTTGAAAATGACCATTTTCGTATCAAGCACTTAGTAATTACCGGATCATCATTGGTTGTATACCCAGTCTAACCCCCATTTCAGGAACCTAAATTCGGGCTACCTACCATAGGGTCTATTCAGGGCTAAATTTCAGGGGACAAACCCCCAATCTCTGCTCAAAATCTGGTACAGTAGCTCCATGTTCAAATTTTATGCTCCTGAAATTCCCAATCCATCCCAATTTTTAGTAACTAAAAATGATACTCATTGGTGGTGGCAATCCCATAGAAATCCCAAAACCCGACCAGTACTTCTTCCACCCCCCGAAGCCACCGGTGCAACGACAAAAACGGCTTCCGCCCGGCGACAGAGAGCCACGAACTGCAGGAACTGGGTAAAGAGTACCACCAAGAACCAGCCTCGGGGGAGAAAAACAACAAATTCTGTTCATCCTATGTCTTTGGACATTTATCATTTGTGTATATATATATATATACATATATATATATATATACATATATATATACATATATATATATACATATATATACATATATATATACATATTACATATATGTGATGTATCATGATGTATAGATTCTATCTATATTTCTATATACTCGTATCAATGACGATGCATACATTGCGACATTGCGTTTAAAGTATCCCAAGCAACACATTCCATGGGATGCAACAGGCCTGTGGTGATCTGCCAGTAGCCCGGGTCTCCTTTTCGCATTTCGATGGGCTGAAGACCCAAGACCAACTCCTCAGATTTCGATGGAATGATGGCATGATCAACCATCCGAGTCCTGCTTTGAATCATTCTGAAGTATAATTGTATATAACTGGTTGGTGGTATACCTACCCCTCTGCAAAATGATGGACTTCGTCAGTTGGGATGATGACATTCCATTCCCAATATGATGGGAAAGTCATTCAAAATTCCATGGTTCCAGTCACCACTAACCAGGCCCATTAGTTGAAGTATGATTTCCCAACCAGATAATCTGTATACAATCACCAAAGCATGTTCCGAGATTCAAAACTGGAAAGTGGAAGGATTTCAAACCCAGCAAATGCTTCTGGATACCCTCTGGTAAACGTTTACATAGCGAACTGGAAAATCACCATGCTATTAATAGCTAAATCAACTATTTCTATGGCCATGTTCAATAGCTACCATCTGGTTATGACTAACATAGCCATGGAAAATTACTATGTTCAATAGGTAAGCCATCTATAAATGGGCCATTTCCCATGGCTATGTTAGTCATAACCAGATGGTAACTCGCCCTGTGGAATGGGATCATCATCAAAAACGACAACTTGTCCAACCATAACCTGCTGGGTAACCACGAGCGTTTCTGGGACCAAGCCTTCTGGGTATACCGGAACCGGTGTCATCAAACATGGCTTGCTTGAAAATCCACCATTCATAGATGATGTTCCCACTAAAACCTCCACTTAGTTGGGGATTTCCCAGATGTTTGATTGCTGAAGGGTATCTCAAAAGAGAGACAAGAATGCACCCTCAGATTTGTGAATTGTCTGTCTACCAAATGATAAAATTTAGGGGTCCATCATTTTTTTCGCTGCACTCTCTCTCTCTCTCTCTCTCTGCGTTGCCTCGACGCTGCAAAACAACACCAGAGGTAAACCATGGTGACGTATAAACCAGCCCCAGAAACTATGGTCAAGTAGGGATGAAATCACATATTTGGGAGCATACAATGGGGTTGTTAATTTAGGGGAATGGGATTACTTGGGGGAAAAAATGATCAGTGGTGTTTCATGTACAGTATATACCATTATGATATTATATGTATGTATATGTATATACTATCATTATCAGTAGAAGTAGTAGTAGTAGTAGAAGTAGTAGTAGTAGTAGTAGTATCATGCTTATTATTATTGTTATTATTAATTATCAATTACAATTTATTATATGGTTTTCAATATTAATTGTTTATCATCTATTATCTAGTATATATTTTCCGTTATATGTATGTATTTATGCATATATATATATGTATATATTATTATCATATATATTATTATATACTATATATAACAATATATTACTTATATATGTATATATAGAGATTCTCAAAAATCCATGGCATTGATGACTATCCCCGTCCCGCCATCCCAGTCTCGTCCCGCCATGAAACCTCCTGGTCCTCGCCGAAGCTGAATTCCTCCGCCGGAAATGGCCTTTGAAGCCTTCCCCATATTTGACCTTGATATCTCCATGAAATATATTGGGATTTGACTTAATGGGATTTGATGGTAGATATCATGGAATATCATTGGGTACCCTCTGGTTATGACTAACATAGCTATTGAAAATGGCCATAGAAACAGCTGATTTACCCTTTAATAGCATGGTGATTTTCCATAGCTATGTAAATGTTTACCAGAGGGTATCCCATGAAAGGCCCATGAGTTGAAGTTCTGAAGTATGACTTCCCATGAAATATCGAAAAAATACCCTCTGGTAATTTAACATAGCAATGGAAAATCACCATGCTATTAACGGGAAAATCCACTATTTCAATAGCCATTTTCCATTGCGAACTGTTAGTTCACCAGAGGGTATCGACAAAAATATCCCACCTCGTCCGTCGAGTACCTCGGGGCCAGCGATGCGATTTCGCATACCGCCTGTTGGTTGTTTCAACGCTTTCCCGTTTTAAAAGCTGGCGCCCGAAAGCAACCATGGGAAAATGGTGGTTTAACATGATTTAATATGATTTAAAATGGTGATTTATGGATGGAATAGTTATGAATAGTTTGCTAAGTTGGTTTATAACTCCAATAACTTGGGTTGTGGTTGATTACCGATACTTAATGGGATTATAAATCAACTTATAACTGAGGGGCACCACCCTGTATGGTGGATGGAAGAAATCCTGCACCATCTTGGATGGTTGAAACCCTCTGAAGAATGGGATGTTTACCACCTATCAACTGGCGCAGGATTTCGCAACCATCCACAGTATGGATCATAATCCCCAATGACCCAGCATGACTCCGTCTAACCAATCAACCAAGGTATTTTTGAATGGCTCAAATAAGGAACACCAAGCATAGAAAATCTGGATACATCTGATTGAATTAGTGGTGTTCTATTTCTCTGTACATATTCTTTCCGTACAGTTCTGACTTGAAATTATATAGAACTACATATATTATCTAATAGTAATAGTAATAATAGTAATAACAATAATAATGATAATATATACATATCAACTATATCTGATATATGATGTATCAACTTGTATCTATATACAGTACTAATACTGTGTATAGATATATCAGCGTATCCTTATGTTTCTGTTGACTTTCAAAAAAAAATGTCGGTCTCCGCCTGGCCAAGGTCACCTTGGATACCTTGTCCAATCTTTTCTATGTTGCTGATGCATGTAGTGATAATGATACATAATGATAATAGTGATAATTGATTAATAATGATAATACCGTGATAGTTTGGTATGTATGTTTATCGTTTGGAAATTAGTCATACTTAGTCTTAAAAAGTAACCGCTTTCCCCCGTTACTTGTCCTTGGCTTGAAAATGAGCCAAGCACAAACTATAGAAATCATACAAGCTGGCACCCCCGGTGGTAAGTTGCCTTATAGACTTATAAACTCAACATAAACCCAACATAAACCCAACATAAACCCAACATAAACCAAACGTAAACCCAACATAAACCCAACATTAAACCCAACATTAAACCCAACATAAACCCAACTAAACAAATATAGATCTATGATGATAGTACCATAAACCTTAAGCCACGAGCCACCACCAACCGGCGGATTACGAAGGCCCAACGGTTTTTGCCGAGGAACTCCAAAGCCGGTGCGCCCTGGATTCCAACCATTCCCAGTGCTGGTAAAAATGGCATTGTGGAAAACCCACATCAATAGATGTTAATAGATGTTAATAGATGTTAATAGATGTGAAAAAAGATGTGAAAAAAGATGTGAAAAAAGATGTAAACATATTCATAGATATCCTTGTAAATAAACAGAGGCCTATTTAAAAGCTTACGATGAATAAATGATGATGAGACCCTCTGGTTAAAAGCGGTGATTTTTTGCTGCGGAAGCCATGGCCGATTAGCCACACCAACCAATCATGGGCCAATGTTTATGGCTTTTCAATGAAGGTTTCAGCAATAATTTTCAATTTGGATTTCACAAAGCAACAAAATATGAGACCATGGGGAGTTCATCAACAAGACGACTTTTACAAAGCACCTACCAACAAATTAAGACCAAAACCAATGAGGCTTTGGCCGCAAACGAAGGTCAACCAGATTTTCTGTTGATCATTGTGGATGCTAACAGTTTGAACGCAATGGAAAATCGGCATGAGATGCAAGTGTGAATATCATGAGAATAACCCTGAAAACTGCCAATCCCAAGAGAGTCCAGTGATCTTCCCCGAATTCTCCTGAGGGGTCAATGTTGATTGAAGGCAGGGTAGAAGGTTCCAACAGGTGATATTTGGCGATGGGTCTATGGGTTAATGGCGGAAAAAAATCGTTGGGGGTCAACGGCTATCTAGCTATGTGTGATCCCACATCTTCCCAAGGTCCTGTAGGTATTGACCAATGTTGAATTTCATTGCAAATTGCCTTGCAAGAGACATGGCCTACCCCAAAACTGCAACCGGTTGGACCTAGGTTGGAGTAAAATGATGACATTCTTGGAACCAAAAATACTTGAGGAAACTCCATCCAAACTCGGTCCAAAGGGCGCCTCTGACAGCAAGATCTTCCGCGCATCTTTGTTTGCTTTCATGAAGCCCAACCTGCCAGCCGCGGGTTTGGAAAACCAGATCCTGAGATATTTGGTTTGATTCCAACTCGAATTTTTTGTGCCCCCCAATTTTCGGTCATCCAAAAAAACACCCATATAAATTTTGGGGCCCCCAAGTTTTCAGGACTAATATCAAATAATTATTAAATTGTAGGGCAATACCAAACCAGGACGCCTGTGTTTTGGTGGCATTTTAAGATTAGGAACTAGGGATCGTAAGAAAAAAAAGGCCTCCGGGAGGCATTCCCCAACTCCCAGCGCCTGATAAAAAGCCGAGCGCTGTACCTTACGGAGTCGAGGCAGAATGGATGACAATTTGAGGGCGACTATACCATGCCCAAAAATGTTGCAAAGCCATGTACAATCCTCAAGTCTACCATCAAACCTTCAAAGAAAACGCCTTGCAAAACAATCTCCCTTCTTTAGAATTGCAATGTTAAGTTCCCTTCCGATTTCCGTTGCGGATATGCTTCAAACTGAGCCCAAAGCCTTAGGATCGTCTATCTGAAACATTTTACTCCGGCGTTTGTGGGTGCAGAAAGACACCCCAATTTGCACTCCTTCTGTTGACACCTACAGTAACTAGCTGGCATCTATGGATGTCCCTTAAGAACCCATCCTGATAGTTTAGTTGTTGACGCGTGAGAAAAGCAAACAAACAATCATAAACATTCATAAACCATACATCACATCCTTTAAAAAACAAGAGGGCAATAATGGTACCCCTTAGGTCATGACTCAGCCCCAAAATCGCGGGTGCCCCAAATGATTTCTCCCTATGGCCATCATGGCATTCCAAAACAGAATGGGTATGCACTACCGGAAAAATGTATGATGATACCCATATTTACATACCATTATGATAATATATATATATATATATTATTATATTATATTATATTATATTATATTATATTATACTATACTATATTATATTATATTACATTATATTATATTATATTATATTATATATATACACAGTACGAGAAAGAAATTCTCATCTCTATCGGATCGATGGTGGCCTTTCCCCATCTCCGTTCGTCTCCCCAAACGGGCGTCGCCGGCGTCGTCCCAGCCGCACGTCTTCCCCCAGATCCAATGCGCCCACGGGCGGCTCCGGCGCTTCCTCCACCTCCGGCAACTTGGGAAGCAGCACGCCGCTGTCCTTAACGACACGTAACGAAGGGCCGGGGGCGGTTGGCGGGGAAGATGGGAAAAAAAAAAACTGGTTGGAGTTTGCAATCGATCTACAGGTTTGGTGAGAAGCCATTTCAATCCTATGAAAACCAATGAACCGGGGGGTGGTTCATGGCTCTCTTCCATGCGAATGTTTCGAAACAAGGCGCATAAATCTGCCGTTTGAACTGGAAGAGGTCGTCGCTCACGGCCTAGGACAACGGCAAAACCCCTGAAAAATGGATCCCAACATCCACCCATTTCATCCTTAAACTTAAACCCCATTTCTTCATCCTTTAATGGTCAGACCAATGAAGAAAGTGGCTGAAGGATGCTGAAGGTATTTTTGGAATACGCCATCAATCCCCACTGGAAAAATGTCCACGATTCCTGAAATCAATCTCCGATCAAATCTCCCCAGCTCCGAAAAGAAAGTGCGCCGCCTGCACAGTGGTGGCATGCCGCGTGTGGTCCAAGCCCAACTTTGACTGCAGGTGGAGCTCTTTGGCGTGACGCTGCAGTTCCTGCCATCTTCGGCGTCAACTGGGCTCCGGCAGATGAGTTGTACTCATGTGATATATGCTCTTTCCAAAAAACTACACAAAAGATATTGGAAGACGAACAAAATAAGGCTGTTTCATTCGCAAAAACAAAAACCACCAAGTGAAACCGCCAACGTCAGTGCGACAAAATAAAAGCTGCAAAAAATGGTGTCAAGAAGACGAACTGTGTAGCCATGTTACTGAGTTTAGGATGATTTGTTTGTAGTCTGTCTCAACTATTGCCGGTGGGTAAAACCCAGCGTGCTCAGTGGAAGATTGTCCCGAAGGGAGTTTCCGAAGCTGGTATCCCAATAGCTGGATGGTTTATTTGCATGGAAAATCCAAAAAAATGGATCGTTTGAGACTACCCCCCTTTTTTTGGAAACCCCCATATCTTCAAAACCACAAACTACAATAATTAATAAACTACCCATTTGGGAATGGTTGGAATCCCACCTACAAAAATGGTGATGACTGGGGGATGACTTTAGGATGCCTTTTCTTCTTGGACCTACCTACCATTTGGGAAGCCTTCGCCACCAGAAACGACCATTGATGACAATGAAAATCAGCAGAAACGACCATCAGCATCAGCCACATCAGCCACATCAGCCACTCCCAAAAAAAAAATCCGATGCCTTGGCAAATTGCTGGAGTTCCTGTTGCTGCTTCCTCATCTCCTCAGCCAAGAACGCCTAAAAACCATGACTTGGGACCCAAAAAACCTGTGCGTCTTTGGAAATTCATGGCAAACTGGGTCCAATAAAATCCACCAATGGGGCCGCCGTTGCAAAATCGTTTGGATCTATGGTATGCTCCATCCCCATAGAGGCATAGAGGCACTATATCCGGACCCAGCCCATTTTGAAGAAAAAAGGAGCAAAAAAAAAGGACGAGATCACTGCTAGTTTGGTTCATTGAGTTCATTCCCATCTTCCGCAATGCTGGACTTACACATTTTCAGAACCCATTCCCATTGCCATACCCATCCAAGCTTATGTTTCCCGTCAGCGCTCCTGCTTTTGTCTCTGCATTTCTTCTCGGAGTCCTGTATCGAAACGGGTCGACCGAGGGGACCACAGCTTAACTGCTAGTCTATGTTTATTTAAATATGACCCTCTGGTAAACGTTTACATAACTATGGAAAATAATCATTTTTAATGGGTAAACCATCTATTTCTATGGGCCATTTTCCTATGTTACAAATAACCAGATGGTAACCATCTAAGTGGGCTACACAATTTTGACTACCCATGTGGCCAAATGAAGATAAACATAGATAAACCATAGGATCCATGACGGGGGTTCCCAATTTTGAGACAACTTCAACCATGCCTTCCAACCGGTTATGTTCCACTGCTATAGCCATGTCGGAGTCGAATCCCAGCAGCTGAGCAGACTGAAGGTTCGACTGTATGCTCCACTAGGGCCCGAAGCCAATGATCTCGCTCTTTTGGACAAAAAGCTTTGGGATGGTTTGGTATACAGTTTACACTTTCCACCCAGCCATTCAAATTAGTTTCTGTGAAAAATGGATCACAATGGAAGGTACCCCTCCATCATCCATCATCCAGATGTTTATCTCGAATCCCAGTGGGTGATTTCACCGCGACCTTGAGTCTCTTGAAGCCGCAAGCGTCGCTCCTCTTGCCTAAGCCGGCGAGAAGGTATAAAACCAACGAATCTAAAGTTTAGGAATATACTGGGGAATTTTCTGGGAGATATATATATATATATATATTCATATAATTCATATATCAATAAAACCCACATATCATCACATATCACTCATTCCCTCCTGAAAAAATGTGATATATCCCTCCTTACATTATGGAGAACATTCCCTCAATTAGGAGATATGCCTATCTGATATAGTTCATGTGGATTCAACTCACCCTCGTTGGTTGCATCCCAACACGCCTGTGCTTTTCACCGTCCGAACCCCCGAACCCCCCCACGAATGGGGGTTTTGCGGCCCCACGAATGGATCATACCCCCAGTTAGATTAATGGAATATCCCCGCATATAGATGGGATGAAATATGGTTTTTTAAGGTTTTTTTCTGATGTCATATATGGACTATAAACCGCTGGGATGCACATCCAAGCAATCTGCACAAATCCCGTGGCACAAAACCATCAGAATCTGGGTTCTTGCACAAGGCATTTCGCATCTCCGCGTCGTCTGCAGCGGCCGTGATCGCATCCCCAGGTCATAATTGAAGGGAGTGCTACTGGAAGCAAAGGCCACTTGTCCGCATAGATTGCTGACTTCTGCTGGCTATGTCAACACATATCAAATTATATCATCTTATAGGATCTTATAAGTATCAATTAACATGTTTTCACCATGTTGTGCCTTTCAAACACCCCTTTGCGGTTGTATTCACCAAGAAAAACACCCAACTGATGGCCACGGTACCAGCGAAATGATGATGATGTCTTAATGACAAAAATATCATACCCACAAAAAAAACCGTGTTTTTTATAGAGGACATGATGTTCTAAACCATGATAAACCATCATGAAAACCATGATAGACCACGATGAACCTTGATAAACCGATGGTGAATCTTTGATACCTGCCCAAAAATGTACAAAAAATAGTTTGTGAATGTGCATTTTACCATTGATATGGCGGTGTCCTAAAAATAGTGGTACCCCCAAATCATCCATTTCAGTAGGATTTTCCATTATCCAGTTATTTGGGTACCCTCCATTTAGGATATTTATGGAAACTCCAAATGGAGGTTTATCGCTGGGAAAACCATTTATCCACCATTTATGGAAACAACCATTTATGGAAACCCCTATATCCATGAATAGCAGTTGTTTCAGTACCAGTTCGCCGGTGCCTTTGGGCACCTTGACGCCGTTGGCATCCAGGAGGCGCCAGATCTGGGTCACTTGCGCACGCAATCCTGGCGATTCGTCATGGATAAAATGATGGATCTCAGATCAAAATTCCATGAATGATCATCATGATTTTACATCAATGATCATCATGATTTTACATCAATGATCATCATGATTTTACATCATGACATTACAATGGCATTTTATCATCATCATCATTTTTCATCATGACATTACAATGGCATCAAAAAAATGTCATGATGTCAATACCTATCTATATTACCATGAACATCGTATACCCTCCAAATGGCCAGTTGAATGGGAATTGTGATAATGATGATAATAATAATCATGTGTATATATATATATAACAATACATAATCAAAAGAAATTTCGGAGACAAACGTCCGACAATATGGGCAGATGGAAAAGCAAAGGTTGCAAGAGTCAGAGGAGAGAAAGGCAGAAGAAAGAAGATCAGAGAAGAGAAAGGCAGAAGAAAGAAGACTCAGGCGCGCAAAAGGTAGAAAAGTCGGGAAACACCCTGTTTTTCCAATGCTTTGTAGCTCCGGGGGGTCGAAAAGTTGCCTCTGTAAAGTGGCAGGTGCGGAGCCACCTGTGGCGATGACAGATGAAAAATTTGGAGCATCAGACCTTCAGGTTTGCTGAGATGATTTTGCATGACAGGCGCAGCACTTCGTATGACCTGGCCTCACTTTTTCGTGGCAGGCGCAGTACTTTAGACAAGTGGAGTTGGAAAATCACAAAACGCATTGGCACGAGGCTGTCAGCTGCACTCAACTTTCCATTTTTGAAGGAAGTCTCGCAGAATTGCTGCGCTTTTGGTATTGTCAACTTGAAAGTTTATAGAAAGATAAAGACATAGGTAGATAGATAGATTAGCTACATTAGCTAGATTAGCTAGATAACTAGCTAGATAGATAGATTCATAGCTAGATAGATTAGATTAGGTTAGGTTAGGTTAGATTAGATTAGATTAGGTTAGGTTAGATTAGATTAGGTTGGGTTAGATAGGTTAGGTAGCTAGATTAGATAGAAAGATGAGATAGATGAGATAGATTGCAAAGATTAGATAGATTAGATAGATTAGATAGATTAGATAGATGAGCTAGATTAGCTAGATTAGCTAGATTAGATAGATGAGCTAGATTAGCTAGATTAGCTAGATTGGATAGATTAGATAGACTAGATAGAGTAGATAGACTAGATAGATTAGATGGATTAGATAGATTAGATGGATTAGATAGATTAGACGGATTAGATAGATTAGATGGATTGGAAAGATTAGATAGATTAGCTAGATTAGCTAGGTTAGCTAGATTAGATGGATTCGGTGGATTAGATCGATTAGATAGACTAGATAGACTAGATCGATTAGATCGATTAGATAGAAAAGATAGAAAAGATAGACAAGATAGGCAAGATAGAGAAGATAGAGAGGATAGAAAAGAAAGAAAAGATAGAAAAGAAAGAAAATATAGATGGATAGATAGACAGATGGATAGATGGATAGATGGATAGATGGATAGATGGATAGATGGATAGATGGGTAGATGGATAGGTGGATAGATGGATAGATAGATAGATGGATAGATGGATGGATAGATAGATAGATAGGTAGATAGATAGATAGATAGGTAGATAGATAGATAGATAGGAAAGGATAGGGGGGAAAGGAAAGGATAGGGGGGGAAAGGAAAGGATAGGATAGGATAGGAAAGGATAGGATAGATAGATAGGTGGATAGATGGATAGATGGATAGATGGGTAGATGGATAGGTGGATAGATGGATAGATAGATAGATGGATAGATAGATAGATAGGTAGGTAGATAGATAGGTAGCTAGATAGATAGATAGATAGGTAGGTAGGTAGGTAGATAGATAGAGAGGTAGATAGGTAGATAGAGAGGCAGACAGATGGATGGATGGGTGGATGATAGAGAGATAGACATAAAGAAAGATAGGTAGATAGATAGATAGGTAGATAGATAGGCAGATAGATAGCTAGATAGAGAGATAGCTAGATAGATAGATCGATCAATAGATAGATAGGTAGATAGAGAGGCAGATAGGTAGATAGAGAGGTAGATGGATGGATGGATGGATGGATAGACAGAAAGATAGGTAGATAGATAGGTAGATAGATAGGTAGATAGGTATTTAGCTGGATAGATGGATAGATAGCTAGACAGCTGGATAGATAGATAAACTGAATAGATAGACAGATAGATAGCCCGACACTCCAACCACCTTTCGATCCATCTGTGGGTTCGCTCTGCCATCAATGGTTCATAACAACCGGACTTTCCTACAGGTTTCCTATCTTTGAAACTTCCGCCACCGCTTTGTGCGGTACTACTGGTAAGTCATTGGAATTGGATGGTACCCTACCAGTGTATCAGACAAACCCACACAGTTGGGCATGGAGATCTAGATTCCAGATCAAAATGAAAATTCACCCAAATCGCCCAAAATCCACACAAGTTTGAAGGCATGTCAGTTTTGGCTTGAAGATACAGGTTGATAGACACAAAAATGTGGGTTCATGGCGGTAATTTCGTGGCGTCCATTGGAAAGCAGCTCAGCTAACCACGACTTGCGGCCCATCGGGCCCAGCCTTTGAATTCACCATCCAGTTTCACCTTGGTGGCTGAGAAATCAAGGGATTTTCTCCCCAATTCATTGTTGTGTCAAAGGGAATGGGATGTTAACCCATATCATGTGGAGTGGTTAGTTTCAACGATGTGACCTCCTAGTCTGCTGAGGTGACCATAAACAAAGAACAGATTGAGAAGTGTGAAAAATACAAAGCAACCAAAAGTCGTTTTAGCTAGGCTGGAAGGTGGTGGTTTTGGTTTCCCTCCCTATGAAACCCAACATTTATAGATACCAGTAGTGCCCGGCCCATGTCAGGGCGGAAGTTTCGAAAAAGAAAATTAACTGCTATGCGAAGAAGGTGGCCTAAGCAACGAAGTGTTGAAGTTGTGAGGTGCATCAACGAACGAGCAAATGGTGGTTGAGATGCACGTTCAATGACAAGGCATGAAAAATTAAAGGGCCGGATAACCCCACATGTCAACTTCTTCCAATAATGGGCAACAAATGTTGTAGCGGGACGGGGAAGGAAGGAAAGACAAAGGAGGTGGTGGAGGATCGAGAAGTAAAACAAGTTGTATGTGAAGAGTTGTGTGTGA
>Ga0126342_10015114_pt1 | contig 13545 bp, 17 predicted proteins | sample Cyp1metagenome_FD_92528 | JGI IMG/M metagenome (GOLD analysis project Ga0126342, IMG submission 92528) | Coral microbial communities from Lord Howe Island, Old Settlement Bay, Australia - Cyphastrea 1 metagenome | ecosystem: Host-associated > Invertebrates > Cnidaria > Coral ...
AAATTAATTTTGCATCGTGGATTAGAAGCTTTTGTAGACATTTGTTTCATCCTGTTTTTTTGAAGGATCAGGATCCCAAAACTGAACCTGGATTTAGTCCCAAGATCATGCAAATACGCTGTACACCAGGTAGTTTGGAGGATAAGGATAACAAAACTGAATTTGGATTTAGTCCCAAAATCCTGCAAAAACATTCAAAACTAGGTAGTTTGGAGGATCAGGGTCCGATAAGTAAGATTTCCAAAATTAATTTTGCATCGTGGATTAGAGGCTTTTGTAGACATTTGTCTCACTTCTTTTTTCTTTTTAGAGGATCAGGATCCGAAAATTGCTATTTCCAAAATTCTTTTTTTGAAAGTCCGTAATGTCGCTAATCTTTTGTCTTGGTTTCGGTCCCGAACCTTTTCCGATACCTGCGGCGCGCGAACCTTTTTTCATTTCCAAAATTCTGTCGGTGGCTGTATACGAGGGTTTCCTAAAATAGTGGTACTTCCAAATCATCCATTTCAACGGGATGTTCATTATAAACCATCCAGCTATTGGGGTACGGCAGCATCCCAGCATGCTCCGTCCATGCCGCCTGGCACCAACAGAGGAGGTTCATCGGTGGTCACCTGATCGACATCCCAGAGATTTTATGGCTACAGTATCAACAATTGGGAAAATGATGCATTAAAAATATGTTTTTAAAATGGGATGACATGGTGGTGGTCCGAATTTTGAGACAATTCCACCATAGTGGTCGGTGAATTTGGATTCACACTGAATGGATTTTCATGATTTAATGATATTAAATGACAATAGATCCCAAGTGAATCTGCTAGTGGAAATCATTGAAAAATCAACCAACCCACGTCAACCGGGAAATGTCTCCAAGTTCTTGTGAGGGCCGTTGGGGACGAGGAGGCAGGACTGGATACGATTGGCGGTCGAACCAAACCATCCTTTTAAAAACTTATATAAAAGATATCAAAATACGGTAAACATAATAAACATAATAAACAAACATCAACAAACATCTATATATCAATCTATCAATCTATATCAGGTGATCCTTTGTATCGGTACCCATCAGCACTGCCCATCACTGAAGCTTCGCTGCACCTCCACCGTGGGCACCTCCACCGTGGGATCGTATCCTGGCACCAAAAGATTGGATGTAGCCATCATTTTGGGGATATAACCCATGAATTCCACCAAATAATCCCATCACCCATTCATATTAAACACCCCTTAAAAATGGTCCCAATGGAATGTGGAAATTCCCGACAAAAAACCATGGTTTCGTTTAGGTGTTTACTTTTTGCGGGCAAGGGATTACTAAAGTGATCCACCAAGAGATCCACCAAGAGAGCCGTGGCTCATCGATCTCATCGATCCATCCCGGTCCCCGTGGATCATGATTCATGGAGGTTCCCGAAAAAAAGTGCTACCCCCATTTGTGATCCTAATTTTCATAGGATCTTCCATTATCATCCATTTTGGGGGTACCCTTTTAGTATGAAACCCCCATAGATGTGTATATATATATGTAGATATATATAATTATATATATATATGTATATATCTATCTATCATATCTATCAACATCAACATGTGTCCCAAGTTTGTTGATTTCGTCTTCGTATCCACCCCACAGAGAAAAAGCCACCCCAGCACCGCCATCACCTCGCCTGGCAAGTGAGTTGGCTCTCCCACCTTTGCGAACAAGTGGATTCGGTCTCCACTGGAAAAGCAGGAAGAAACATCGAGAAACACCAAAAACGTTTTAACATGTCCCGTAAATCATGGGGTAGTCTATGTGGACAGATCATGGAGCTATTTCTCCACGATGACCGTGGTAAGTCTTGGAAGACCTGGGATTTCCGAAGTCACCACGGGGAACATGTACTTGAGTAATGGTCCGCCAAAAAGATCATTTGCTCCTGGCAAGATGAGGAAGTGCAAACGATCGTCGACGGTGTTCTACCTTTGTAAATCCTTTTGGACCGCATAGAATCTCCATAGTTTGTCCTGATTTTCCCCCCTATTTACTCCCCAATGTGCTTCCCGATGTTCTTCCCTAGTTTCTTCCCTGTTTTCTCCCCGAAGATCTTCCCCGTTTTCTTCCCGACTTACTCTCCTATTTTCTTCCATAGTTTCTCCCCGGTTTTATGCCTTGTGTTTTCCCAACTTTCTTCCCAATTTTCTCCCCGATCTTCTCCATAACAGAATTCATATTCTCCCCGATGCTCTTCCCGATCTTCTTCCCCATTTTCTCTGCGATGTTCTTTTTCATTTGCTACCCTTGTTTTCCTCCGATTTTAGGGTACTATTTTATATAAAATGTATGTATGAATGTATGCATGTATGTATGTATGAATGCATGCATGCATGCATGCATGTATGTATGTATGTAAGTATTTGTACACAGTATGTATGTATGTATGTATGCATGCATGCATGCATGCATGCATGCATGCATGCATGGATGGATGGATGGATGGATGGATGTAGGTAGGTAGGTGGGTAGGTATGTAGGTAGGTAGGCATGCATGCATGCATGTATGTATGTACGTATGTCTGTGTGCGTGTCTGTATGTCTGTATGTCTGTATGTATGTCTGTATGTCTGTATGTATGTCTGTCTGTATGTCCCTTGTCTGTATGTCTGTATGTCTGTACGTATGTATGTATGTATGTGTGTATGTCTGTATGTCTGTATGTCTTTATGTCTGTATGTCTGTATGTCTGTCTGTCTGTCTGTCTCTATCTATCTAATCTAATCTAATCTAATCTAATCTATCTATCTATCTATCTATCTATTCATCTATCTATGTATCTATGTATCTATGTAAGTATAGTATGTATAGTATGTATCGTATGTATAGTATGTATAGTATGTATAGTATGTATAGTATAGTATGTATAGTATGTATAGTATGTATAGTATAGTATGTATAGTATGTATAGTATAGTATGTATAGTATGTATAGTATAGTATGTATAGTATGTATAGTATGTATAGTATGTATATATATATATATATAAGTATATGTATATATTTATATATATGTATGCATATATATATATATGGTCATGTAATCCATATAGATCCATATAGAGTCACCATTAAAAAAAAAAAACGCATTCAAGCACCAAGTAGTGGCTGAACCTTCCAGGCTTTGGCCCTTCGGCCCTGAAGGGTCTCCCCACCACAGGCTCTTCCATCGGACTCGTGGGTAGCTCCGTGGGAACCTGTCAACCAGTGTTTCATGGGAAAATAATGGGATGATGGATGATACCCTCTGGTAAACTAACATAACTATGCAAAATCACCATTTTTATAGGTAAATCCACTATAAATGGCCATTTTCAATAGCTATGTTAAATTACCAGAGGGTAAGTATGATGGTTAATGGGATAGTGTTAATGGATGGTTGATGGTTAAGAATGGTTAATTATGATGGTTTTTTGGATGATTAATGATGGATATAATAATGGTTGATTATGTGATTATGGTGAAAATAGTGGTTAATGGATGGTGAATAATGGATAATAATGGTTATAATAATGGTTAATGATATGATACTTTGTTGGTTTTCTTATAAAACATGAACAGCCAGCGTCCAAATATATCATTGGCATTAATTGGCTCTATGCTCAGCTCAAAACCCTGGGTTTTTCCCTACTGTTTGCATGTTCCTATTGTAATTTATTGGTTGATACAGTATCCCCAATTGTTCACCAAAAAAATACAAAAAAATAAATCCCACAATTCGGATACACCATTGGATGATCACATGTTGAGATCCCCAAATTGATCGAGAATGTTCTTCCATGGCAGGGAGGTTGCCCCCAAAAAGTTATTGTATGTTGTTAACCCCGGGTTGACGTGATCTTTTGCCACGTGTAGATACCCTGCAAAAACTACTTGACTGGTTCTGCAAATAAACAGTATTGTATACAGTATCCGTTCCAAGATTTACCCAGAAAATAAACTGAATTTTAGGCATCAAAACTGAATGTTTACTAGCATGTTTTTTGTCGACCAAAACTAGAGGTTAATTGCTAATCCAGTGTTGACATTATCCCATTTATGCCCAAAATGACTTACCAGTCAAATGGCTAGAGACTAAACATGTCTTTGAACCATCCTCACTTGGAATGACAGTGGATCTGCCACTGTTATAGCTAGTTATCCTCTTAGCCCCATGATATTCCCATCATATTCCCATGGATTTACCTCATGTTCCCCATTTGGTGATTTCTAAAAATGGGGGATTTCCAAGTCGCCATGGGTTGACCAAGTCACCAATGTAAGTCATCGTCTCATGACTTGGATGATTTGGCGTTCAAAATCCCTCTCTCATTCCAATGAATCCTGGTTGGTTTATAGGGATTCCCCTAATGGAGTATTATAAATTACTATAATCCCCGATATAATTATTGGCTAGTAGAATCCCCTTATTAATCATCAACCAACAGGGGTTTTGAACACTGCTAGATCCTTTTATTCCAAGAATAATATAATTATCTTGATGAATTATCATTATAGATGGTTAATGATCCATTATAGATCCATTTGTCACTTAAATCACCATTAAAGCAACCACGAAAATCACCATGAAATCCCCATGTGAAAACTCCAACATTTCGCACCGGCATCTCCGAAGGCGACAGCGCCGAAGATGCCAGAGCGGTTGAGGATGCCAGGGGGCCTGGGGCTGCCGCGGGGGAGGCTGTAGCCGGCGCAAAAAAAATGGGGGAAAAAGTTGGAGGAAATCCTAAGATTGAAAATCCATTCATCAAACATCCCCAAATTACTCATCGTTATTCCTGAATTATTCCAATCCCCCACCTTAAAGAAAGCCCCCTTTTTTTAAGAAAACAAATGGGGACCTAAAATGTTGAGGACATGTTTGAGAATAATCATCGGTACAGTAACACTTGAAACCATCATTGGGATTGGGATCATCATCCGAAGCAATTTGAGAATCAAATCGCCCTTTTAATTGGTGGCTTCAAAATTGAAAGAAAATTTTTGAGAAAAAAAAACTCTGTTGAAATCAGCAATTTGTAGATGGACAGACGCTCATCATATACATACCTGCAAGAGTTTCTACATCTAAATCCGTGTCATGTATTATGGAAATACAGGTATACATACATATAATGTATGTATGTATTTATATATACATATACATATATTATACATATATCATGTATATATTATATTATGTTATATTATATTATGTTATGTTACATCATATTATATTAGATTATGTCTTATTATATTAAATTAGATTATATCTTATTATATTCTACTATATAATAGTATATTATATTATATTAATTATATTTTATTAATTATATATATATAATATTAATTATATTATATCATATTGTATTATAATCTATTATAATATATTATATTATTCTGTGACTATATGTGATTCATATTATCAATACCCAACACAAGGTCAGTTCAAGCCTCTGCATCTACCCACTGAGATGCGGTTTTTCAGTACCAGGCCTGACGACCTTTGAGGCAGAGGAATTTCTGTCGCTTCCTCTGCACCAGGACCACCAAAAATTGCACGTCATGGAGTGACAACGTCTCAAATTGACAGGAAAAAACGCATGGCTATTATGCTAGTAAAAGAACAGATTAAATGATAAATGGATATAAATGGGAGCAGTCACTGCAACAAGAGCTTGTGCAAACCACAAACTACAAAATCTTAGGGGTCAGGTCAATTGGAGTCTGGGAGTGACCACGCACAGCAAACGAACGAAGCACACAGCTTGATCGTCAATCGAAGACAGGTGAAATCAACAGCAAGCTCAACTGCTGTTGCCACAGACTTGGCAAAGAAAACACCGCGTTTGATTTATTTCACCCTGTGGATCCCAGTAAAATCTAGTATGATGATGTATGATTAGTATGGATATAAGATATATATATATATAAGAATATAGAAGATACAATTCAAGAAATCTGGATATCAAGTTCCCATGTCATCATGGTCATGGTCACACCACCCAACTTGATCCACCGGAGCTCCAGAGTGCGTTCACCTCCTGAAAGAAACTTGCCGCGGCAACGAGAAAAGGGAGGTGCCCCCCAGCGTGAGGTTTGTTGGTTTATAACCCTCATGAAGTATAGCTATATCTGCCATAAACATCCATAAACCCAAGTTATTGGAATTATAAACCAACTTGGCTAACGAACTGGGGCACCACATTGTAGTGACCAGTGGACAACCAGCATAGTTCACTTAATTCACTTGTATTGAATTTTGAAAGTGAGGGTCGATTCAGTTCTCTCGGCAAACTCATTCCAAACACGCGTACGGGTTCTACATTGCATTGCACCCTGAAAGGGTTGTCCTCGATGCCAAAATTGAAGTGGTGACATGGCCCAAACACAAATTTGCAACCTTTGAACTAGGTTTTTCAAGCGGCCCCATTCCGAGCCCAACCACAGTCCGAGCCCTCCATGCGTCTCCTGACACCGTCGGCACATTGGTTCCCAAGGTGCCAGTCTCGCCAGTAACAGCCTCGCAGTGCCGGACGTATCCCATGCGACCCTGCCTTTACCCTCTGGTAAACTAACATAACTGTGGAAAGATCCACCATTTTTAATGGAAAAACTCACTATTTCTATGGCCATTTTCAATAGCTATTTTGACATAACCAGAGGGTACCAATCATTGCGCTCAAGACTAGCATGAGGCACTGAATAACATAATAGACAACTGCACGTGTATTGGGTTTCCCTTTCAAAACAATGACGAGCTGGCCAGTCCTCCTTTTCAAAAGGTTCGAATGTGTCATGCAGGCATCAAGACAATACAATCTAAGCAAATTGAAAGACCTCACTGGTCGCCTAGTTCTTGCGTGTGGTGAATGCATAGTATGGTATTGGGATACATGGACAGATTGCGATTGGATATACATATATAAATATATAATATACACACACTGTATGCACTCATAGTCACACAGTATATGTATATACAGTATATAATTATACATGGTTGATTAAACATCAATAGTAAATCGTTCCATCAACCAACCATTTGGAGGTAATTTTATATAATCCCAGTCATAGAGGTATACCCAATTCCATAAACCTCTTGGGGATGGTTTATCGCATTTGGCGAACCAATGCTAACCTTCGGACAAATCCACAATCTCACAATTTAGTCACTTCTGTATCCCAAACAAATATATCTCCCCATTATATAAAACATCCCATGAAATATCTGGGCCAAATTACAATCATTCACTAACCTGAAATTTTTGGGTCATTTAGGGATCGTCACCCCACCATGAATCCAGTGAGGTCGCCTCTGTGGGATCTTGTGGTGCCAGCGGGCTGGTGGGCATCTCTGTTGGAACCTGGGTCGGCTCGGGCTCCAGGACGATGATAAGACTCAAAGGGGAATATTTTAAGGACACTTATGGGGATATACTTTTGTTATATCATGGAGATATATACTGGGATATATTCTACACAGTAATGGGATATATTCTACTCGGAATTTGCTGGAGGTAGATGGCTGTGGGCAATGTGATGATTAAGAGGCGGGGAAATTGATGACGTCCTGATCTCAGACAACTCCCTGTAATGTCAAAGGCGATTACAAAAAAAATGGCAGCACTGCACGACTAAATGCAACAAATGAAAAAACATTAAAAAAGTATGTGGGTGTCCTTGTCGAAAATTTTGATCAATACCATACCCCATTCAACTATATATTGGCCCTAACTAAGGCTGATAACTAATCAAATCAAAAATTAATAATCAATGGAACAAAATTGACGACATGAAGTGAATAAAGGCAGCAGCACTTTTCGTGAGGCAAAAAAAATAGCATCCACTACTGTACTTGGTAACATATCAGGAGGAATGTATAGACGAATGGACTTAAACGGGATTATTTGTTCACTTCGTTCAATTTGTATATACAGTAATTCAATATCAAATTCCATGGTAAAGAGTGTTAAAGTCCACATCGTGTTGATAGTTCAATATCAAATTCCATTCAATATCAAGTTCAATCTCAAATTTCCCTATCATAGTCCCAAATGGATTCAATTCCATATCATGTTCAAGGAAATACCATTGAGTTCCTTCAAGTCTCTTCAGGCATTGCCCCCCTGTACCCCTGTCGCATCAGCACCGGCATCTCTGAAGGCGAAGGGATCGCTGAGCTCATCAATCCCGATGAGCCCATGGCGACTGGCAGATGCAACGCATCATGGAATTCTGAGCATCACATGATCATGATGAAAAAAAACATGGTCACAATGGTATATGTTATATATACGTATATATATATATATTATCTATACATCCCTAGTTGTAGATATACAATGGTCACAAATACCATGACCTTGGGTACATTCTTGGCTTATGAGAATTGGCACGGGGGCTGCTTGAAGCGGAAATCTCCAGGAAATGCACAGGGGGTATCTGATCCAACGACAGGGCGTCAAACAAGTCGAGTGCCCCCTAAAACCAAAAACATCCCAAAACCCTGGGAATTCTCAAATCCCACGCAGAAAGGTTGAGTAGACAAATGATCTCCTAAATCTTGAATTGCCATTATTATGATAATCCCATCTTCAATATAATATAATATATATATATACACATATGTATATATATATTGAGTAGTAGAACTCCCTATCATCATCAACCAACAGGGGGCCCCGTTCGGCCCCAGATCTTGTGAGCCCAGTCATAAGCCGACCGTCCCGACGGTGCCTGACGATCCATACGGAATCGGTACCTCGTCCAGACGCGGCACCTCGCTCCGCAACGTCTTGGGGAGTCCCCCAGTCGTCTTGGGGGGTCAATTGTCCTTCATAGTATAGGTGATTTACCATTTACAAATGATGTTATATCCCAGTTATAAAATGTTATACACCTCCATTTATCATGATATCATATGATATCATACGATATCCAGTTGATATGCCATTGCCATCTTTGATTCCCAGAAGGATAATACTCCAAGAAGTGGGCGAAAAAATATTCAGCTCACCTCTGAAAACAGAAACTCAGGGGAGATTGGCACCTCAAAGGAAACCCCCTGGACACCCCTCTTTGAGGCAGAGAAACCCAGGAAAATACCACGGATGTTCCTCATATCTCCGTAAACATCCATAAATCAGTAAACATCTATACATATCCATTGAAAAAAAAAACATAAATATCCATGGGTGTTCCTCGAAAATAATCAGTAATCATCCATGAATATCCATCAACAACAATCAAAAAATAACGAGTACACAAAGATGGATCTTCCATCATCATTCCAGGCAGAAGTGAACTGACCAGCCATCACCAGGGCCCCAAGCTGCCATCTCGGGGGACACAAATATGGCAGATTCACCTGTGGCTGCTTTGGGAATGGCACCATTTTTTCCTGGATGAGGCTGTTTTATGGATGATAAAGATAAAGTCCTTGATATCCTGAAAGATAAACATATCCAAAATTATCCAAATATATGTCTGAATTATGTTTCCATTCAATTAAATGGTGCTTGTTTTTTTTCCAGCCAGCCATCTTTGAATATCAGGCCTTTATAGGTGAGGTTCCTATGAAAAAAAAACATGGCAATGCCCTGTTACGTAATATTGCCGGAGGGTAAAATATCATGCGATATCTAGGTGTCAACAGCAGAATATATATATACCCTTGCAATATTGACCAGTGTTTGAATTTCATGTTGAATTTCAGGGATTGATCATCAGGAACTCTTCACATCATTTATTTGTGCTCCTCAACAAATACTCCATCAGTGGAAGGTTACCTGGTACAGGCACTGATTTGTGGCCACGAAAACACTGGCTGAGAATTCTGATTCGTGCACCTTGTCTGAAAGTGTTGACAGTATTGACCCAAAACTAAGAGTTGTGAGCCATAGGATTAGCTGCCCATGTTTCAATGGCAACAATAGCAAGAGGAAACCCGACGTTCAGACCGTGTATATACTGAAATCACTCCTGCCCGTATCTCTCCTTCAAATTTTCTGACGCCTGTTCCAATTCTCTACCCTCACAGCAAAAAAAATGGCTTTCACAAAGTTAGCAAATGTTTTAGAGAAAAATTCGCCTCCGGTAAGTGACTAACAGTTTGCTGTGGCAAAAAGATGGCATATAGTGGATCTACCAACAGGATGCTACCCCCCATTTTTGTTGGTTTATCAATTTATAACCCCCATGAAAACTAGTTCGTTATATCATGTTATATCTATCATTATCTACCTTATCAACCATAGAGCCATAGAATTCATTCAGCCACTTATCCACATCTCAACTTGGCTCGCTATCTGAAGCGCCGCCTAGCTCGGGCCGGGGAGGAAGCTCCATCACATCAGGCGCTGTGGGCACCTCACGCGGAGCATATGGTTTTGAACCATTTTGAACCTGCAAATCTATGCAAATCGTGGGTTTTCCTAGAAAATCTTGGATTTCTTCGAAGAAAACGACTCACCAATTCTGCACCATGGAACCATGGAACCATGGCTTGAACCAAAGACAGAATTGCAATTCGTAATTTGGCCCGGGGCGATGGGGCGATGCTGTCATCTTGGCTCAGAAATGTGTCCGTGGCTGCAAGATGTTGCCAAATTTGCTTGACTTGGGATAGGAATATCATGGAATATCTCAATCAAGCGATATCCCGATGACTCAAAGCACCGAGGAAATATCATGAAATATCTAGTTGGCTTGCAATAAAAGAACGAGCCACTGTCAGGGATTGCATCAGGCCCGAATTTGGAGTCTATCTTATACTCCCAATCAGCGGTTTTTTTTTTGCAAACTCTGCGTATCGCCCCAATATAGAAATTCGCAATCATTGATCTATTCTTCTTGGCTACATATCTCCCATTTCTCCATATTTCTCCGCATAATTGCCGCACACATCCCATTGAACATCAATCATTTCATCCAATTTGTTTAAACGTCCAAGTCCAATGCTTGCTTCGCGCTGGGAATCATGAGAATCCCAACAGATAAAAAAAAACAGATCTTCACATACTTCCCCAACACAGAAACAAATCATTCAAGATGCACTGAAAATTTAGCCTCTGGTCAACGGGCTAACATAACGAACTGGAAAGATCCACCATGTTCAATGGGTAAATCCACGAACTTTCTATGGCCATTTTCAATAGCTATTTTGACATCACCAGCCTCCAACATCTGGAAACACCTTGTCCCTCCATATCTCCATCTCCACCTCCACCGTACCCTCCACCACAGATGTGGCGGGCGAAGGCATCTCGGTCGGCACCTGGGATCAGCTGTACGAGGCGCCGATTTTGTCTGGATGGCTCAACCTGTTCTTTCAAAAAATGACCATGATGCACATAGAAAAAGTAAAGAGATGGACAGATGATTAATGATAGATGAATTTTAGAGAGATAGGATACATATACAATGATATACAATGATCAATGATGTACGAATCTAGATTATATGCCTTTATGGATCAAAGTACCTTCTCAGGAATCATTTGGCGCATCGTTTGGGGAATCAGCGTGGCGCTTAGCAGTTTCCGGGATGTTCTGGGTGGCGATTGATTTTTTGCCAGGGACCTTGCCAAGCAAGGCCTCCACATAGATTGCCAGGGGTCCATCCTTATCGACGCTTACCCAGGGGACCCATCGCAAAGGGGGTTGCGGCACTGGGTCGCCGCCACCGGCAATGCTTCGGGTGAATCCACGAGCGGCGCAGATTCGCCTTGGCACGGCTGAAAAAGCCATGGTCGGATGGTCTCGTCCCTTCGCTGCCAGGTGTCCTCTCAGATTGTCATGTCTTTTCCTTGCTTTTTTCAGGTGAGGCCGCGAGGCCATGTGAAAAATCATCAGATTCTGCCCTTTTTTTGTGCCCAAACTTCAGGGTGAAACCATCTGAAAACTTTACTGAAATGCTGCACTGGGTCCCGGGCTCATCGCAGCAGATGGTTCAGGCACAAGGCCAAGCCCCTCCGGCACATGGGGAACCTGGCTGGTGAAGTTGAGCCACCCTGCATCCGAAGCAGTATGAAAAATTGCATGAAATCACCCACTATTAGAGTTTTAGAGACTCGTGTGGGAATTTAATGAATTTTTGGGGGCAGCTGATATCTGTTGAGCCTTGGGCCCACACCTTCCAAGCCCAAGAGTCGTAGACATTCAAATGACATAAAACCGAGGATGATGTTGGGTGATTAATTTTAGGCAGTAATTTTGCTTGTGATCAAGCCGAAAATCCGAACGCTTATTTTCTTGCTACAACTTGTAGCAGAATCTCTCGTTTTGAGAGGAGTTTCGGACTACAAATTTGACCGAAATTGGAATGTGTTCCCTTGCCAGATTAGATAACGGCATGAATGGTTTCAACTTGTATATGGTGCGTTCGATATGTATGATCGGATATATCAAAAAGAAGTACGCAATGTACTGTATATGGTTCATCATGTTCATCAGCATCATGAAGGGACCGCCAAAAACACCACTAACAAATCCAATGCAAAATCAACTCTAACAAACCACCGTTTTTTCACCACCACTATTTACAGTCATCTGTCACAGTCCCAAATAAATTCCGGCCCTTCTCGGCCCCTGATTTCGCCCAAAAAGGAGACCCGACCTCTGTGAGTGGATGTTCATCCATAGGCGAGGTGGGCGACGTCGGCTTCTCAGTCGGCACCTGCACTCTGCCAGATGTGTCAGGTCAACCGCAGCCGTGTTCACTGGTCAGCCTAAGGTCCTGCGATGGGTCTACCAGGTAGACATCATAGCCCTTAAGTAGTCCCGTAGTTGAAAAGCATTGAAACTCAAACCATCACTGGGTTTGAAGGAAAATGTTGCCGGAACCCGGTGTGCGCCACCAAGTTTGGGCTATATAGTTGATATTAGTTGATATTAGTTGTATAGTTTCCCTCAAATTTTGCCGCCAACCTCACAAACCACCGGTTCGGAAAGCAACTGTGAGAATGACGTCAACATCTCCCTGCCCACATTTCATCGGGCTCCCTGGCGGCAATGTCGGCTTCAGTAGGAGAGGATGCTCCCACTGAGGATGCCATACCTGGGATCCATCTCTTGGAATCATCCGGTGATGCAAACCGGCAAGAGCCTGAAGCAAATCTACTATCTTTACTGTCCATTTATAGATTTCCCATTAAAACCTCCAGTTAGTTTGGGGGGGTCCCATTGCCACATGGTTACATCAGCCACGGTCGTTGGTCAATGCTTTTCTAAGCCTCGCCTTTTCAGAGGCAAAAAAACGAAAACCAATTGGGATCTAAGCCATACCCATATGTTGGTGAATGATATCTACATGTATCTACCCATATACTATGTTATTGATATTTGTTGATAGATGTTGATTGCGTCCTTCAGCCTGGGGTTGACCTTCCATCGGTAAGATGGTCTCGCCTGAACTTCTGGGAAGTACCGGCACCTCATCCACGTCCGCCTCAGCTGCGCTCTGATGCTCAATAGCTCCGTAAAAACACTCTATATGCGAATACACATATACCAGGACTCCCAAGCC
>Ga0126342_10015115_pt1 | contig 13545 bp, 10 predicted proteins | sample Cyp1metagenome_FD_92528 | JGI IMG/M metagenome (GOLD analysis project Ga0126342, IMG submission 92528) | Coral microbial communities from Lord Howe Island, Old Settlement Bay, Australia - Cyphastrea 1 metagenome | ecosystem: Host-associated > Invertebrates > Cnidaria > Coral ...
AGTGACAGACGTGCCACGGTGTCAAAACATGGCGCACTTGCGGAGTGCCAATCATCCATAGACATCTCATTTTGATCTTCAGATTTGCGGTTCTTTTCTTCAGATCTTCCGGTGCCCGGTACACTATCTATATTGAACAACCCCATTCTAGTCATCAACCAGGAAGTTTGGGAGCTGGCCCATATTTACAAAACCGAAACCAGAGTCTGGCAATGGATCTTAGATCAACAGAAATCTAAACATATTCCATTGAAAACCCATCATTCACTATAAATACCTATAAATTTAATCCTAAAACTGCTGGTAAACCATCAACTCCCATCACGCAACCCCCCTTTTGCGGCTCTGACACTGCCTTTTCACGCTGTTCCAAGCGCTGCCTGTGGGAACTGAGTTTGGCAAAATGAAAGGCATATGAAAGGCAACATCACAAATAACATGACATGTACCATGTATATGTATCTCGTTGTTTCTGCAAATGCGTATGTAAATAAATAAATAAATGATTTTTTATGTATAAATTCAGTAAATGTAGAGGTATCAAGAATACTTGGAACATCGAAACTGCATGGCTCTTTATCATTTTTGCCAAACTGCGATCAATTTTGGCAATCCTTGGAAGACCCATGATCATGCGTCTGTAACCCGGAAGTTTTCTAACTAAACTTCCTTTGGTGAGGAAAAAATATCTGGAGCAAGACATGGTGTCGCTGGCTGCCAGTGTTTGGTTTGAAAACCTGACTCTTGCCAAAAATACTTGCCATTGGATGGCACAAATATATGTATATATACATGCAAAACATGATAATATGCAAATGTAACTATTGATAAAACCAGTGTCAACACTATCGAACAGAATATGGAGTACAAAGTACGGTAAAACACAGTACTGTTGTACTGATCTTTGAGAAGGTTTTGCGAAACACTTTGGTCTCTCCTATAATGAATGTGAGTGTTCTATGGTTAATTTTGTTTTTTGGGTACATGTTATGATATTATATCATGTTGTATCATATCATAAAGTCCCATTAAATCCCGTGAACTCACTATATCATATTAGGTTCTCATATGCAAATTTCATCTTGCGGTGACCCCCGGCAAAATAGAATTATAGAACACGGAATCATAGAACAGAGTTGGTAAAGGTAGTAAGCACAGGGGACAACACAATAATTATGGACCACCACCAGACACCAACAAGAATTGTAGAACAATCACAAAAGTAGGAGTAAATATAGACTCTTTTGTTTACCACGTTTTCTGGGGAAATTCGGAAATTATGGAACCAGAGGGAACGGAAACTTACCGTACTTTCGTACTCCTCAACTTCCGTTCTAAATTATGGCGTTGACCATATATATGAATATTTAAAATATATTATACTGAGATACTCTCAGAGGAAAACGGACTCTCACTGGGCCAAATGTTACCCATTAGCAAGGGACACTGGGTCACATTCAGCCAAGGAGGGGCTGCATGTAGGTCACCTGCGCCTCCCCGTAGTGCCGACTGTGCTGAAACGATGATGGTGTTCAAGCGGATAGGCCACATCAAATTGTGGAAATCTGCTTCCAGATCTGTGAGCGCTGTGCCCGAAGCGGAACGAATCTCAATGGATTGGTTTAAGGGAAAATCTACAGGAAAGACCCATATTTAACAGGAAAATCTATGGTTTCTTGTAAATTTTCCCTTAAACCAATTCAATCAGAATCTTCATTGCCGCAAAATCAGCCTGGCCTCAGAGTGTTCTGGCCGGATCATCCGCGCGCTGACAAGTGCGATGATGAGGTCACGAATCGGCGTGGCGTCCGGACACCATTTTCAACCAAAGCCAGCACTTCCAGAGGTATCCAAAAAGACAAGTGGTTATCAACCCTGGTTCCCTAATATGTATATATATAATATACATATATATATGTATACAAGGTGTGTTTATTAAATGCATTGAGATATTATTGTACAGTCAAAGCCCAAAATACCAGTGATAAATTGCTATTCTATGGTTACTTCAATGGGGTTGTGATTCCATAAATGTGGTGATTTCACTGACTTATAAGTGGGAAAGGGCCGTAAGTGTAAATGGTTGACGTTTAAATACATTTAATAGTCATCCCCATTGAAATATCCATAGAAATAGCATGAAATAGCAACTTTTTGTCACGTCTATTTTTTATGTTTTTAACTGTGGCCTCAGAATGTTGCCAATGTCATAAGTTGGAAAAAAAAACTACTGTGGATGGAAGAAATCCTGCATCAGTTGGTAGATGGCTTGTCCCATTATGATCCCATTATTTACAGTGTTTCATAGTTACCAATAGTTACCAACTGCTGCAGGATTTCTTCCACCCACAGTATTGACGAGTTCGCCACATCTACCATAAACCGTAGTGAAATTGGAGTTATATTTGCACCAACTTAGCTAACAGCAGCTAACAAACTAGGGCACCACCTTAGAAACAGGTCATATTCCGATTGTTCCTATATATTTCCATGTTGTTTTTAAATTGATATGAAACAATATATGTATAATATTAGAAAATATCTATAATATATAATATAACATTATATATATATACGGATAATAATATATAATATTATATATCTATAATAAAAAAAATATATATATATATATATATATATATATACGTGGTTGTGGGTCAAAATCCTGGGTGCCCTACCCCAAAATAGCTGGCAAATGTTCATCCCAATAAGATTTAGTGGATAGGTTTTGATAGGTTTTGAGCCAGCCCCATAATACTGGTTGGTGGTTTTAACCACCTTGAAAAATGATGGAGTTCGTCAATGGGAAGGATGACAACCCATATATGAAATGGAAAATAGCACATGTTCCAAACCACCAACCAGCTATAGTTCGTGGGATTATAAGCCATTATAAGCCATTTAACCCATATAATCCAAATAAAAAATCGAATTGGTTTTGATTGGTGTTCATATATACCATCTGGTTATTTAACATAGCCATGGAGAATCACCATTTTTAATAGGTGAACCATCTATTTCTATGGGCCATCTATACCATGGCAAACTGTTAGTCATAACCAGAGGGTAACCACTTGAGATTTATGGGATGATCCTCCAAGTGGGGAACCCAAGTCAGCAAACGACCACCACCTCTTCAACTCCGCTTCCTCGTGAAGGCCTCAGCGAAGGACGAGAAGCAAAACGCTGCTGCTTGTTTTGAGAACCAAAAACCATATCTGGTTGGTGGTATACCTACCTACCCCTCTGAAAAATCATTGAGTTCGTCAGTTGGGATGATGACATTCCCAACTGAATGGAAATTCATAAACAATGTTCCAAACCACCAACCAGATATGAAAATAGCAATTGAACCAACAAAAATGGTGTTTTAATGGGATTCAATGCTGATTTGAATGGGATTTCCATGGCATTCCATGCTGATTTGACTGGGATTTCATGGGTTTCAACGCTGATGATGTTTTTAACTGGATTGTAAATGTGAGTCAGCATTTTTTTTTGAGAAAAAGAACCAGGGTTGGAGCAAACAACTCATCAGGATTAACAATTTCATGGAATTTCATGGAAATAGAATGGAGACAACATGGGGGATTCATCAACAATGTGGATGGGACCAGTGGGTAGTGACATATATGGACAAAATATGTGGACTATATGTTAAGTGTTGGGTTTATGTTGATTACGAGTATATACGAGTATGGATGATAATGCAGCAACAAACATATCTCGAGGGCACCACAATGCAAAGTTGACAAGCCTCAGTGATTTTACTGGGATATATTCTTATCGATGTCAATCTTAGATACCCTGGTGTATATGTTAGTACATATCATCACCATTTGCTGCCAAACACATGAAGTATTAAACTAACCATCCAAGGTTTATTCACCCAGTCATACGATTGAACTATTCCATGTGTTGGAGAATTGCTAAACCATTGCTATCTGATGAATACTGTGGGATCCCACCGAATCACAAAAGAAACAAGCATCGAAGCATATATGGCTAGAATCCGTTCAGGTTGTCATATCCCCGAGCATGTCAACTGGCGGTCATATGGGCATCTGTCAATACTCTCCGTCTCATGGAAGGGCCGTGGCCACCACATCATGGGAACGAACATTTCTGAACCCAAACTTTCTTCTGCTAAACTCCCAACTCTTTAGGCCCCCATTTTAGATACTCTGCATTTTTTTCAAATATTGGTGGAGGTAATACATCCCCACTGAAAATGGCACAAAACTTACAGTCAGTACTAAACTACCCATCCAGTTCCAGAAATGAGGTATATCCACCATATGGTCATTTCATTGGAAGATGATGATCATACACCACTGTTTTTTGGGGTCCCAGTTTCAAACAATTCCTTGGCCTATGGCTAAATCATGCCATCTTGCTGGCCATAACCCCGGGATCTCCCCGTCTTGGGCGCTGGGCGTTGATAGACTGCCGCATCAGAAGCCTGCTGCTTGTGATCCCTTCAGTGATGGTCAATAGTGTGGAACACCCAATATTAAACCATCCCACTAATATGATATAAACATCCCCGAAATGGTTCAAACATGTAAATCCCCTACTATATGCTTTCTGGGGAGTGTTGACACCATTAGGGAAGGGATTGCTTGGAGGCTCATCCCACTATAGTAAGTGGTTCGTATAACCCTGGTGATCGGATTCGTTCCTCGATTCGCGACTTATCCCATTTAATGTGGTTAAAACAATGTCATGTCTACCAGCCATGACTGGGAATGGTTTGGATATACCACCTATATATTTATGGTGATGACTGGGGGTTATTTCATTTTTGTTTTACCCACATTTCTATATTAGAATCATACTGCTGATATTATTTGGGAATGGTTTATCTTTAAAAATGGTGATTTTTCTGGGGGATGGTAAACATGACAGCCAGTTTTACCATGTTTTACCCACATGAAAAATAGATGGCCAAACTCACACCAGTTACTCGCTGGGACGATCTGGAACATCCCATAGGTTCCGAGAAAGGTTCCATGTCGGTTCCATGTCTGTATCCATATGGGATATAGTAATGGTATAATGGTATATATGTCTGTATTATGATAGTTACATAATTATAACGGCTTACACGAATTATCTTATAATTCCGAAATTATGTGTGGTTGAAAGCTAACTATAATTAGCTAAGAAAATAGGCACATTGGTCATTATAGTAACGTGGTTTATACTATACATAGAAAGTAAGTATATAGCTAGTTCAAAGGTTCTAATGGTTCTTAGCCAAGAAATTATGTAACTGTGTACCATAGTCTGTATTATATATAACTGCCTCTATTAGCACCATGAGTAATGGCTAAGCTTCCCTGGTTTGAACTATGAACCGTGCAAACAAACCTGCAGTTATGGCCCCAAATACCAGTTATGGATGTAAGTGAAATCACACCATAGACATGGAATAAGAACCCCATTGAAATCACCATAGGAATAACAATTTATAAAAATGATAGAGGGCTTCGACTGTGGTTGATTGGTGAAGATTTTTTCGGGACTCGTCGCAAATTGTTCTGCCATCAAAAATGCACGACGTCCAATTGAAGGATTCGGAAAAGGTTGAAATCCGTCATCTTCACTTGCGCAAAGGGTGTTGAGAATGACGTTCACCTGCTGCCCAGGAGGCAATGACACTATCTCGTTCCCCGAACGATCTGAAGCATTGCGTCTAACTTCCAGCACATCAACATGAATCCTGCCAGCAGCAGGAAAATCGCCCAGCGCAATTGAAATTCCAACGCTCACGCCTACCTGCTTGCCACAAGGTAGGGACCTTCCATGTCGATCGAACTTCTGCGACTGCCAATGAACACTATCCTGGCATTCGAAATAGCCTGCACAGTGCTGAAACCAGTCACTATTGCGATCGCGAGTCTGAACTCCAAAGGAAGCAGCTGCGGTATCACTGGCTGTGGAACATATGTGAAGGGAGCATTGTCCAACGGCGCAACGCCAAAATACCCTGCACGTTGACCGAAAACGGTGCACGACTGCCCGAAAATGGTGCTGTGAATCCAAAAAGATGCTCCAGGTAGCGACCAATCATCTGGGCAAATATCGTCAATTTATGGAACATATTATATAGTCAGTTGGGATGATGAAATTCCCAATAATTATATGGAAAAACATGTTCCAAAGCACCAACCAGATTACAATATATCCAAATGTTTGATTCCTGCATCATTTTTGAAGCATTTGATGACACCGATTGGTACCATGACTCATCCGGCGTCGCCTGTGGGGAACGCGGCGAACCCGCCATTTTATGCACGCTGTGACGCTCCAGGTACTCTTGCCTTGGCGCAAACATAGGCCTGGAACCAGCAAAAACAGGCTGTGAAAAACTAGAAATTGCGAATTCTCCTACCAACAATACACAATAACAATATATGTAATTAGATAATAAATGATGACTTTAGTCTTAGCCAATATGCGTAGTTATCATTGCTGTATCAGATTTTGTTGCTTTATGACTTCTCGCTTCGTGGGAGAAAAGTCTATAGTTGGATCTGTTGTGACCTTAGATACGGCAACAGGATGTTGATGTAGTGCATATCGACATGGCAAAACAGGTTTTCACAACAAACGGAGGTTTATTGGGATTTTCCGGATAAAAACTTGTGGTTTACGCCCTGGTAAACAAACAGTTTGCTATTGAACATGGCCATTTATAGTTGATTTACCCATCTACAAAATGGTGGATCTTTCCATAGTTATGTAAACGTTTAACAGAGGGTAATGTGTTTAATGTGATTTACGGACATCAAACCATGAAACCATGAAACCATGAAACTGGATAGTTATGGTGGTTTATTGGGACCTAGCGTGGGATAAGACATGGTGATTCAGTGCAGCACTAAAGCAACAACAATTGGGACATGACTGGGGTATACCCTCTGGTAATTCAAGAGTTTGCGGGGGGAAATCATTAAACATCAGCACTTTGGATAGGAAAATCAATCATTTCCTATATACCCTCTGGTAAACGTTAACAAAAAACTATGGAAAAATCCACCATTTTGTAGCTGGGAAAACTCACTATTTCAATGGCAATTTTCAATAGCAAACTGTTAGATTACCACATTGACAATCTTCGTTACCCTGCAAACAATTAAATTCTTTGCTGGTGAACGTAGATATTCCCATTAATACCAAAAGACTAAAGGATTAAAGTATCCATGTAAGATTGAGCTAGTCCAGAGGGTAAATGTGCAATTTTCTGCCATGTTAGCGAAGTGTTTCACAAATGACCAGAGGCACCAGGAAAACCAGACCCGACGCATCCTTGAAGAAATTCCAGACGCATTCCCTTTTGTTAAAAAAGCCCGAAAGACCAGTTATTTCTATGGTTATTTCATGTTATAAATGGTTATTTCTATGGTTATAAATCCAAATGGTTATTTCAATGGGGTTCTTATTTCGTTCAGCAGTCCAAGGGTAGTGAATGACCATGTCAAGAAGCAAAGATTCTCTGTCGTTCACACCGGCAAAAAACGAAGAACATGACCAAACCTGGAGGACCAAATGGCGTAACCGCGGCGGGAGCGGCTTCAGCCCCATTGCCAGTGAACAGACTGTTGCCACCACAGAGATGTTTAAAGCCATGCAGCATCCTTTCATGCCTGCTTGCTGCGTTGCAGTATCATCCTCCGCACGACAAAAGCACGCATTCCGGGGTGTCTTTTCGGATTTCGTCGACCTCTAGACTGTCAGCGATCGTGTGTGTCACCTGCAGAAAAAACCAACCAAGAAAAACAACAGTGTATTTTTATTCCGGGGGAAATTACTCCACCTCATTTCTATTGTAAAACAGTCGTCAACCGCTTCATTTTGAGGTCAGACAGCTTGAGGGCAGTGCTGTTGCAGGAACGGCTGAAAAACTCGATGTTTTAACTGCTATTTCGGTCACTGAAAATTCTGCAGATCCAAACATGGCCATTGGGCTAGCCCTAGATGACCCTTAGATTTGGAAAAACAAGACGTGTTTTCCGCCTTTTATAACACATGAGAATGAAAAAGTCGAAACCATATTCCATCATCTCCATCCATGAAACAGCTAAAAACTGACTCATGTAGGGATGACTCAATAGGGTAATCCCACTTATCTCATGAAAACCAACCATTCACCAAACTAAATCATGTAGGGTGACCCTGTCTCCATTGAGTCTCCATTGTCTCCACTTTTCGACCTGGTGACTGGTTGACTGGTCATTCAGACCACGCCTTGAACCGTTCGATCATATATAGATATATCATATATCATATACATAGGAATCTGGTTGGTGGTATATCTACCCCTCTGAAAATATGTGAGTTCGTCAGTTGGGATTATTATTCACAATATATGGAAATTCATAAAAGTCATGTTCCAAACCACCAACCAGATATCCTTTTTTACCAGTCTTGGAGGTGGCAAACCCAAGAAAAAAACTACTTGTCTCCAATGGATGTTTATTATTGAGTATACCCATATCACTGGCCATTTCAGGATCCGATTGATTGGAGGTACCGATTCCATATATAAGGCCTATTTGTGAGGCCTAAATTTCAATATCCCCACAATTCATATGGCCAAACATATGGTACGTTTACGTACCTCCAATTTCGGATCTTGGAATTTCCATTGATTAAATGGCCAAACATATGATCCTGGAATTTCCAATAATATTGGAGACAATTGGACCAATGGATGTTTATTAGTGATCAATATATGTTTATTATTATTGTCTCCAATATATACCCATATTTGTGATGTAAAATTACCCCCCAGATGGTTAACGTTAACGGGATGGTTCGCACAAAATAAGGTCTACGGCCTTACATATGTTTCACCAATCTTGCCTTTCATATGATTGCTAACTGCTTGGATGTGGCAGTTACTACCTTAAGTTAGTAATCCATATACAACCCATAACTGTAAATATTCCAGAAACAACTGGCTAAAACCAACTGGTTGCGACCGCTGAACATTCAAGTACAACAAACTACTCCCTGATGCATTCACCTCCCAAAGATGTTCTGCAGAAAAAAACATGTGAAATCTTCTGGTTTATGATAACATATGATAACTAGAACTAAATTTACCATCTGGCAATTTGTTACATAGCCATGGTTTTTCGATGGCCCATAGAAATAGATGGTTTACCTATTAATAGCATGGTTTACCTATTAAACATGGCCCATAGAAATAGATTGTTTAACATAGCCATGGAAAAATCATGAAAAATCTGGGTAAATAGTAATAATTCACCAACCTGAATCTTGCGGCCATTTGGGGATGATTCCCCTATATCTAAACCATGATTTCCAGTGAGGGAGGACAGGGTTCGGTCGTTATAATTTACCCAGAAAAATGTCAAGCCGGTCAAGCATCTAGAGATTTTCCAAATGGACCATTTTTCGAAACATTCCCGGTGAAACCTGGAAAATTCCGAAACCATCTCTGCCACCACCTTTCAACCACCACCGAGACCACCAATGGTGTTTTTTTTGCCTCCGACCAAGGTATTGGCTGCTTGGTGGTATACCTACCCCTCTGAAAAAATGATAGAGTTCGTCAATGGGTTTCGGATGACAACCCGTATATGAAATGGAAAATAAAAAATGATCAACCAGTTGGTGTTTTTTCTCTCGTGGAGCTTGCTAACGGTTGCGAACAATGTCACCATAGAGTTAACCGTAACCTTAAGCAAAACCACATTTCTCTATTACCGTGAAAAACCAGAGACATTTCCTCTAACGTTTGGGTATAACGGTATAAGAATCATAAACCTTCAATCAATTTCAACAATTTTAATAGGTGGTCTAAACCATTCCCAAATGGGTGGTTTATTATTCCCTATAGGGCTCCAAATACCCTCTGAGAAGGTGTTTAGACCCCAAAAAAACAACTCCAGATACAGTCTCAGAAGGTGTTTGGAGCTGTAGGGATTGTTTTACCCACATTATGTAAAGCCTTTCGGCTGTTTCCTTTCAGCGATGCATGTTCGAAGTTGCTGCATGTTCACCCGACTTGACATCCACTAACCAAAAAAAGTTCATTCTACAATGTGAGGTCCCCAAGATAGCTAAGTTGGTTTATAAGCCCCAGTAACTATAGTTATTTGCATACCATAAACCATAAGTTATAAACCAACTTGGCTATCTTGGGGGCGTCACATTGTATAAACCAGCTGAACCATCATAAACTGATTCCAAATCACCATTCTTGTTGGTCAAGTCACTATGTTTGGTGCCTTGAGAGAACATAACATGTGGTATCAACATCCGTTGCTCGGGGAAAAACACATATTTCAAACCACCAACCAGAGATTGATGTTTGTCATATACCTGTTATATCCCCATTATCATCTCTCTTATCCACTATTGGGATGGTTCAAGTTTAATCCCTATAATTCCTATCAAAATGATTAAAGCACAACACATCCAGCAAATTCCCCATTTCTACCACTTAAAAACATAGGGTCTTGTTGATTAAGCCTCCCTTTTTTGATTTCTCAGGTGCCCAAAACTGCTCTGTTTTGGCTGCCAAGTGACTCATCCCGAAGTTTTTGCTCCTGTTTGTCCCGACGCTTCTGCGCCTCGTCTTCGACGGAAGCGACCCACTGGGTAAACATCACCAGGCTGCAACGTCCCAACAAAAAGAGACCATCAGTTGGCCAATGTTTGCCAACTTACCAGAAACTGATAGAACCAAAAACACCATGAATGTCGGCCATTTTCCTTGAGTTTCCATTTTGGTCTGTCCATATCGTAGCTACGTTAGCTTGTTGAAGGGTAGCCTGGTAGCGATCTTAGCCCTTGAACATCGTGATCAAGCACCAACTGGGTGCCCCAGCCATCTCCAGGTGTTTGTCGTAGAGGATCAAATGCCGCTCCACTTTGTCATTCCTGGAACCTGCACTTAGATGGGCCATGGAGTTAGTTAATAGCTACTTAGTAAATGGATTAACAAATTGGGATTGTTTGGGGGTAACAAATCCCCAGTTACTAACCAGGAATCACTAATCCCATGGCCCATCTGTGCAGGCTGAGCCAAAAATGTGTTCGTTCGAGGAACGCCTGGTGATGCCTGGTAGTTTCATGATGGACTCCTATAACAAATAGATCTAAAAAACCTTAAGTTTAGAAGGAACATGATTTGTGGGCGTCATTTGTAGGTTGGTTCATAAATCCAATAAACTATCAATGGCACCACCTTTGAGTTAGATGGAATTCCCCCAGCAACGTACGATGCCGTTGGAAGAAACGAACCCCTCACCGCGGGAGGCACATCCAAGTGCAAGACCAGCTGGGTCAAGTCCTTTATACCTGGTTGGTGTACCTACCCGTCTGAAAAATATGACTTCGTCAGTTGGGATGATGACATTTCCTATTTATGGAAATTCATAAAATTCATGTTCCAAACCATCAATCAGCATCTGTATCCAACCAGTTACTTCAATTTCCAAGAAAACTTGGTCAGTGACGGTGACGTGGTCTGCATTCACTTCTTGGGCTCCGCACGCCGCGGGGCTCGAATGCGAGGTGCCTTAGGAGCAAATGAAAAAAAACACTTCTGCCGAAGATACTTTAGGCTAATTCTATCATTTTTTTATATTGTTGGGTTGGAAAAACAAACCCTGGATGCCAAGGGCCCCAAGACATCTTGAACACTAAGTTAGGAGACAGGACCATTCCTGAGGTTGCCAGGGCCCACACACACACACCGGCAAGATTCAAATGATCAGCGGCATATAGCCTATCATTTCAAGGCACGAATACCTCCAAAGAGGTGCTGGTAGACTGCCTGGGGATGGTTCATGTTTCGCACTCGGTTCCCACGGTGGCATCCGAGGTGTCCACCTGTCAACAGACTGCTTGACTCGCTCGTTGTAGGACTTGCGGCAAGCGGCATATAGCCTGTTTGACCAGTAGAATTCGCGGTCAGCCGCGTTGTACACACAAATGATGCACTCGTTGGGCACCCAATCGGGGGTGAGGATTGCCTCGTCGGTCCAAAAAAGACGAACACCGACTTGCATTTCCAGTTCTCGGCCATCCCGAGTGGCTGCATGCAAGTCCTTGCTTCGCCGTGGTGAAGTTGCATCATCTGTGTCCGGTAGTTGCTGAGGGTGGGAACAATCCACTGCTGGGTGTGCCTGTGATGGGTCAATGATGGTTTACAAATGTTTACACCATTTTGTTACCAGCTTATACCAACTTATACTGATGATACTTTCATATATACTATCTATCCACCAGGAGGGCTTTACTTTTTGACCACAATCCGAACATTTAAAACACGGGAAGCCTACTGCTGCAGGACGCTCCTAGCAAGAAGTCCATGACACCCAACCCCAACAATTGTTTTGGACGTCCACCTGTTTTTTGCTGTGAACCCTCTGATCATCTGAAGCTAAATGGGCAGTATACAGCTCCCTGTTGATCTCTACAAGTGATTGTCCATTTATAGCAATTCCGCTCCATTTGCCGCGTTGGATTCCAACAACCACACGACGTGTCTCTTCTGTATTGAACGTTGCTTTCAGAATTTCAAACTCGAGGGGCTCAAAGATACCAAACAAACGATTTGGCCCTCCATTTCTTGGGATTGCGTAGATTTTCGTGATTCTTACTCACTGGATTGGTTCCAGACAAAAAAAGTAATTACAGTTGAAGCCCCGATATTTGACTGGAAAAAAAACAACCGTTTTCCGCAGATTTTCCCGATCATCCCAGTTGGCAAATATGACCTTCGTAGAACTGTGGTCTCCAGTTCTCCCCACTTTTGCCGCTTTGAAAAAAACATAACTGGTTGGTGGTTTGAACCATCTTGAAAAATATGAAAGTCAATTGGGATGATTTTTCCCAATATATGGAAAAATCCAAAATGTTCCAAACCACCAACCAGATAAAAATCCAAGGTCTCTTAGATACCACAAAAAAACCTTCGACCATCTCTAGCAGAAATGACACACATGTCCATCTCCTACCATGGATCTCGGTAAATTATCATATTTCACTAACCGGAATCTTGCAGCTATTTGTGGATGATTTCCTACTTCTCAACCAGGATTCCAGTGGTCGTAGTGAGGTCGTGATCAAATTTTGCTACGGCATCAAGTTTTGGCTGCCGGTGCTCATCTGGCCTTGATATCATGTATACATATATATATATATACATATTATATGTACACGAATGCATGAATCACTGGGTATACTAGCATGTCATGTGTAAGTTTATATATTTATACGTATGTACGTATGTACGTATGTACGTATGTACGTATGTACGTATGTACGTATGTACGTATGTACGTATGTACGTATGAATGTATGTATGTATGTATGTATGTATGTTGGTGTGGTGTGGTGTGGTGTGGTGAGGTGCGGTGAGGTGTGGTGAGGTGTGGTGTGGAACGGTATGGTATGGTATGGTATGTATGTATATATATATGTATCTATACATATACATTTATATTTATGTATGTACGTATGTATGTATGTATGCATGTATGTATGTATGTATAGATA